>ERZ857521.178-NODE-178-length-101781-cov-17.100554_pt1 | contig 101781 bp, 99 predicted proteins | sample MGYA00519701_ERZ857521 | MGnify/ENA primary metagenome ERZ857521 (study PRJEB31778, sample SAMEA3449346) | human gut metagenome | biome: human gut; feature: human-associated habitat; material: faeces | place: United Kingdom | collected 2010/2012 ...
CCATCAGCTCGGATATGACCAGACAGAGGAAATGTTCATCACTCAGGTTTTCTTCGTGCCAACCGTGGGCTACTGCACACTGGTAGGCTTTATCTCTCAATTCGTTTAAGTTCATAATAGTTTGGTTTTTATTCGTTGAAAATAAAATACCCGATAACCACTACTAAAGCAGTTACCGGGTATTCACAAAGCACTGACAAGGGTTGTCAGTGAATTCTTTGGCATGATTTTTGTAACTTCTCAGAAGTATTAATCTTAAAAATATTTATAGGTATGAGAATGACTGTAGAAAAAGCCCAAAGGCTACAAAATGAATGGGAAGCTAAGTTAAAAGAAAATCCAAATTTAAAGTGTACCCATCCCAACGGATTAGAAAAGGAGTACTATTGGGGAATGCAGACTGGAGATTATATATGCCCAATATGCGGTGAGGCTTTTACAGCAGAAGAAAAGAAGAAAAATCATCTGTAATAGTACGCCATTTAAAACAGTCAGTAGAAGGGATTAATTCCCCTCTACTGATATTCCCAAAATCCTAATTTCCCTTTCACATTCATAATCGGCTTGTCAAACAGTACCGCATCCTTCAGCACCCAGTTCCAGCAACCTTTATCTGCCCAGTCTGAAGAATGATTCTTTACACAGTCGGATATAACCACACTTCCGATTATGGAACCTTTCGGAAGATTATCAAAAGAGAATCCTTCAGCCAAATCCCTCTGTCTGAAATTCAGTGGAAGTTCTCTCCATCCGGCAGGTTTATTTGAGGCATGTATCAGCACTCTTTGGCCGATATACTTCTGAGGACACTGCCAAGTCCGGTTCTCGATGTCTTTGATACCGTGAGCGATAAGGCTCGCCCACGGCTGTTTGATTGATATTGCTTTCATTTATTTTCCTCCCAATTATCAGTTGTACCTAATAGGTGTGCGGTTTGTTCGTTGTAAGGGATGCACTGCTCGTAAGCAATACCACCAACGGTTATATACATTAATTTGTTGTCAATATCTCGTAATTTTGTGTGGCTGAACTGACACAAATTCCATCCATCAGAGTAACACAATACCCAATCTTTAGGCTTAAACTCACACTCGGCTTTTACTTCGATACCCAACATTCTCAAACATTCTTTTGCTTTAGGTTCTTTACTTGATTTGAGTGCTTCAATTAGTTTTTGTTTTTCCGGTTCTGTCGGTTTTCTTACCCATTGAGCACCGTCAGAAGTACAATCAAATTCAATCGGGAAACAATTTCCAGTATCGCATTTTAGGAACACTGTGACGTAATCTCCTGTTAGGATATTGTAATTGTCAAACTCTATATTTTTTAGTATGGTAATCCATTCACAATATTTACTTCCATCTTCTCTACTCCATCCGAGAGTAGCAATATCTCCATCCTTGAATGTCACGTATTCGGGAACTTCAAGCATGAGGTCTAAATCATCTGTTTGGTTGTCATACAATAATCCTTTCTCTGTGAAAATCTCAGGGTCCTCTGCTTTTCCATTATTAACTAATGCGCATATCTTATATTGATTCCCAATTACATCATAACATACAACTCTTGCAGTTCTTCCGTCACGTGTAACAACTCTACCTTCTACCTCACCATTTGTTATTTTATTCGCTAATTCTACCTCAAAAGGTACTTTTACATATTTTGTTTCCATATCCTTATCTTTTAACCGTTTCAAAACATCTTTGTTAGCTTGCAATATATCTTCAAATGAAGGGATTGGCATCCATGCGATAACTCCCATAATTCTTTCAACAGAAGCATCTCCATATACCCATCTTTCATCACCGATATATAATGCTTTGATAACTTTTGAATGTCCGTCTTTTATTAAAAGAATAATTACATCTTCCAATTCTTTAGGTAACCTTTCTTTCACATCTACCCACTGGCTTTTCAATGCATCATCCCATCCAGCTTCATAAGCCTTTTTGGCGATTTCCATGAAAATTGAAGATTCGTGGTTTTCCGCTGCGTATTTTATAGCTTTTTCTTCTTTCTTGATCATATCTAACCATTTAACAAATCAAATAATTGTTTCGCTCTCTCGTATCTGTCAAATCCTTTCACGTTTACCCACTTGTCCAAGATTACGCCACGTTCAAGCTTTTGTACCCAATAGACCGTTATCGGGATACATCCGTTATAGCCTTCTCCTGTTACAATTCTGTATCGTTCCATGTCATTATTCCTTTGTTTCCAAATATCCGTTTTTAATTACCCAACATAGCATTTCGTAGGCTGCGTCAATAAACTCTACTTCATTTAGCGAAATAAGTAAATTATCCAACCAATAGTAAGACACGAAATATCTTTGCGGATTTCTGAATACTTCCAACTGATAGTTTCGATTTTCTTTTTCTATTTCCGTTGGCAGCAAATCCAAAATATCCTGCAAGGTAAATGTGGGTATTTTCTTAGTTGATAATGTTACTGAATCGCTTAATGAAAGAATCCATTCATTCACATATTTTTTCTTTTCAAATTTTATAACATTATGCCAATAAGCACTTGCCTTACTCGTATCAACACCCAACTCCTTCAGGTGCTGCATCTGTTCTATTGATAATACCTGCTTACTCATAACAATTTCATTTTACCTGCATATTTCTCCGCATACTCCGGAGTACATTTGTCTTTTGTCACGTATATAACCGTTGTCCGGTTTATTCTAAGAGGATACAGGGATTTCTCTCTTTCCCTGTGTGCGGAAATACATTCTTCCAGATTCTTACCGTTATTTTTGGTATCTGCTTTTCTTTCTATTAATGGGTCTTTCCCGAAACTCATAATCAGTCCTCCACTTCTTTAAAAATTACATCCTGTTTATCATTTCTGTCTCCCATAAGGAAGTTACCAGTCAAACGATAATAATCTGAACATTTCCCTTCAAGTCGTGTTATGTAGCATCCTTCACATGAATTCCATTTATAACTTTTTTCAACTCTCAGTTTTACATTACCAAGCTGAAATACTTCTCCAATTTTTCGTTCTTTCTTTGACATAATACTCACTCCTTATTTTGCGTTAAATCTTTATCATGATTATTTCTTTTTATTGTTTTCATTCATTCTCTGGTGTATCATAGTCTTTACTTCATTCAGTGCCGGAAGATGTTCCTGAACTTCTTCCCAGCTTGAATCACCGATGAAGTTGTCAAGCTGCCTGTATAACTCCTCCAGCTTGTCGTTTGTAAGCGTGTGCATTATATCTTCCATATTTCCCACCATCTTCTTGATTTAAGTACAATTATCTTTGACTCAAGAGAATTAATTTTTCTTTTTAGAGAATCATTCTCATTTTCACTTTTACGATACTTTTCATAATACTTTTCGCATTCTTCTTGAAGTCGTTTTATGGTATCTTTGTAATTCATTTCGAGTTCTTCATGAACTTGTTTTTCGGTTTTCATGTACTTTGAAGCCTTATCCTGCAGCACCAAAAAATCAGAATATGGCATTGTTATTGTCTTAGTTTCCTTTTCCATATCTTTCAACTTTTGCATTTTTTCAAATAAGTCCGAAAGGGACTTCGTTGCTAATAATATACCTGTCATACGTTTAGAATAAAGATCCCTGTTTTAATTTACCTTTAGGAGTTTCGATCAGATCAAGACATTCTTCCATAAATCTCTTTTCTTGTGAATCAAAATATTCCTTGTCTATTTCGGTACCATAGAAATCGAAGCCCATCCGATAAGCTGCTATTCTGGAACTTCCACTGCCGAGATGAGTGTCCAGTATTTTGTCACCTGTTTTAGCAAATTTTTCAAGAATCCATTGATAAAGTTTGATAGGTTTCTGGGTAGGATGGATTTTTGATTCTTTATTGTTACCTCCACGACTTGATAAATGAATGATAGATGCCGGACAATCAAAAGAAGTCCAAGCAAGCTCAAACTGGGAAAAATTCTTCCAAGGCTGAATTTTATCCCAGCACAATATCCCACGTGTAGGTGGTAGAGGAAAATAGTTGCCTCCCCATATCACTTGATTACGGCTTACCCTGAACAGTTCCTCGAAATACTCTTTTGAGGGAGGATGATAATCCCAATCGCATTGCATTGTACTCAATGCTCGTTTCTTAAGTTTTCCGGCTCCTTGGTTAAAGCGTTTCCTTTTCAGTCTTTGAGCTATACTTTCACCATTGTATCCTCCATGTCTGCGGTTCATGTTGCTACCCATCGACATGTTCGGGGCATTTATTCCGTATGGAGGGTCGACCACTGCCAGCTCAAAGAACTTATTTGGTATGTTCCGCATGTATTCCATACAGTCCATGTTATGTACCTCACTAACCATTTTATGCAACTTTACGTTTTCTGATAATCTCCTTACAGATAGCCTCACAAAGCACACGTGCCATGTTCACTTCCACGGCATTACCGATGAACTTCTTCTGGTCTGACTGGGGGCCAATCAGTACATAGTCTTCCGGAAATCCCATTATCTTCTTGAGTTCAGCAATCCTGAGCATCCGCATCTTGATGTCGATGATACCATATAAGGCCATGAACTCCTTAATCTTGATTGTCATCGGACTGTCATCAGGTGTAACCTGTATGCCGATACCTCCTTCAACCTCTACCAGATAAGGCGGCATTTTGTCCATGCGGGCTATAAGCGTGAAACATGGATTGTTCACCGAGCCTCCGGCACTGGCAAACTGAGGATTCATAAGGTAATGCCATTTGCGGTTGGCTGTAATGGTCTGAGAAGGCTGCTCTATGCTGCTTCCAATATTTGAGAAAGCTGTATTCATTATCCACGGCTTGCAGCTTACCATATTGAACTTAGGCACCGTAGTTACTGTACCAACCGGTTGATTAATGGATGTAGGTTTTCCGGTACCGTACTGGTTGTCTATGAAAACAGAATTTACCAATGCCAACCTGTCTTTAGTCGTAACTGTCGGGGCTGGAAGCTCGACCGAATGGTTGTGACCGTTTCCGTAATAAGCAGACACGAAAGAACCATGAACGAAGTTTACCTTGGCCAATGCAAGCCGTCCTTGTGTTGCCACAACCGGGCATGGCTCGTCAACGCTGGGTGCCTGGTATTTTCCCGTCCGGCTCATGGAGTTGTACTTCACTAAGAAAGCCTCCTTACCTCCGGCCACGAACTTAATCAATCCGGCATAGATGCGTTCAAGAGTTTTCTCGGCCAGCGGCTTCTTCCGGCAGAAGATACTTTCTCCCTCATCGGAGAAGTCCAGCACATCCTTGACAGGCTTCCACTTCTCCAGCCGACCGAACATATCGTTTTTCCCATCCTTGCAGTGTGTCGGTTCTGGGAATACGATAGGCAGGCCACGTTTAGCAAAGATACCAAAGAACCGCTTACGAGTAGTATAGGCACCATAATCAGCAGCGTTCAGGATTCGCCAGTCAAAATCATAACCATATCGCTTCACGTTGCGTTTCCATTTCTCGTAGCAACGCCCCTTATCCTTGCTGATGGGATGCCCATGTTCGTCCATATCTCCCCAACTCATGAACTCCTCTACGTTCTCTATTTGGATATAGTCAGGGTTAATGGATTCTATATAGCGGAACAGATGTTCAGCCAGCGTCCGGCTGTCAGCGTCCCGTGGCTGGCCGCCTTTTGCCTTACTGAAATTCGTACATTCAAGGCTGGCCCACAGCACAACCAGTGCATCCGGATAAATCTTCTTCATTCGTTCCACATGGGCCACCAAGGGGGACAGTTCCAGTGTTCTGATGTCCTCCGTGAAGTGCAGCGCATCCGGGTGGTTGGCCGCATGGCTGGCGATGGCGTTTGCATCGTGGTTTACACATGCTATCACTTTAGCACACTGTTCATCTTCGTAGCGTGCGTTTTCTACTCCGGTACTGGTTCCACCGGCACCGCAGAAAAGGTCTATATAGAGTAACTTTATCATATCAGTTCCATCTTTGAGGTCTTTTGTTGATTTTCTCCAAGTACGCAGCTATCTTCTTTTCCGCATCCTCACCATTGCGGACGAAAATTCGCGTCCGTATCTTGTCACCGGGGACAGCCACATACTTTCCATATTTCTCCATCTCCCTCTGCCGGGCGATTTTCAATTCGGTTCCAGAAGGGTTCTTCTCTAAATCCACCTTGCGTGGAATTATCGGGTCATTTTCTGTTATCATTTTGCAAGATATTTGTTGATTATGTTACTTACTACCAGTCCGGCTTCATCACACATACCGGCAAAATTGTCAGACAAAGAGGTGTTATTCTCTTCATCGGGTATTCGTACTATGCTTCTCAGCTCTTTCAGTACGCGCTTAACCTGGAAAACCACTTGGGCATCTATTCCGTTTGATTCAAGTTCAGACTGGAACTCCAGTGCTGCCCCTTCAAGCAAATCGGAGTATATGAACAGTTTGTGCATCTTGCGAAGCATTTCTACCTTGAATTCTGGGGTATAGTCCTGAAGAAGTTCTCCCAAGGAATGTGGCTCCAGTTCTCTTTCAAGGGATTCAATTTTGTTCTTGATTTTCTGTGCTTTGGCAAAGTTCATGGATGAAATCAAGGAAATATACTTCTGTCTCAGCTCATTGAGCTTTCTTTCTGATTCTTGTCTTGTCATTTTTCTACTTTTCTGATGATTAAATACTTCGGCTCACCCTTACGGAGATTGCTTAATGTCTCTTCGTCAACCTCTGCTTCTGTGAGTCCGTTCACGTTCATGTATTGTGGAAGACGGTATTTCTCACGTAGTCTCCTGATCAGGTTCCAGTCACGAGTTACCCAGTTGATTGTGATTTTCATTTTCTCAGGCTTTCACCGCTGAAGAGGACGGTTTTCGTTATAGCTCTCAGCCGGTCGATGGTTCTTTCTCCATATTTCTCTCTAAGCTCGTCTATCGTGAGGTTGGTAGTAAGAATGAGGAGTTTTCCCATCTTCTCTGCCTCATCCGCCAGCTCAGCGAAAGCAAGCCTTTTTTCTCCGTATTTCACGCTTAAATTCTCTGTTCCTATATCGTCCACGTAGATGATGTGTTTTTGCTTCACAGCGTCCAAATCAGCGTTCATCTGCTGTGCATCGTAGCAGCTTACCACCTTTCCGCAGTAATGGTTCAGGAGTAGGGGAAGAATCTTTCCGCAGATAAGGGTCTTTCCTCGTCCGCAGTTGCCGAAACACAGAAGGCCGCGGCCTTCATTGCCGGCCAGCCAAACTGCCACCTCTTCGTACTCCGGCAGCCATTGGGCATTATTTCCGGTGAAATACCTGATGCCGGCCCAGAGAACCCTCTTCGCCTCCGGAACGGATACCTGTACGACATTCGGGATAGGGGAGAAGCCCGTATCTTTGAGCCGTGCGATTGTCTGTTGAAAATTTATCTGTTCCATGTTTACCATCCTTTCTTGTATTTTTCAGGTGAATTGTCTTTCAGGACTACGCCCAAATCGGTTTTTGAAGGAATTTTCTCACGGCTGGCCCAGGTTGCCAGTCTTCTGGGAAGTTCCCAGGTCTTTTCCAGTTCATATCGCATACGGGTGCCGGATTTGTTAAGCTCACTCCAGTAATCGAAGAAAGCACGAATCATTTCCTTCGGGTACTGGCCGACATAAGGAACCAATAACTGGTAGAAAGAATCTTTTCGTGAGAGAGTAGCGGCTTTAGCCGCGTCTTTCTTTGCTACTACGTTAGTAGTAGTTTCTTTAATAATATTCTTCTCCTTTATTTGCTTTGTGTCACCCGTATGTCGCTTTTCGGCCTCCTTTGGGGGTTGTGTCACTCGCTGTGTCGATACTTGTGTCATTAGCTGTGTCACTTGCGAACGTAAATAATTGATTTCCTGAATGATATTTGTGTCACAAATTGTGTCGTTGCTTGTGTCACTTGCTGTGTCAGTAGGATTTCCGTTGTAGTCATTGTATTTTACCAAGGTTATGATATTCATTCCTTGTTCTTTAGAAAGAGTTATCATGTTCTCTTTTCTCAGAAAGGCAAGAAAAGTCCGTACTCGTCTTTCAGTCCAGTGCCAACGCTTTGATAAAAATCTTATGGATGCAGGATATTGTCCTCTTGTATAAGAGACTTCTCGACCTCCGATACTCTCCATACGGGGCGTTGCCTCAAATCGTGCTGACTGAATCAGGTCAAGCCACGCTTCGCAACTGCTAAAAGTCCGGGCCTCATTCCACATATCATTCGAGAAGAACTTGCGGCTTAGTTTTATATATCCTTCCATAATCTTAGAATCTTACGTTAGTCAACTGCCTGTTGTTAGAATACACGGCCCACTTGCCGTTACCACCATCCACCAAGCGTAAATCCTTGACTTCGCCAAATCGCTTTTTATTTCCACAAAGGTCAACAATCCATCCAGCCTCCTTGCTCGGATGCGGACGGATGGCGCGGCCCACTATCTGGTACCATAGAGCCAGTGACATGGTAGGACGTGCCATGACAATCGTATCCAGTTCTGGGTAATCAAATCCAGTTGTTAGTACGCCGACATTGGCCACCACCGGAATCTCTCCGGCCTTAAACGCTTCAAGAATACGCTCACGCTCTTTCTTCGGCGTCTCACCCGAAACGATGGCCGTTCCGGGAATGGACCAGGTAAGGCGTTCAGCTTCTTTCAGAAACCTTGTGAATACCAATATACCTTTTCTCTTTACCCCGCTTTTCGGGTTCATAAGCCTTTGCACAATGCTGACCAGAAACCCGTAGAAGTCGATACGCTCATACTCCTTTACGACAGACTTGTCCGTGTAGTCGGCTCCGGTCGTGTTCACCTTCAGGTTAAGTTCGTTCCATCCTAAAGGGTTCATTTCATAATAATTCAGCTTTGACAGATAACCCATATCCAATAGAGTAGAGATTTGAACCTGATAAATCACCTCAGAGAACACACATGGGCGTGTGCGTGTGATGAACTTCAACATGCTGCCGAAATCCCTGCTTGATGAAAGACGGTAAGGTGTGGCCGTCAATCCCAAAACTTTACATTTCAGCATCGAAAGAAATCTCTTATACATTCCGTCTTTCGGGTTGACCAGATGGCACTCGTCAATTATTATGTTCTTGAAGTGCTGGAAGAGTTCCGGATGGTTGACTACGCTGCCGATGGTAGCGAATGTTATTCTTGAAATCTCTTTCCGCCCGAATGATGCAGAATAAATGGAACAGTCCAGAATCCCATACGAACAGAGCTTCAGATAGTTCTGTTCCAATATTTCCTTACTTGGCTGGAATACCAGCGTGTGCCCTTCGAGGCGGCTGGCGATGTCGGCTATTACCAGACTCTTTCCGGCACCGGTGGGCAGCACCATGATGGCATTGTTCTTCTTTGCTTTGTTGTCAAAGAAACTGACAGCCGCGTCACTGGCCTTCTGCTGGTAATCTCGTAAAACATAATTCATAAGCCTTTCTCCTTACTCAGTTTGTCTCCCAAAGTCTTGTAATACTTTGTGAGTTCGATTAACTCAATATCAGTCCATTTCTTTGTTTGTCCGGCTTTCCATGCCAGCTTGTCGAAACGCTGCTGACCGATTTTTGCCTTCAAATTTGCTTCATAGCGTATCAGATGGTCGGCACTGAATCGGTTGCACGCCCGGCACTCGGCATGGGCGTTATCCTCGTCAAAGCGTGTAGCCATGTGGCGGCGTGAATGGAAGTGCCCGCAATCTGCCTGTGCGTATGGCTTTATCTGGCCGCATGAGATACAGCGGAAATACCCGTTCGGCATACAATCACGAAGCCGGATATAGCGGCTGAAAACTTTGTCGAGTTTGGCCACTAAATCCGGCTTCTTCTTAATCTTGATACCTGCCTTGTCAAATAACGGCAAAGGCTTTTCTTTCTTCTTTTTTGGTTTCTTGATGTAATACGGCATTATTTGAATCCCCATTCTTTTATGTAATCAATATTCTTTGGAAATCCATCTACTTGTTGAGGACTTAAAAATATCTTTTCACTTTTTAATGGAGTGCCTCCCCATACAGTAGCAGGACATTCTTCATATTCTTCTTTAGAAACTTCACTTACATTAAAATTGGGTTGGAAACCATATCCCATTACGCTTTCCCCTAAGTAAGTACCAAACTTCTTCAAAGCCCATTGAAATGCGATTTCCTTACTGAACAATCCATTTTTAGAAAGGACTGCTGCATATATTCTATGCATATAGTATCCTGTTTCAGTTAAATCAGGTCTGCAACGGATACAGAAATAGGAAATATTACACAAAACCTCTTTCATAAACGCTTCATGCTTCTTGCATTCTTCTTCTGTAAGAAACTCTTTTCCATCATTAGCGATGTAAACGGTTTTAGTTACTTTTTTCGTTTCCATATTCTTTATTTTTGAGATTATTTGTGGACGCAGTGGGAATCGAACCCACCCAACCATCACGGTTTTACTTGCCTCATATATTAGCTAATTCAATGTGACAAGTGTATGGAGATATTGCGCAATTACTCCATACTAAAGCACGTCCTGTGCTTGCGCCCGTATGCCCGTCTTTCCGGGCTGTCAATTATACTTCGATGATTACGATGTCAGGTGCAACTCCTTTGATTGCTTCAATCTGTTCATCAATCACCTTGTTCTTGTATTCTTCAATGGCCTCATTTGCACCTGCAGAAACCAAAGAGAGAGAAACTTCCCGTCCATCTACATCGGCATAAATCTCGACCTCGATTTCTTCACAGGCAAAACCTTTGAAAAGAGGAATATTCAACTTGAACGACTTTGGCAGGTTGGAATCAACAACCTGCGAATAGTTGTCCGTCTTGTTCCCGTTTTCCTCCTTGCTGCGTTCAATGTCCTGATTCACCTTGGCCTTGAAATTCTTCAAAGTGGAAACCAGCATCATATTTTCAGATTTATCCTTGAAGAAAGCACGGTGCATCTTGAAGAACTGGGACAACTTAATAGGTTCCCATTTCCTTTCCGCATTGATACCGAACTCCTGCATTTCCTTTGAAGCCTGTAAAACTCCACTAATTACCGTCTGGTAATAATTGGTTTCATCAATAGTCAAAGACAGACACATCTTATCACGGTTCACAATGATATTGGCCGATTTCTGATTAATCAGTTCGACACGCTTTTCCAGCCATCTGAAAGGTGCTTCTATCGTTCCATTGATACCTACTCTCTCCGGTTCTTTCGGGTCAAGGGCTACGGATGCTTTACCTTCTCTCAATACTACTTCGATAGGGGTACCATTGTACTCTTTCGGTACTACCAAATTGATTTTGTTTTCACTCATGATTCTGTTCCAGTTTTACGGTTAATACTAAATACTGTCTTCTGCATCTCTTGTGGCATGATTGGGCGGCTATAAACCAATTCACCTAACTTGTTGTAGAATCCTACCATCTTTTCTTTATGGTATAGGAATTTTGCACATTCTTCATTCTCGACGAACTCCGAACCTCTTTTGATGTGGTCCAAAAGTTCCTGTTTTTCTTCATTCAAAGGCTTCAGGCGTTCTTTGAAACTCTCCATAGCCTCTTTCTTTTCCATCTCGACATCATTGATGGTGATGGATACCTCGGCCAAAGTCTCTTTCTTCTGAGCCAGTTCTTCGGGGGTGAATCGGTGAGTATATCCGATTTTCTCTACCGCATCGGCGTTGTCCTGAAGGAACTGCCATCGTTCCTGTTCAGGGATGTCTTGTCCTAAAAATTTGTCCATAGTCAAATAAATTCTTTATTACGTTCGATTTCTTGTTGTGCATAGATAAGCATCTGTTGTTCGTTGGCTGCCGGAAGATATACTCCGGCCACGGACGCAGACCAGTTACGGAAACGGTCAATGCTCAAAGTCATTTCACCTGTCGTAAGTTCTGCTGAACTTCTCAGGTAGGTAACTTCCTTGCCTTTCTTGTTGACCGTCTTTCTCTCAAACAAATCACGGTTGCAAGTCCTTTTGTAGAAGTCAATTTTAGCTTCTTCAAGGCTGCAACCGTACTCACTTCCGAAATACCCTAAAAGCAGATGTAAATAACTGTTCTGGGCGAGCGTGCGGTTAGGAAGTTTCTTTCTTACTTCCACAACCGCATGCTCTTGGAACAGTTTGTTTACATAAGCCTTGAACTTGGGTATATCGTATTCATTTTTCAGATTGAATATGCTCATAGGCTAGAACGGTAAGTCATCTTTGGAATTTCCATTCGCATCTACATTAGGTGGAAACGCCTGTGCCATAGTTGGCGTTTGTGACGGTACCGGTTGCTGCGCTGGTTCCGGTTGGTGTACTGGCCGACGGGCTTCCAGTTTATAGCAGCGGATGGATACCATACGCTTCACCTGTCCGTCCTGATTTGTCCACTCCCGACCTTGAAGTGCAAAGGAAACCGTTATTACATCACCGGTTCTGAACTGGTCAAGTTCGGCACATTTGTTACCACTTACTTCAAGCGGCAGGATGTTCTCGTACTGACTTCGTTCACCTGTATAGGGATCGTGTGTCGTGGCATCAAGCAAAAATTCACGTTTCACAAACGGGTTTCCACCGTTTTTGGATGGGATTTCTTGGGACTGGCCGATATAGACCAGCCGTCCGGTTATTTGATTTGCCATATTAGTTTGAATAAAAATCTTTTATCTGTTGGAAAATCTGTCCACGTTGTTTTATCTCTGCGATTGCCTGCTCGTCACGATTAATTCTGATTTTGCAATACTCATTCGGAAGGATATTACGATGCCAGTTGGCTTCGTCATCGTAGGTCGTAACAGACAGAAAAACAAGGTTACAGCTTTTTAGGTGGGTACAGAAAAGTTGTTCTTGTACCTGATAATAATATGCTTTATGCTTCTTCTTAACGTACTCGACTAAAGCCTCATTGTCATGCTTAACAGGCTCAATAAAATCAAGATAGTCTGAAAGATACAGGGTTTTCAATTCGTCAAAGTCAGTTAGTTCCCCTTTTTCGATACGGGCGAAATCCAAACTGCACTTAAACACGTTCATTTCATCTGACCTGACAACGTACTGTGTAAAGTAGTTGTCAGGTAAAGTGAGCAGATACCTGTTTTCAAGAATTGCTCCAGTCCGTAAAGCATCTATCGGACTGGCAAATGCATTGTAGTAAGGCTTTATCCCGCTGACGAAACGCTGCATGAGGGCGATATGGGATTTTGTATTCTTTCCGCTCATTAAGGCGTGAACATCACCGCTTCCTATATACATTGTTTCTGTCATATTTTCCCTTTCTTTTTAAGGTTGTTATACGCCATTTTGAATTGTTCGCCTGTCATGTCGTCCGGGCTTCCTACATTGAAATAGGAAAGGATATTCTGTGTAAACTGATTGTCAGTCATCATGTAACTGATTACAGTATTTTTCACTTCATCTACTGTTGCTGGTGTCTGATTCTTTGACTTGATTTCGTCAGGGTCTTCACCGGTAGCAATTTTGTAGGCATTAAGTAAAGCGTATTTTCTGGCATAAGTAGAAGCTTTGCCAAATCCCTTGTCGCCTGGGTCAAGTCCCCGTCCAAAACTTTCCACGTCTATGTATTCCGATGTGTCGTCCAAATTGACAATGCGTAGGGTCATTTTTATGATGTCCATATAGTTGATAGATTCCCCTCCACCTTCTTTGACTACTCGAACAATTTCTGACTTGACAAGTTCCTGTTTAATGGGAATACTGACAAGCCCATGATTGGATTCAGCTTCTTTCACTTCAAGAGTTACATCAATATCCTGTACTGCTTTGTAGGCATAATTGCCCTTTCCTACGGTCAGGTTCTTTTCGATATTTTTTATGTCATTTGAGACAAGCTGTATCTTCTTATACAAATTCACTTTTTCTTCCATGATAATTTATTTTTAGTACATCAATTTCGCATGTTTTATCACATCCCAGGCATTACAAGCCCATCGGCTGTGTGGCACCCCTTCTTTGGTCTTGTACCTTATCCTTCCGGATTCGCACAATTCTTTCAGCCTTTTCAGACCTCCTACTATCGAAGCTGCTTCGTACTTTCCGAAAGATTTGTTGTTCAAGACGATTTTCAATACATCCTCGTTTATCATAAGCATTTTATTTTAAGCAGATGATTGCCGAAAAACCCGGATACTCTGTGGCCGATACCCGGTATTTCACGTCCATTTTGTTTTTAAGTGTCCCGATCAAGCGGAGGTCACGGTTACGGCGTGAGGCTTCCAGCTTGATTCCGTTATGCCGTTTCTTGTCGTAGGGAACCTTGTAGATGTCCCCTTTCTTCATTGCGTCAAACAGACGCACAGTCTGGTAGTTTTCGTCTACTGTAATTTCTCTTACCATAGTTTTAAAATTTGATTGTTTGCTGGCAGAACGGGACTCGAACCCGTGACCTTTCCGCTAACCCTACGAAATGTTCTACCGCCTGAACTATCCGCCAAAAAAAATGCCGAACTTCACAGCCCGGCATCCACTTTTTATAACCCAAAACACTAATCAACTAAGATTATCATTGATTTTACAAGGTTCTTGAAGTTCTCAAACTTCTTCTCTATATTGTTTTTCTCTTCACTATAAAAGAGAGTTGAATCTCTTGATGTTTTCAAGTCTTTTTGTAACTTTTCTGCGTATTCCACAAGTTCATCCTGCGTCATAGCCTTCAATTCTTCATTTGTTTTCATGTCTATTCCGTTTTAAGTTATCTATTTCCGTTTCTATCTCCTTATCGAACTGCTCCCGTCTGTCTAATTCCCGCGAGCGTGCGGCCAGAATGGCACTGATGTCCGCAAATTCATCGCAGATGCTCTTTATTATCTTTTGAAGTTCGTCCATCTTTGTCCATTTTATAAGCGGCCCAAAAGCCAGTTATCACAAACCCTGAAAGCCCAATCCAGTAGACCGGATTCAAATCTTGATTGAAGTGCATCACCAGTACAGACAATGCACAGAGAAAAAGAAGTTTTTTCATAATCGTGCGTTTTAAAATTCGTTCCCGTGGGCGTTCCGGTGGTTGCCTTACTACTTATCCAAGGTTGGGTAAGCCACGGGTATATATAGTTCTTGCTGGTGTCTAATCAGTGAAGATTGTCTTTGTAGCCGGCCTACGGCCACCTGCAATCGTATAAGTCGTTTTTGTTATCGCGGTGATTAATGCGCTGCGTTTGCTTGTTGTCAGTCCCTTACTCACACCCTTTTCACCGTGCCGTTATCGCTACTCAGTCGAATCCCTTTTGCGTCAGACGTAACGGTACGCCTAAAATTTCCATCATGTCAAAGAACCAATCAAGTAGAACCCTGCCCGATTCTCGCTATCGGTTGCCGTTCAGTCCGTCAGCAGGGTAGGTGAGTTACCAGCGTATCACAGGCAAACCTTGTGATAACTGAAGGTTGATGTAGTCCATGCCGTCATCTTCTGGCAAGTTGTATTCTTCAAGCAGGGCTTCGTATTTGTCCACCTCTTCAGTAAGTGCTTTGATGTATTCTTGCTTGCTGTCAGCGTTGAAAGTCCTGCATACAGTCTCTTCATCTGCGTTATAGGCGAAATTCAGGTCTTTGTACAGTCCGTCAAGTTCTTCTTCGATTTCGTGGCGTGTCATAGTCATGCGATATTTAAAAGGTTAGCTTTCTTAAAGTATCTGTATTCTTGTCTCTCTGTATCGAAGTACACCTGAACGGTGTCGTTCTTCTTTCTGTTGTCACCATTTGTAGCAGGTATCAGATTTTCTTTCAGCGTGCCGTAGGCTTCGCGAACGGAGCCATCTACCTTTTTGAAGTAGAACTTTACGATTCTTTGCTTCATTACAGCTTTCAGCTTCATGTTAGCCCAAGCGCATTTTAATGCTTGACTCATCGAAAAACCATTTCGCTTTACGAACTGCCAAGCAAGGCTCATAATCTCGTGTAATACATTTCTTTTCATAATCGTGTGTATTATTGATGTTATTTGTTATCTTTGTTTCGTATCTTAGTTTCGATATGCAAATGTACTAATATTATTGATATATCACTGATATTACAGTGAAAATATCAGTGATATTAACTTTATTTTAGTTTTACCGAAATAATATTACTGATATGTACGATTTAAAAGGATTCAGACAAGCATTTGGACTTACCCAAAAGAATATTGCTGATATTCTTGAATGTGGTCAAGCTAATGTTTCAGGTATGGAAAAGTCTATGAGGGATTTAGAACCTGAACAATATAGAAAGTTGTGTGCTCGATTCGATGCTGCTTCTGTTGACAAGTTTAAGGTTTCCGATTTTATCATTGATAATAAGAAAACAGAAACTGAACCTGTAATAAGTTACACTAATGGTGTTCCTTATTATAATGTAGATTTCATAGGAGGATTTGATATTGTCCTAAATGACCAGACTGCAAAACCAGAATACTTAATAGACTTCAAGAAGTACAACGAAGCCACATGCTGGTGTAATGTTACCGGACATTCGATGGAACCGGAAATTACTCATGGAGACATTATTGCATTAAAGAAGATAGAAGATAAGTCTTTTCTTCCACTTGGAGAGGTATATGCCATAGTAACGACAAATGGAATGAGAACAATCAAGAGATTAGGGCCATCAAGTGACCCCAAATGTTATACGTTGGTTCCTACGAATAAATCTCCGGAATATGGTATTCAGGAACTTCCTAAGGATATGATAGAACATATCTTTCAGGTTCTTGGTTGTATGAAAAGATTATAGACATGAAATTCAATAAATACCTTTGGAACCTGTACAAGAACTCTTCTGAAGGAAAGTCCGCCATAGCTGCATTTTCAGACAGAAAAGAGTGGATGGAAGAGGAATGCCTGTTCGAGAAGTACAATCCTAAAATCAAGGATTCTTTCAATTCAGAAATGATTTGTGGAATCCTCGAAGACTTCTGGTGCTACAAGGTATCTGAACATGAAGGAGCAGAATTGAAGTCCTTGGAAGAAGCTGGTAAACTATATGAAGAAATTATATCCACCGGTTTGATGATAGAATCAGAAGAAGTTTTGAAGATTGGCGACTTTGACCGGATGCTTGAACTTATTCCATTCCTGTCAATGGAATTGAACTATTTGTTTGGAGAATATTTCTTTCCTTATATCTACATAGACGAGTTCTATCAACTTACAAGGCTTGCGGACTACTTTGAAATAGAACTTCCTCCAGTTCCCAAGAAACCTGATTATAAATCCAGATGTATGTATTACTGGGAATTATGTAAGGTATTCTACCGATTCAGGACGGAGAACGGATTGTCACCTGACGAATTTAGTGCTTTCATGTATGATTATGCTCCGAATGTTCTTGGTACAGAAGAAAAAGGCAAAATGCCCCAACCGTCGGCTGCATGGTTTATTGGTGGATTGATTGAAGGATATGGTACTTATTGGACTACTGGATTCTGGCAGACAAACATGGACACTAAGAGGGGAGATATTCTTGTTCATTATGAGACTTCTCCTGTGAGTGCCATTACTTGCCTGTGGATTGCGCAGACCGATGGTGTGGTAGACCCATTCTTTCACTATTATAGCAATACATATATCGGAGACAGGATAGCTATACCTAAGATTTCATTGAAAGACCTGAAAGCTGATGGATACTTTTCAAACCATCCGCTCGTAAGGAAAAATTTCCAAGGAGTTAACGGGTGGCCGGTTACTGGAAAGGATTATTCTGAACTTCTTCGTATGCTCGCGGCCAAAGGGTTTGATACGTCCGCACTTCCACAAATCTACACACCTTCATTGCCGGAAGGAATCACAGTTGAGAATGAAAGAGATGTTGAAGTGAATTTACTGGAACCTTTGTTGAATAGTATGGGGTGGTATGGGCATAAGGACTACATCCGTCAGTTGCCAATCCATGCAGGAAGAGGACACCGGATTTTTCCGGACTATGCGCTTCACTATGATAACAAGCCGGAAGAAGAAAAGGCAAAAGTGTTGATTGAGGCAAAATACCACATGAAGAATAATCAGGAAATAGAAGCGGCCTTCCTTCAGGCCTTTTCTTATGCCAAGCTGCTTCTGTCTTCGGTAATCGTCTTGTGTGACAAGGAATGCATCATGGTTTATGATGACAAGAATGGCTTCAGTAGAAGCCGGTACAGAAAATATTATTGGGAGGACATGAAGAATCCCGATTTGTATAATGAACTGAAGAACAAACTTAATACTTGATGTTATGAAGAATATATTATTTATTGTTTTCTTGATTGTATCGTTACCTATGTTTGGTCAAGACACATACAAGACTTATTGTGACTTAAAGGGAGTAGATAATGCTTCTGCCAAGAAAACCTCTGTTGAAATAATATTAGATGGAGAAAAAATAGATATGAATGACCTGATAAAGCCTAATGGGGAGAAAGTTGAAATATCCCAAATGGTAGAAGCAATGAATTTCATGAGCAAGTTAGGCTGGAAGCTTGAATCTACTTATGCAATCTTTGGATCAGGTAGAACTGTTCATCATTGGATTATCAGCAAAGAGGTTAAAAACGAAAGTGAGAAAAAAGAAGGAATCAATATTGCAAAATAACAGGATAGGGAAGGTATTCAAGTAGAAAAATGTTCCAATGAGTATCCTTATTTAGCTCAAAATTTATTATAAATAACTGATAACCAGTGATTTCATTAATTCTTTAGATAATCATTCGTAATGAGTAAGTCGCGGGTTCGAGTCCCGCTTTCGGCTCTCGTAAAAGAGGTATGTTTCCAGTGCGGAACATACCTCTTTTCATTTTCTTATCGTTTCCTTTTGCAGAGCTTATAGTAATAAATGAAAATAAAATCACCTCGTTATTTTGCTATTTCAGTCTAACTATCCTATTTTTGTGTCAAAATATTACAATAATTACATTTTAAACAACATGAAATACCCTTTTATTTCAGCAGAAGAGGCTGCTGCAATCATTCACAACGGGAACACGATAGGTATAGGAGGCTTTTCGTCAGTAGGAACACCTAAGGCAGTTCCGGAAGCGTTGGCACGTTATGCCGAAAAACTACATGCGGAAGGTAAAGAATTTAAAGTGGGACTTATTACTGGAGGAGCAACCGGCTGTCAGGTAGATTCGGCACTGGCATTGGCACATGCCGTGTCTTTCCGTACTCCTTTCCAGTCAAACAAGGACATGCGTAATGCCATCAATAGCGGCGAAGTGCAATATTACGATGTACATCTTTCGCAGATAGGGCAGGATGTACGCTATGGTTTCTTGGGAGATGTAGATATAGCCATTGTTGAGGCTTCCGATATAACAGAGGATGGGGAGATTATTCTCAGTACTTCGGTAGGTATTTCGCCTACACTGTTGAAAGTAGCTCACAAAGTCATTATTGAACTGAACGAAGCACATACCGGCAAGCTGACCGGAATGCACGATATTTATATTCCTGAAACTCCGCCGTGCCGGAAAGAAATTCCGATTTATCGGGTGAACGACCGTGCAGGAAGCATCAGCGTAAAGGTTGCTCCCGAAAAGGTGGTAGGAGTTGTGCGTACCAACGAACGTGATCAGATAGCTGCCTTTACACCGCTAAACGAGACCACCAGCCGGATCGGTCAGAACGTAGCCGATTTTCTTTTAGGAGAATATCAGCGGGGAGCCATCCCTCGTGAGTTCCTTCCCCTGCAGTCGGGGGTAGGAAATATTGCCAATGCTGTATTGGGAGCCTTGGGAGCCGACAGTAAGTTACCGGCTTTTTCCATGTATACTGAGGTAATCCAGAATTCGGTTATCGACCTGATGATGCAGGAACGCATCCGTTTTGTGGCAGGAAGTTCCTTAACGCTATCCGACGACCGATTGGATATGCTTTATAGTCATATCGACGAGCTAAGGGAGCGTATATTATTGCGTCCGCAGGAAATTACAAACCATCCAGAAATGATTCGTCGGCTGGGTATCATAGCGGTCAACACAGCCTTGGAAGCCGATATTTTCGGCAATGTAAACAGTACTCATGTGCTGGGTAGCAAGATGATGAACGGCATTGGCGGATCGGCAGATTTTGCACGAAATGCCTACCTTTCTATATTTACCACTCCTTCTACGGCAAAGAACGGACTGATTTCGTCTATTGTTCCTCATGTGTCGCACGTAGACAGTACGGAGCACGATGTACGGATTCTGGTAACCGAACAGGGAGTAGCCGACCTGCGCGGCAAGTCACCGTCGCAGCGGGCACGTTGCATTATCGAGAACTGTGCGCATCCCGATTACAAGGAACTGCTCTGGGATTATCTGAAACTTTCGGAAGGCAAGAGCTGTCATACACCTATGTCCTTGCGGAATGCCCTGAAGATGCACATTGCCTTTGCCGAAACAGGGGATATGCATAATACAAAATTTGAACTATAAGCGTACGCTTGGATAAAAGAAAAACGGTATTTGTTCCGTCGGGGAGCAAATGCCGTTTGTTTCATATTAGAATTCGAATTTTTCCATCTTCATTTCAGCCAGTTCTTCAATCTGAGGAACCAGAGTCATAAAGTGAGGAGTGTGCTCGTGAGCCGACAACGATTCAGCATCTTTCCATGTTTCGCAAATCATCAGCACATCGTGGCGAGTTGCGCTTTCGAATACATCGTAAGCAATACAGCCGTTATCTTTCTGTGATGCAGCTACCAGTTCCTTTGCAGCAACGAGTACTGCTTCACGTTTTTCTTCCTTTACTCTAATAAAAACATTTAGTCTAATCATACGTCTTATTTTTTAGTTTGGTTAATAGATATATTGAAATTACTATTTCCTTTTCGTAGAACAAACAATAAAGGGCGAAAGATTAAGTTTTTTGTATATCTTAACTTTTCGCCCTTTCTGTATCTTTCTTATGATAGATTGATTACCATTCTACAAATTTGCCTCTGGCCTTGCGTTCCTTCAGGATAGCAGCCAGCCGTTTGTTCTTTGATGAGGCAATGTATTTACGTCCGAAGATGTTCGGAATGGCAACGCCCAGTGCAATACACATGATGACCAGTCCGGAGTTTACACCGCTTTCGATAGCTTTCATCAGCGGAGTAACCTGATCGATAGACTGCACGTTCATGTTAATCAAGCCGAACAGCATACGATACATCAGTACTCCCGGAATCATCGGGATAACAGAAGGGATAGTCAATACGTGGTTGGGCACGTGGAACCAATGTACTGCTTTAATGGCAATGATACTTACCACAACAGCACCGGCAAACGAACCGATGACAAGACCCATATCCAAACCGATATTGTTGGTACTTGGACCCAAGTTTACGAAGTTACGTGTACATACTGCTATGATACCTCCTATGGCTACTACCCACAGCAGACGGCGCTGGATATTGAAAATCATGGAGAATCCCATAGCAGAAATCGCTGCTGCAATGGCGTATTCCCAATAAGCATGATGAGGAACCATACTGATGGTAGGGAAGAAGTTGGCAATGCTGCACAGTTTCACGGCAAATGCAATACCAAATGCCATGGCAGCCACCATCAGCAATGTGTTGACGGCACGGACAATACCTACCTGAATATAATTGTCGAGCATATCATCGACGAAATTGATCAATGGAACACCGGGGACGATGAACAGCGCACACGCCAGCAGCGGATGCCACGGTGTGCTGGTCCATTCGGCAGGGAGGAACGTGGAAGCCCATGCGAGCATGGTAGCAACGAAAGCAGAAATGGCGATGCCCATGTAATGATTCAAGCCCGATTCGTTACATTTCTGACGAAGGCGCATGCCGAGGATGGCGGCAATGGAAGCGTAAAGGAAGGCCATCCAGTCGCAACCGAACTGAATACAGAATCCGCCGCAGGCGAAACCTGCTCCGATGGCTACCTGGGTAGGGGTGTAATTACGTTTCTTGGTACGGATTTTTTCCAGCTCTTCCTCATACTGGTCGAGCGTATAGTCTTGTTCTATTGCTCTCCATGAGAGTTTGCTGACTTCAGAAATGGCGGTCATGTTTACGCCGTGACCTTCAATGCGTTGGAATTTGGTGAACGAATAATCACCGTCACTTACATTCACCATCAGCATGGTGAAACTTACATTAATGTGCAACTTTTCTTCGGGGATACCTAAGTAAGCTGCTGTACGCTTCATGTTTCTCACGATTCGGTTGGTGTCGGCCAAACTCTCCACCAAGAGTTTTCCTGTACGAAGCAAAAGATCAACACGTCGGTGTAACTGCTGGTCGTGAATCTTTACAGTAGTCTCTAATTGTTCCTCTAATATCATTTTGTTTAAAGATTTTTTTCGGTTGCAAAGTTAGCAAATATTTTATTCAGACATGGGCTTTTATCCGTTGAAAGTACGAAAAAAGATGGAAGAAAACTCGTGAAGTCTTTTCCGGTTTTTGTACAAAAAAAATCAGATTTTGTACAAAAAATGTAAAAATTTGTACAAAAAGCAAGCAAAACTTCCGCTAGTTTGTTGTTTATCCGCTCGAATTTATGGAAAAAGATCGGGATGATTGCTGTATTTATCTATGCTTGCGAGTGTGGAAACGATGGAATATGGGGTATGAATATGCGGTCCGGGTGTGGATATTTTCCACAAATTGCCAGAAAAATCCTCAATGTCTGTTTAATGGATATACTCATCTGTCCCTGATTTTCAATAAATAAAAATATTTTCGTATCTTTGGCACAAGTATTGCCCTTGTTCCTATGGCATCTAATAACAAAATCCAAAAGAATAGTATGAAACGTTTTTTGACAAGGAAAGAATTAAAATTGAAAAAGAAGCAGACTATTTATGCTGCAATCGGCATCATCGTTATCATTGCTCTTTATTTGTTTCTCACGCGGGAAAGACCTGTGGAACCTGAAGCTCCGATAGTGAGCGTGGCTCCCGTCCAGAAACAGGACGTAGAGTTGTACGGCGAATACGTAGGACGTATTCGTGCACAGCAGTTTGTGGAGGTGCGTGCGCGTGTGGAAGGTTTCCTTGAACAAATGTTGTTTGCAGAAGGTACTTATGTAAAGCGTAATCAGGTGCTTTTTGTAATTAATCAGGATCAGTATCGTGCCAAGGCAGACAAGGTGCGTGCGCAGCTAAAGAAGGATGAAGCGCAGGCACGCAAGGCTGAACGTGATTTGGAGCGTATCCGTCCGTTGTATCAGCAGAATGCAGCCAGTCAGCTCGACCTGGATAATGCCGTAGCTGCTTATGAAACGGCTGTGGCAAGTGTGGGCATGAGCAAGGCAGACTTGGATCAGGCGGAACTGGAACTGGGTTATACGGTTGTACGCTCTCCTATATCGGGTCAGATCAGTGAAAGACATGTTGACTTGGGAACGCTGGTAGGAGGAAGCGGAAAATCTTTGCTGGCTACCATCGTAAAAAGTGATACGGTACTCGTCGATTTCAGTATGACGGCACTCGATTACCTGAAGAGTAAGGAACGTAATATTACACTGGGACAGAAAGATTCTACCCGTTCATGGCAGCCTACGGTTACCATTACCTTGCCCGATAACAGTGTGTACGAGCAGAAAGGTCTGGTAGACTTTGCCGAACCTCAGGTAAATCCGAAAACCGGTACTTTCTCCGTACGTGCGGAAATGGCGAACCCGAACCATGTATTGTTGCCGGGACAGTTTACGAAGGTAAAATTGTTGCTGGAGGTTCGCGAGGGAGCGACTGTGGTTCCGCAGAAGTCATTGATCATCGAAAAAGGTGGAGCGTATGTTTTCGTGATGCGTCGTGATTCGACGGTGGAAAAGCGTTTCATTGAACTGGGACCGGAATTCCAGAATAATATGGTTGTAGAGCGCGGACTTGCTCCGGGTGAGATGATTGTAACCGAAGGTTATCATAAACTTACTCCGGGTATCAAGGTAAGAGTAGGTGAGGCTCCGAAGCCTCAGGAAGAAGAACAGAAAGAGGATTAACCACGCAACCCATTAAATTTTACGATTCATGAAAGTGAGTTTCTTTATCGACAGACCGGTATTCTCGGCTGTCATCTCTATATTGATTGTCATAGTCGGTATCATCGGACTCCAAATGCTGCCGATTGACCAATATCCCCAGATTACTCCTCCGGTAGTGAAAATCAGTGCTTCCTATCCGGGTGCGAGTGCCGTTACGGTATCGCAGGCGGTTGCTACGCCGATTGAGCAGGAACTTAACGGTACGCCGGGGATGCTTTACATGGAGTCGAACAGCTCCAACTCGGGAGGATTTTCGGCAACGGTAACATTCGATATCTCGGCTGACCCTGATCTGGCTGCGGTAGAAATACAGAACCGTATCAAGCTGGCGGAATCGAGCCTTCCGGCCGAAGTAATCCAGAATGGTATTTCGGTGGAAAAACAGGCTGCCAGTCAGCTGATGACTATCTGTCTGCGTTCGGACGACCCGAAGTTTGACGAAATCTATCTGAGTAACTTTGCAACCATCAACGTGCTCGACTTGCTTCGCCGTGTACCGGGCGTGGGACGTGTGTCGAATATCGGTAGCCGTTATTACGCCATGCAGATATGGGTGGACCCGGCTAAGCTTGCCAACTTTGGTTTGACGGTGCAGGATGTGCAGAATGCATTGAAAGACCAGAACCGTGAGTCGGCCGCAGGTGTGCTGGGTCAACAGCCGGTAAGCGGGTTGGATATTACCATTCCTATTACGGCACAGGGACGTCTTTCTACGGCCAGCCAGTTTGAAGAAATCGTGCTTCGTGCCAATGCTGACGGCTCGCTCATCCGTATGCGTGATGTGGCGCGTGTATCGCTCGAAGCATCTTCGTATAACACGGAAAGTGGTATCAACGGAGGTAATGCGGCGGTACTGGGTATTTATATGCTTCCGGGAGCCAATGCTATGGACGTAGCAGAAAAGGTGAAGGAAACCATGGAGGAGATCAGCAAGAATTTCCCTGAAGGATTGCAGTACGAAATTCCGTTCGATATTACAACCTATATATCGGAATCTATCCATGAGGTATACAAAACGTTGTTCGAGGCGTTGGTACTGGTTATTATCGTGGTGTTCCTTTCGTTGCAGAGTTGGCGTGCTACGGTGATTCCTATTGTAGCCGTGCCTATTTCGTTGATTGGAACCTTCGGGTTCATGCTGATATTCGGTTTCTCGCTGAACATGCTTACCTTGTTGGGATTGATTCTTGCCATCGGTATTGTGGTGGATGATGCCATCGTTGTGGTGGAGAATGTGGAACGTATCATGGAAGAAGAGAAACTCAGTCCGTACGAAGCGACCAAGAAAGCGATGGAAGGATTGACGGGAGCATTGATCGCTACCTCATTGGTACTTGCGGCGGTGTTCGTTCCGGTAAGTTTCCTGTCGGGTATCACCGGTCAGTTGTACCGTCAGTTTAGTGTGACCATCGCCGTGTCGGTTATCCTTTCTACCGTCGTAGCCTTGACGCTGAGCCCGGTTATGTGTTCACTGATTCTGAAACCTACCGACCCCAACAAACCGAAGAATCGTGTCTTTACGCTTATCAATAAATGGCTTGCCATCGGAAACAATAAATATGTGGCCGGTATCAAGCAGGTCGTAAAGCATCCTCGTCGTGTGATTGTAGGATTTGGTATTGTGATCATCTGTATCTTTGTCTTCCACCGACTGGTGCCTACCAGCTTCCTCCCGACCGAAGATCAGGGCTTCTTCACGGTAGAGCTTGAAATGCCGGAAGGTACTACACTGGAAAGAACCCGTGCGGTGACCGACAGAGCCATTGCCTTCCTGATGAAGGATCCGTCGGTAGAATATGTACAGAATGTTACGGGTACCAGTCCGCGTGTTGGAACCAGTCAGGCAAGAAGCCAGCTTACGGTTATCCTGAAGGAATGGAAGGAACGCGACGATACGACCATCGGAGAAATTATGCAGAACGTACAGGATGAACTGAAGGAATATCCGGAATGTAAGGTCTACCTTTCTACTCCTCCTGTCATACCTGGTCTGGGTACTTCGGGTGGTTTTGAAATGCAGCTCGAGGCTCGTGGCGATGCGACTTACGATGACTTGGTGCGTGCAACCGATACGTTGATGTATTATGCTTCGCAGCGGAAGGAATTCAGCGGGTTGTCAACATCCTTGCAGGCAGAGATTCCTCAGTTGTATTTCGATGTCGACCGCGACAAAGTGAAGTTGTCGGGAGTGCCTATGGCAGATGTATTCTCTACCATGAAGGCTTATACGGGTTCGGTATACGTGAACGACTTCAATATGTTTAACCGTATTTACCGTGTATATATACAGGCAGAAGCTCCTTACCGTGAACATCGTGACAACATTGGCTTGTACTTCGTGCGGGGAAGCGACGGTAACATGATTCCGCTGACTTCACTGGGTACGACCGATTACACGACGGGACCGGGTAGCATCAAGCGTTTCAACATGTTCAATACGTCTATTATCCGTGGAACAGCTGCAAACGGAGCCAGCTCGGGTCAGGTAATGGAAATTCTGGAACAGATTGCCCGTGAGAAACTGCCGAGCAATATCGGAGTGGAATGGAGTGGACTTTCTTATCAGGAAAAGCAGGCAGGTGGTCAGACGGGAGCCATCATTGCATTGGTATTCTTGTTTGTATTCTTGTTCCTTGCCGCACTCTACGAAAGCTGGACTATCCCTATCGCCGTATTGATATCGCTTCCTGTGGCGGTGCTCGGTGCGTATGCCGGAGTTGCTTTATGTGGACTGGAGAACGATACGTATTTCCAGATTGGTCTGGTTATGTTGATTGGTCTGGCTGCCAAGAATGCCATTCTGATTGTTGAGTTTGCTAAGGAAGAAGTCGACAGCGGAAAGGATCTGGTTGAGTCGGCATTACATGCTGCACACCTGCGTTTCCGTCCTATCCTGATGACTTCACTGGCATTCATCTTGGGTATGGTGCCGATGGTTATCGCTACCGGACCGGGTTCGGCAAGCCGTCAGGCTATCGGAACGGGTGTATTCTTTGGTATGATTGTAGCCGTTACGGTAGGAATCTTGCTTGTACCGTTCTTCTTCGTCATGATATACAAGGCTAAAAACAAGCTGAAGACAAAAAGAGCTCATAAATAAAACCTGAAACGTATGAAACGAATAAAATATACTTATCGCATTTTATTGATGTTGTCGGTTGTGCTCTTGCTGGGCAGTTGCCAGTTGGGCAAACATTACACTCGCCCGAAACTGGACTTGCCTGATACGCTCGACAGTATGAGTGTCGACACCGCTTCCCTTGGAGATTATCCTTGGGAGCAACTCTATACCGATACAACTTTGCAGGGACTGATTCGGAAAACGTTGATGTATAATAAGGATATGCTGATAGCAGCAGCGCGTGTCAAGGAACTTGCAGCCATGAAACGCATTGACTATGCAAATATGTTTCCGTCGATCGGCCTGAAAGTTTACGCAGAACGTGAGAGAGAAAATTATGGAGGAAAAAATCTTAAGCAGGATGATGAGTTCGATTTGAAAGCTGGAGCGACTTGGGAACTCGACCTGTGGGGGAATCTCCGGTGGGCACGCGATAAGAGTCTTGCCGAATTCATGGGCTCCATCGAAAACCAGCGTGCGTTGCGCATGAGCTTAGTTGCACAAGTTGCACAGGCATACTTTGAGCTTGTTGCACTGGATAACGAGTTGTCTATTGTACAACAGACGGTAGATGCCCGTCGGGAAAGCTTGCATCTGGCACGAGTACGCTACGAAGGAGGATTGACTTCGGAAACGGCTTTCCGTCAGGCGCAGGTGGAGTTGGCACGAACAGCTACGCTGGTGCCCGATCTGGAACGTAAGATTGCATTAAAGGAAAATGATATTGCTTTTCTGACTGGGGAGTATCCGCATCGCATCAAGCGCTCTGTATTGCCGGAAGATGTCATGTTCTCTGCCAGTTTGCCTGTAGGGCTGCCTTCGGCTTTGCTGGAGCGGCGCCCGGATGTTCGTCAGGCAGAACAGGCACTTATTGCTGCCAATGCTGCGGTGGGTGTAGCTTATACTAATCTGTTTCCCCGTTTGGCATTGACTGTCAGCTATGGGGCGGAGAGTGATCTGTTAAGCGAATTGCTTAAATCACCCCATCAGCTTTTTGCTGCCAATCTGTTGCAGCCCATTTTTGCCATGGGGAAAAACCGGGCCATGCTGAAAGCTAAGAAGGCTGCTTACGAGCAAGCCACTTACGCTTATGAAAAGACAGTCTTGAATGCTTTCAAGGATGCGTATAATGCCATCGCTGAATTTAATAAGGTAAAGGAAATCTATGAAACCCGCCTGCGTCTGGAACAGGCTTCCAAGAGTACGCTCGACCTGGCACAGTTGCAATACCTCAATGGAGTAATCGGTTATATGGATTTGCTGGACGCACAGCGTGGTTACCTGGATGCCCAGATTGGATTGAGCAATGCGGTGCGCGACAAACAGATCAGCATGGTCAATCTTTATAAAGCGCTGGGTGGAGGCTGGAAAGAATAGTTTTATTCGGCATATTAAAAAAGTTCGAGATTATTTTCTTGAAACATGTTCGAAATATGCCGATAAATCTTTATCTTTGCATCCCGAATTGTAATGTGCTCTAATGTGTGATTTGGTGAAACAGATAAAGAAAAAAGGGTATGCTCCGGATTCGAGATTACAGAGTTTGCCTCATGCGGGGATGGAAAACAGAGGTCTTTTCGGGATTCCGTTTTCCTCAACTATTTTCTTTTTTCTGAATACCATGTTGGGGAGCACTGCTCATTCTTATTGTTTTTTTTATGGTAATTTAATCGAATGTATTATAAAAAGAAATACCTGGAACTGCTCTTTTCAGTAGGTTCAGGTATTTTTGTATATATGGAGTAGGCAATTAAACGACACGAAATAATATGGAACCGCTAAAGCATGAATGTGGAGTAGCGATGATTCGCTTGTTGAAACCACTTGAATATTATCAGGAAAAGTATGGCACGTGGATGTACGGGCTTAACAAGCTGTATCTGCTGATGGAAAAACAGCATAACCGCGGACAGGAAGCTGCGGGACTGGCTTGTGTGAAGCTTCAGGCAAATCCGGGTGAAGAATATATGTTTAGAGAGAGAGGGTTGGGAGCTGGTGCCATAACCGAGATATTCGGAACGGTGCACAGTTATTTTAAAGATCTTACTCCCGAACAGCTCCATGATGCTGATTATGCGAAGAAATGCCTGCCTTTTGCCGGTGAACTGTATATGGGACACCTGCGTTATTCTACTACGGGCAAGAGCGGTATTTCGTATGTGCATCCTTTCTTGCGCCGTAATAACTGGCGTGCCAAGAATCTGGCCTTGTGCGGAAACTTTAATCTGACGAATGTAGATGAGATTTTTGCTGATATCACTGCTGCCGGACAGCATCCGCGTAAATATGCCGATACATATATTATGCTGGAACAGGTTGGTCATCGTTTGGACCGTGAGGTGGAACGTCTTTACAACGAATGTAAGTCGGAAGGACTGGAAGGCATGGATATTACACATGCCATCGAAGACCGTATCGATCTGACGAACGTTCTGAAAACTTCCAGTCCGAAATGGGATGGCGGCTACGTGATTTGTGGACTGACGGGTAGCGGTGAGTGTTTTGCTGTGCGCGATCCGTGGGGTATTCGTCCGGGATTCTGGTACATGGACGATGAAATCATGGTACTGGCATCCGAACGTCCGGTGATACAGACTGCGCTGAATGTGCCTGCCGACAGTATCAATGAACTGCTTCCGGGACAAGCCATTCTGGTGAACAAGAAAGGCGAGATGCGTCTGGCACAAATCAATGAACCGAAAGAAAAGAAAGCTTGCTCGTTCGAACGCATCTACTTCAGCCGTGGTAGTGATATGGATATTTACCGCGAACGTAAACAATTGGGTAAGACATTGGTGAATCCGATTCTGAAAGCCATAGACAACGATGTGGTACATACTGTATTCTCATTTATCCCCAATACAGCGGAAGTTGCTTTTTATGGTATGCTGGAAGGATTCGACAACTACCTGAACGAACTGAAAGTGCAGCGTATCGAGGCATTGGGACACAAGCCCAGTCATACGGAACTGGAGCAGATCTTGTCGCAACGTATTCGTAGTGAGAAGGTCGCCATTAAGGATATTAAACTGCGTACCTTCATTGCCGAGGGAAATACCCGTAACGATCTGGCTGCTCATGTGTACGATATCACTTACGGCAGCTTGACGCCTTATGAAGATAACCTGGTTATCATAGACGACAGTATCGTTCGTGGTACTACTTTGAAGCAAAGTATCATCAGTATACTCGACCGTCTGCATCCAAAGAAGATTGTCATTGTGTCTTCTTCTCCTCAGGTACGTTATCCCGATTACTATGGTATCGACATGGCGAGCATGGAACAGTTTATCGCTTTCAAGGCGGCTATTGCGCTGCTCGAAGAAAGAGGCATGCAACATGTCATCGAAGAAGCATACCGCAAGTCGAAAGCACAGGTCGGACTACCCAAGGAAGAGATGGTAAACTATGTGAAGGATATCTATGCACCGTTTACCGATGAGGAAATTTCGCATAAGATGGTACAACTTCTTACTCCGGTAGGAACTCAGGCAAAGGTAGAAATCGTTTATCAGACTCTGGAAGGATTGCACGAAGCTTGTCCGGCTCATTTGGGCGACTGGTACTTCAGCGGTGATTATCCTACGCCGGGTGGTGTGAAACTGGTAAATCAGGCCTTCATCAATTACGTAGAAGAAATCTATCAGTTCTGATGTTGGAACGAAACGTTTTGACTCCGGATTATATATAGACCAAAGAAAAACAATATTAAAGAAAACGATACAGATAGAAAATGAGAAATGTTACATTAATCCTCGACGACGGGAGCCGCTTTCATGGCAAGTCGTTCGGTTATGAGAAGCCGGTAGCCGGTGAAGTTGTGTTCAACACCGCAATGACCGGTTATCCAGAAAGCTTGACCGATCCTTCGTATGCAGGTCAGTTGATGACTCTGACATATCCGCTGGTGGGCAACTATGGCGTGCCTCCTTTTACAATCGAAGCCAACGGGCTACCTACTTTCATGGAAAGTGAGAAGATTCATGCCGAAGCGATTATTGTGAGCGACTACAGCGAGAAATATTCTCACTGGAATGCTGTGGAGAGCTTGGGCGATTGGCTGAAGCGTGAACACATACCGGGCATTACAGGCATCGATACACGTGAGCTGACCAAAGTACTGCGTGAGCACGGTGTAATGATGGGAAAGATCGTTTTCGATGACGAACCTGACAACATTCCCGAAGCAACTTATGCAGGTGTGAACTATGTAGATAAGGTTTCATGCAAGGAAGTTATCCGCTACAACGAAGGAGATGACAAGAAGAAAGTGGTTCTTGTAGACTGTGGCGTGAAGTCGAATATCATCCGCTGTCTGTTGAAGCGTGACGTGGAAGTTATCCGCGTGCCTTGGAACTACGATTTCAGTACAATGACATTCGACGGCTTGTTTATTTCCAATGGTCCGGGTGACCCTGACACTTGCGATGCTGCCGTGCAGAATATCCGCAAGGCTATGGAGAATGAAAAGCTGCCTATCTTCGGAATCTGTATGGGTAACCAGTTGCTTTCGAAGGCAGGAGGCGCAAAGATTTACAAACTGAAATACGGTCACCGCAGTCACAACCAGCCGGTTCGTCTGGTGGGAACAGACAAATGTTTCATTACTTCGCAGAATCACGGTTATGCCGTAGACAATAATACATTAGGAGCCGACTGGGAGCCGTTGTTCATCAACATGAATGATGGTTCGAACGAAGGAATCCGTCACAAGAAGAATCCTTGGTTCTCGGCACAGTTCCATCCGGAAGCTGCCAGCGGTCCTACCGATACAGAATTCCTGTTCGACGAGTTTGTAAAGTTGCTGTAATCCATTAAAACAAAGAAGACAATGAAAGAAAATATAAAGAAAGTATTATTGTTAGGTTCCGGAGCTTTGAAAATCGGTGAAGCCGGCGAGTTCGACTACTCAGGTTCGCAGGCACTCAAGGCGTTGAAGGAAGAAGGTATCGAAACCATCCTGATCAATCCGAACATTGCTACCGTGCAGACTTCGGAAGGTGTAGCAGACAAAATCTACTTCTTGCCTGTCACTCCGTATTTCGTTGAAAAGGTAATCGACAAAGAACGTCCGGATGGTGTATTGCTCTCATTCGGTGGTCAGACTGCCTTGAACTGCGGTGTAGCTCTCTACAAGGCAGGAGTATTCGAAAAATACAATGCACGCGTGCTGGGAACTCCGGTACAGGCTATCATGGATACCGAAGACCGTGAACTGTTCGTTGAGAAACTGGATGAAATCAATGTGAAAACCATCAAGAGCGAAGCAGTAGAAAACATAGAAGATGCTCGCCGTGCTGCCAAGGAATTGGGTTATCCGGTCATCATCCGTGCGGCATACGCATTGGGAGGTCTGGGATCAGGTTTCTGCGACAACGAAGAAGAACTGAACGTTCTGGCTGAAAAAGCATTCTCTTTCTCTCCGCAGGTTTTGGTAGAAAAGAGCTTGAAAGGCTGGAAGGAAGTAGAATACGAGGTTGTGCGCGACCGCTTCGACAACTGTATCACGGTATGTAACATGGAAAACTTCGACCCACTGGGTATCCATACCGGTGAGTCTATTGTAATCGCTCCTTCTCAGACACTGACAAACAGCGAGTATCACAAACTGCGTGAACTGGCTATCCGTATCATCCGTCACATTGGTATCGTAGGAGAATGTAACGTACAGTATGCATTCGACCCCGAATCGGAAGACTATCGTGTCATTGAAGTAAACGCTCGTCTGAGCCGTTCTTCCGCCTTGGCTTCTAAGGCTACCGGTTATCCGCTGGCTTTCGTTGCAGCTAAATTAGGTCTGGGTTACGGTTTGTTTGATTTGAAGAACTCGGTTACCAAAACAACATCTGCGTTCTTCGAACCGGCACTGGACTATGTAGTATGTAAGATTCCTCGCTGGGACTTGGGTAAATTCCACGGAGTTGACCGTGAACTGGGTTCAAGCATGAAGTCTGTAGGTGAAGTGATGGCGATCGGTCGTACCTTCGAAGAAGCTATCCAGAAAGGTCTTCGTATGATCGGTCAGGGAATGCACGGATTTGTAGAAAACAAAGAATTGCAGATTGCCGATATTGATAAGGCTTTGCGTGAGCCGACCGACAAGCGAATCTTCGTTATCTCGAAGGCAATGCGTGCCGGATATACCGTTGATCAGATTCATGAACTGACAAAGATAGACAAATGGTTCCTCGACAAGCTGATGAACATCATGCAGACTTCGAAGGAACTTCACGAATGGGGCAACAACCACAAACTGTTGTCACAGCTTCCGAACGAATTGCTGTACAAGGCAAAACGTCAAGGATTCTCCGATTTCCAGGTAGCACGTGCCATCGGCTACGAAGGAGAAATGGAAGATGCCATCATCGATGTACGTAACCACCGTAAGAGTGTAGGTATCGTGCCGGTCGTTAAGCAGATTGATACGCTGGCAGCCGAATATCCTGCACAGACAAACTATCTGTATCTGACTTACAGTGGTGTGGCAAACGATGTACATTATCTGGGAGACCACAAGAGTATTGTAGTATTGGGTTCGGGTGCTTACCGTATCGGATCGTCAGTAGAATTTGACTGGTGCGGCGTTCAGGCACTGAATACCATCCGCAAGGAAGGATACCGTTCGGTTATGATCAACTATAATCCGGAAACAGTTTCTACCGACTACGATATGTGCGACCGTCTGTACTTCGACGAATTGACTTTCGAACGTGTGATGGATATCCTCGACTTGGAAAATCCGCACGGAGTCATCGTATCAACTGGTGGACAGATTCCAAACAACCTGGCACTCCGTCTGGATGCACAGCATATCAATATCTTGGGAACTTCAGCAAAGAGCATCGACAACGCAGAAGACCGCGACAAGTTCTCGGCTATGCTCGACCGCATCGGCGTAGACCAGCCTGAATGGAGCGCACTGACTTCGATGGAAGATATCAACGCCTTCATCAAGAAAGTTGGATTCCCGGTACTGGTTCGTCCGTCGTACGTACTTTCGGGAGCTGCCATGAACGTATGTTCTAACCAAGAAGAGCTGGAACGCTTCCTGCAACTGGCAGCCAATGTATCGAAGAAACATCCGGTTGTAGTCAGCCAGTTCATCGAACATGCCAAGGAAGTAGAAATGGATGCTGTAGCACAGAACGGTGAAATCGTGGTATACGCTATCAGCGAGCACATCGAGTTTGCCGGAGTACACTCAGGAGATGCTACCATTCAGTTCCCGCCGCAGAAACTGTATGTAGAAACTGTTCGCCGCATCAAGCGTATTTCTCGCCAGATTGCCAAAGAACTGAACATTTCCGGTCCGTTCAACATCCAGTTCCTTGCCCGTGAAAACGACATCAAGGTAATCGAATGTAACCTGCGTGCCAGCCGTTCGTTCCCGTTCGTCAGCAAGGTACTGAAGATAAACTTCATTGAACTTGCAACGAAGGTGATGCTTGGCTTGCCGGTAGAAAAACCCGAAAAGAACTTGTTCGAACTCGATTACGTAGGAATCAAGGCAAGTCAGTTCTCATTCAATCGTTTGCAGAAAGCCGACCCTGTACTGGGAGTCGACATGGCTTCTACCGGAGAGGTAGGATGTATCGGCGAAGATACTTCATGCGCTGTGCTGAAATCAATGCTTTCTGTTGGCTATCGCATTCCGGAAAAGAATATCCTGTTGTCTACCGGTACACCGAAGCAGAAGGTAGAAATGCTGAAAGCTGCTCAGGAACTGAAGGCAAAAGGCTACAACCTCTTTGCAACAGGCGGAACCTCGAAGTTCCTGACCGAGAATGGCATCGAGAATACCCGCGTATACTGGCCGAGCGAAGAAGGACATCCGCAGGCACTGGAAATGCTCCACAAGAAAGAAATCGACATGGTAGTAAACATTCCGCGTGACCTTTCTGCCGGAGAACTGGACAATGGTTACAAGATTCGTCGTGCAGCCATCGACCTGAACATTCCTTTGATTACCAATGCTCGTCTGGCAAGTGCTTTCATCCATGCATTCTGCACCATGAGCATCGACGATATAGCTATCAAGAGCTGGGACGAATATAAATAATCCCCTCTCGTGATAGAATAAATGTTACTTAAGCGCCACTTCGGAAAAGGCAAATTTTCGGGGTGGCGCTTTTTCGTTTAGAAGGCTGTTTTCCGGCATCGGGATTCAGCCTTTTGCTGTTTCTTCATTTATATCTTTGCGGCGTTACGGAATTGAAACTATTTCCGAATTCCTCCTTTTGCGGTTTCTTTACTTCTTTTTGTGAATAGCTTTATTATGTTATACATTATCTGCAACTGAGCTTTTACTGTTTCTTTACTTATTTTTGTGACGTGCGTGTAAGTATTTCTTCGGAAGTGCGACTAACGAGGGTAAAGAAACATGTAGAACAATATGATGTATGAATAAAACACTGCAACAAGAAAAAGACTTTCTCCTGCTGATTGAGTCGCACAAGCGAGTCATTTACAAAGTCTGTTACATGTATGCAACCGACAAGGAACAATTGGACGACTTGTATCAGGAGATAGTAATGAACCTCTGGCGCGCTTACCCTTCGTTTCGTGGCGAGAGTTCCTCTGCCACATGGATATACCGCATCAGCTTGAATACGTGCATTTCCTATCGCCGGAAGTCGAAACATCAGATTCAGGCAGTCACCCTTCCGGTAGATTTCGAAGCATTCGATGAGGAGGACGGAAAGACGTCGCAACTGCGCGAGCTATACCGGCTGATACACGCACTCAGTCCGCTGGAACGGGCGCTCATCCTGCTTTGGCTGGAGGAAAGAAGCTACGACGAAATAGCCCGGATAATGGGTATTTCGAAGAACAATGTCGGTGTCCGTCTGAATCGTATCCGTGAGAAACTGAAAAACATGTCGAACCTATAAATCTCAGCTTATGGAACTTGAAGAACTGAAAAATCAATGGAACTTGCTCAGTGAGCAGTTGAAGAAGAACGAAATAGTCAATCATGCAGTCATAAAACGAATGATAGAGAAGCGTACCCTGAGTGCCCGCGACCGCCTGATAGGAGCAAACGTGATAGCCGTTTTCCTTCTTGCAGGCATGCTAATTCTGTTTCCGCTTGCTGCAACACGAGTAATCATCCGGCAGGAACTTCTCTGGATATTTTACATTGTGTTTCCACTCCTGATTTTGTATTCGTTCTGGAATATACACGTTTTGTATAAGTTCAATCTGGCCACCCGGACCCTCCTTGAGCTTCATCGCTGGATTCTTTCCTATAAACGCAGGCTCCGGATAGAAATCTGGTGTACTCCTTTCCTTGTAATAGGGCTTTTTAGTTCTGTCTTTCTGATTCATCACCATTACCGCAGTACGCTTATGGTGGTGTTCGATATCCTGATGCTTGCGGTAAGTGTCGTGGCCGGTTATATATGTTATCGCTACGTAGACAAGCGTTCGGTAGACGAGATAGAGCAGGGAATGAAAGACTTGCAAGACTTGGAATAGTTTGGCGGGTAGGATAGCAGAAGCGTGGGACGTTCGACTGAAATATTCCAGCATGAGTCCGATGCTTCTGCTGGTCTTTTATGGAGAACAAGATGAAGTTTTGCTGAAAGTTTGTACAAACTTTTTGGGAATTTGTACAAAAAAACAAAATGATTTGTACAAATCTAGTTTGATGGGTGCAGAAGAATTGGGAAGGAGATAAGGGAAAATTAATAGAATTTGTTCGGCTAGTTATATATAAGATCGGTTTTAAGACTTGTAGATTAATAGAAAAGGAATAGAAAGTCAGCTATTGGGAAAATGAGACTTTCTATTTCTTTTCATTTATATACTATTTACTTCTAGTAATAAGAAAATCAGAATAAAATAATGATTTTGGTTTACTATATTTGAAAAACTTTATATATTTGTAAACCTGATATTGTTGAACAAAAAAGATTGTTATGATATTACCTGATTCATTGAAAAACATCCGGAAAATGCGTGGTATGACTTTAGATGAGGTTTGTGCTGCTATTAATCAGATGGTTTCCAAACAAGCATTGTCAAAATACGAAAGAGGGTTGATGCAGCCATCTGCTAAAGTGTTGGATGCGTTGTTGGGCGTTTATGGAATATCTTTAGAATATTTGCAGAAAGAACAGCTTGTAGTAGTAGACAGATGGAATTTTCGTAGAGGAGAAATACTTTCTGCAAAGGAAGAAGATAAGATGAAAGAAGAAATCAGTTCGGCTTTGCGACAATATCTTTATTTAGAGAATCAATTAGGTATATCAAAAGAATTTGTAACTCCTTTTTCTCGTAAACGTTTTCAGGCTATATCGGAAATGGAAATAGCTGCTGAGGCCTTACGTATAAAATGGAAGTTGGGAGATGATTCTTTGCCTTCTGTCTGTAGAATAATGGAAAATGCAGGCATCAGGGTCTTGGAATTGAATTTAGATACAAGGATAGATGGAGTTAGTGGATGGGTAGATAAAAATGTCCCTTTCGTTATTTTGAACAGACAGACTTTGCGTGTCGAAAGAAAAAGATTTACAGCCTTGCATGAGTTGGGGCATTTGTTATTCGATTTTATAGAGTCACTCGATGTCCGGACCAAAGAAAAATGTTGTCATAAATTTGCATCGGCACTGCTTTTTCCCGCTCATATCGCTTATTCTCATATCGGGAAAAAACGTTCAGCCTTAGCATTGGAAGAATTGGTTGAGCTGAAGAATTCGTATGGCATATCCGTTGCAGCATTGGTGCATCGCTTAAAAGATTTGGATATAATCACAGATGTGTATTACAACCATATTTTTGATGATTGGATAAAACAAAATCCTACGGAAGAAGGATGGGGTGGCTATCCATTGATGGACCATGAAGAAAAATATCAGAGAATGGTTCATAGGGCGTTGGCCGAAAGAATTGTTACATTGGAGCATTTACTTGCATATGGCAATCATTCCAATGAATACGTAAAGGAAATTCATATTTTATAAAACAATTATGAGATTTAAATTAACATTAGAAGTCAATAAGAAAGCGTTTGGCAACCGATTGCCCATCAATTATCAATATGAACAGTCGGCTGTAATATATAGAATTTTGGCATGTGCAGATAAAGATTATGCAACTTGGCTGCATGAAAACGGTTATCAAATGGAAAATGGAAAAACGTTTAAGTTTTTTTCTTATTCCCGTTTGGATATAGAAAAATACAAAATATTGAAAGAAGAGAGGCGTATACTGATTTTTTCGGACACGGTAGAATGGCAGATTAGTTTTTTACCCGAAAAAAGTACGCAGCGTTTCATTCAAGGATTGTTTATGAACCAAGTATTTGAAATTGGTGACCGGAAGTCGACTGTACAGTTTATCGTACGCAATGTGGAGGTGGTGTCTTCTCCTGAATTTACGGAAGAGATGACTTTTCGGACGTTATCGCCAATGTGTTTGAAACTTCGCCATGAAGGCAGGAAGGTAGATTATTTATCTCCAACAGATTCTGCTGCTTCTTACATTCTCTTTAAAGGACTTATAGAAAAATATTCTTTGTTCTATGGAACTGAATGTCCTTTTCGTGTGGAAGATTGTCGCCTAGAAGTTTTAAATTCTCCCAAATCTGTATTAATAAAGATAAAGGCTGATACCCCACAAGAAACCAGTGTACGAGGTTTTATGTGCAGAATGAAGATTGCTGCCCCTTCAGGGTTAATGAAGTTGATGTATGAAGCTGGTGCTGGAAGTTTGTGCGCACAAGGTTTTGGATGTTTAAAAGCCGAAAAGTAACTCCTCAACTTTTGATATTTCTTGGGTAGAAATGATTCTTATTCTACCGTTGTTAAAATATTAATAGATTGTTTTTGATATGAATATAATTAGTCATTATACAGGAAATCCGATGGTCAATAATGCTTTGATGGCAGTAAAAGTATTGGCTGGATTAGATGATGTTCGAGACATTACTACAGATGTCTTGCGTACCATGATGAAGAGAGTGTGCAATGAACTTCCTTATTCTCTGATGGGTCTGAATCTACGTTTCAAAAGTTATACGATGCTTTTTACAAAAAATGGTCCATTGTATAATGATAAGAAACTTGGCGAAAAGATATATGAAACACTGTTGTTTAAGATTGTGGACGGTTTTGAAGTAGAAGGTGATAAACAGTGTAACTTGACAGGGCTGCATTATACTAAAACTTTTTCAGATTTTATGTTGGAAACGTTGGTTAGTTTAGGAGTTCCAGAAAAGGAGGCCAAGAAAAAGGATTTGACTTTAAACAGATGCTGGTTTCCTTTGTTGGGAGGATTAGGTTCTGATGCACAATCACTGCCAATGGCGAGAGATACGTATAATGTACATCCCATTTGCGTGGTATTGTTACAATTTCTGCCTTTCTGTGCTTACATTTATAAAAAAGGTATTCTGCTTGTTGATTCTACTGCTTTGGAATTTTGTGAGGAATTTGTAGAGGAGAAAGTAAATAGCTTAGTTGAAAAAGTAAAAGAAGTCGTCACGACGAATGCTCCGATTGAAAACATGAAGGGGGCTACAAAAGGAAATTATATTTTGGAAGCACTGGAAGTCATGGAAAGATGCAAAGCCGACTGTGAACATGCAGATGTGAACTTGTGGAGCTTTTCTAACTCAGGTGCAGGTGCCAGTTGTTCTATAGACAGAGTACCTAATGAATTACTTAGACGGTTGGCTTTATTGCGTAAGCGTCATAAGGTAGAACTGACGTATATATTGAATAGTCCTGCGTTAAATTCAAGCTTTTTGGAATGTTTGTCTGATAACAGAGAGTGGTCAGGCCTTTATCCGGCCAAAAAGTATGAAGGGGTTAGTGTGGAGTTTTTCGAGTCTTATTGGAAAGCCATTCATCAAGAGAAAAAGACTGTAATGGCCCAGTATATTTCTGGTCTGATAATGAAGTATAAAGATGAGAAAGATGACACCGTATTGAGTAAAACTGATGCTTATGAAGTGAAAAATGATTATACATCATTACTGAACAGAATACTATGGCGTGCTACGAAAGGAGGGGATTGGTCAATGAGTTGTCAGATAGCTATTTTGGATGATTCTGAATCGTTACCTATTTCATATCGTTGTTTTCAGATTTATAAATTAGTGCATTTTTATTATCAAAAAGGAGTTTCTATATCTGATTGTCCTCCACTGAATGTCAAGGACACAATGGCTTTTCGGTTTTGTGCGAAGATGATTCGTCTGATGGATAGTTCTTCTGATTATTCACGGGAAAAAGATCGTATCCCGGAATTTCGATATGGGGAACAAACTAATGATGTAGATCCTTCTGTATTTGATAAACTATTGATAGAGAATGCTTGGAAGGACGGGATTTATCGTCTGTATCCATTATTTTATACCACGAATGGTAAGAAAAACATATACGGAATCTGTGCTTTGTTGAGATTATATGATGGAAACAAGGAAGATTTATCTTTAGAGGAAGAAGATATAGAATTTCCTGTTCAGCCATTGGATGCAGATATCAAGAAATGGTTAGATCGTATGAATGAGTTTACTTGTCAATATATAGCTTACAGATTTCAGGATGCAGTGGACAAATCAAAATATGTAATGCTATGTAATAAGATTAAACGTTCGATTCCTCGTAGCGATTTACGATTACAGATGATATGGTTTTATTCTATCTTGCAACGCCTGAATGAAAGTGGCAAAGAATGGGATGAATACGACTTGATTTATGATCCTTGGGGAAATTATGCATTCAAGACATTTTTGTTTGCCTTCAGGCTCAAACTGAATGAAATTTCTTCAAATAATATTAATGAGTAATTCTAAAATTAAATAGTTATGTCAGAACAAATTAAAAACATTACAGGAAATGTGTTGTGTGATGCAACCGCTACTTTTTTGAATGGTGCAGGATTAGCTGCAGGTGAAGATCAAAATACAGTAATTCCAAAGACTTTTAAGGAAACTGTGAATGGGCGCAAGGAAGAAGTTCCTTACGTATCAGCACAAGCATGGCGTCGTTGGCTCAGAAATACAGCGAATGAAGAAAATGGCTGGCAACCTAGCGAATTACATGCTATTGATACAAATACTAAAGGGTCTACTTCAAAGATTGCAACAGAATTAGACCCTGTTACATATCCGGAGGATGACTTGTTTGGATATATGAAAAGTGGTTCTAAAGGGGAGGAGAGTATTCAGCGTACGTCTCCATTCAAAACTTCCATATTGAAAGGCATTCCTAAAATGCGCGCTTTAACGGTAGATAATGCTTTTGTCTTTCCGAAAGACGGAACTCCTTTACCCTATTCAACTCGTTTCTATTCTACTCATCTGGAAGGATTTTTTAATCTGGAATGTTACCGTTTGGGATGCTTTGTGAATACACCGTCTCGTGTGGAATTGTCTAAAGATTTGATAGAAAAATATAAAGGAATTCTACTAGAGGAGAATCCACAGAAAAATGTACAAGTCTATACACTTCAAGATGCGGAACGATTGAGAAACGAACGTGCTGCAGGACTGTTGAAAGGACTGGTACATCTTCGTGGAGGCGCAAAGATGGCTGCATTTGGAGCCGATGTTTCTCCTAAAGTGATTGTATTTGCAGGAATGTCATCCGCAAATCCTTGCTTCAATAATTTATATATAGGAGACGGTGAGCGTCCGAAGTTAAATGTTGATTTGTTGAAGGAATTAGCCAAAGATTATAAAGATAAACTTCAGACTCCTGTGTGTATCGGAGTTCGAACTGGATATCTGGAGAATGAAGCAGAAGTGAAAGCGTTGAATGGGGATACATTTGTAGTAGATAGCCCTGTCAAAATTGTCGAAATGTTCATAGATAAATATTTGAAATAATGGATAAAGTACTGGAAATACAGTTTTCAGGCTGGACTGCTACTCCTCGTCTTCCGTTTGTTCTTTCCGGAAATGCCCTGTGTATGCCAGTACCTCCTTATTCTACTATTTTAGGAATAATAGGCTGCTGTCTGGGGCGCTTTGTGTCCTGTAATGAAGTGAAGGCCGGTTTCCGGTATCTTTATGATACAGTTTCTTTGGATATAGAAACCCGAAGAAGGTTGCAATTTGATGGGAAGAAAATAAAGAACCATGACAAAGGGAGTGATGCATATACGCGTGAATTCCATACAAATCCTGATTTAACCATCTGGATTGACCGTATAGACTGGAAGGGGTATTTTGAGTCTCCTGTAGGAACACCGGCATTAGGCCGTTCACAAGATTTGCTCCAAATAAAAAAAGTTTGTGTCAAAGAAGTTACTCCTATCTCAGAAGGAACTTTGAAAGGTTGTATGATTCCTTTTGATGCAAATCAGATTATACCCGGGCAGCTTGTGCAGGTTGCAGAATCTTATGCTGAAGGAGAGAGGATTGGAAGTGGCAGAATCCCTGTAAATCCGATGATGTTTGTTGCTGTGCATGGTGAGGGAGTACATGTGAAATGCGCTAATTTGTATCGAACTTTGGATGAGCAATCTACAGATTTTTATATGCATACGTTTACGATATGAATATAGAGGATATAAAGAAAGTAAGAGCCAAAAGTGATGGAACTACTTTGTATGAGCACACTTACATGGTAATAGAGACAGGGCTGAAGTTGCTTCAGTCTCTGTCTTTATCGGATGTCGCACAAGCTTTTTTAAAACAGAATTTTCTACCTGCTGCGATTTTGCATGACTTGGGAAAGGTGCATCCTACTTTTCAGAAAAGGCTGAATGGCGACAAATATGCCAGCATCCGTCACGAATTAGTATCTGTCTGGTTTGCGGAAACTTTTTTGGAGGTAAATGATGCAGTGTTGTTCGCAGTTGGGACTCATCATAAAAGCGTAGTGTCAGACTTTTGCGAAAGGTCTTTGGATATGCAAGATTTGAACGACATCAGTATTTCAGTGGATGAGGGAGCTTATTTGCCATTTTCTGAAGGAACCATGTGTTTGGAAACTTTACAATCATGGCTTTCTTTATTTTCAGAAGAATTTGTTTATAGACAAAAAGAACTAGAAAAAATTCCGTCAACCTTTTGTTACATGTTCAGAAAAAGTAAGCAAGTAAAAGCAGTGCCTTACTTGGAAGACCGGCAGCATTTCTCTCTGTTGAGAGCTTTCTTGCAGGCAGCAGATCATTTGGCTTCTGGAGGTCGGGTAGAGATTCCCGATTATCAGTTGATATCTTTGGATGATTTTCAGCCACACGACAAATTCACTAAATTTCCGTTTCGTCATTTTCAAGAGAAGTTACAACGATGGAAAGGAGATGCAATTCTGCATGCACCTACAGGTTCCGGTAAGACAGAAGCTGCTTTGAGTTGGGTATACGCTAATCAGTCGGAAGGAAATCGTTTATTTTATCTGTTGCCTTATACAGCTTCCATCAATGCGATGGTAAAACGTCTTTGTGATGTATATGATCGTTCGGAAGTAATGGTACAACATTCTAAATCCTTAAACTTTATATACAATGAATTATGTGAAGAGTCCTCGAATGTAAATCCTGATTATAGAGAACTTGAACAAAAAGCGCGGAGTCTGAATTCTCTGTCTCGTGAAGTCTATTATCCGGTAAAAATTATGACTTTACACCAGTTATTACGGATACCTTGTCATGGTAAAGGATGGGAGTTTTCCATGTTGGAGTGTCAGAATGCTTTGTTTGTTGTTGACGAATTTCATGCTTATAATGCTTTCTTGACAGGGAAAATGTTGGGTACTGTCAAAATTTTTAGAAATATTTTTGGAGCTAAGTTTTTATTCATGTCTGCTACTATCCCAGATTTTTTATTGAAAGAAATTGTAGAACAGATTTATGGGGGAGATTATTCTCGAATCGTTCGTCCTGATTCAACTTTTTCGTCAGATGCTTGTGTGATGGGAAGAAAACGCCATCATTTGATTTGTCATGCACAAGAAAATGTAGGTCAGTATATTGGTCAGATTGAAGCTGATTTAAACAGTGGTATGTCTGTGCTGGTTGTGGTCAATAATGTGAGAACTTGTCAGCAGATTTATCAGGAAATAGATTTTGATGATTCGAAGAAGATGATGCTGCATGGCGGATTCAATCAGAGATCAAGGAGAGAGATAGAACGTTTTGTGACGCATACAGATAGGAGCAAACGTCCTCAACTACTTGTAGCCACACAAGCGGTTGAAGTAAGTTTGGATATAGATTATGATACCGCTTATATAGAAAATGCTCCTATAGATTCCCTGATTCAACGTTTGGGTCGTGTGAATCGTGCTGGTAAATTGGTAGATGCCTCTGATCATAAGAAAATGGCCGATGTACATCTTTTTGAGGGAATAATAGGTAAAACTCCTTTTTATGATGAGCAGTTACTGCGAGATACTTGGGCTGTAATGTCTGAGTTGGATGGCAAAGACTTGTCTGAGGACGATTTGATCAGGGCTTGCAACGAAGTGTATAAAGATGGGTATTCTGCACAGCAAAGGAAGGATTTCGAACAAGGACTGAATTCTGTTTCCGATTTTGAAAAGAAGTGGATTGCTGGGATATGTGAAGACTGGGCTGATGAAATATTGGATCAGAATAACCAGAAAGTAGATGTGTTGTGTTATAATCTAAAAGAAGAATATTGTGGCCTAGTAGAACAGAAACGTTATATCGAAGCAAACGAACTTTTAGTTTCTGTATATCCTTATCATTTGGATAGGAAAAAACACCTAAAGGATATAGATGTATGGATTGCGGAGGAATTATTCTATGATGAAAAACAAGGCTGCATAGAAAGAAAGCCTGATTGTTATGAGATAATATAATGAATAAACATGCAAATTACCGGTACACATTTTAATTATTATCAAGTATGCAAACGTAAACTTTGGTTGTTTGCTAATGGTATTAATTTTGAACACACCTCCGACCTTGTGTTTGAGGGTAAACTGATTCATGAGGATTCTTATCCGCAGCGCTCTGCAAAATATGAAGAGATAGAGTTAGACGGAATAAAGGTTGATTATTATGACACCAAGAATAAAGTAATTCATGAAATCAAGAAGTCTAACAAGGTAGAGAAAGCCCATGAATGGCAGGTAAAGTATTACCTATATGTGTTTGAGAAGAATGGGATTGAAGGAGTGACAGGCTTGCTTGAGTATCCGGTTTTAAGAAAAACTCAACCGGTCAATCTAACAGATTCCGACCGAGGAAAGATAAAAGAAATGAAGGCAGATATCGAGAATATTATTTCAGATGCGCAATGTCCGCCTTTGGTACAAAAGTCATTGTGTCGTAATTGCAGTTATTATGAATTTTGTTATTGTAAGGAGATGGAAGAATGAAGAAAACCTTTTATTTGTTTAATCCGGGTATTTTAGAAAGAAAAGATAACACATTAAAATTTACTCCTTGCACGGAAGAGGGAGAAGATACTCCTGTTTCTTCCCAACCCCGTTATTTACCAGTGGAAGATATCAGTGAGTTTTATGTGTTTGGTTCATTGCGTGCAAATAGTGCGTTGTTTAATTTTTTAGGCCAGAAAGACATTGCTGTCCACTTTTTCGATTATTATGAGAACTATACGGGTTCTTTCATGCCGAGAGACAGCTTACTTTCCGGTAGAATGCTGTTGGCGCAGACTTCCCATTATCAAAACCTCAAGAAAAGAATGTGTATTGCTCAGAAGTTTATAGAAGGAGCAGCTTATAATATGATTAAAAATCTTCAGTATTATAATCGGAGGGGGAAGGATATGGAAGAATTGATAGACCTAATGAAGAAACTTTCTTCTCAAATACCTCAAACTAGTAGTACGGAAGAATTGATGGGAGTAGAAGGTCAGATAAGACAATATTATTATACGGCATTTAATTTGATACTGAATGACTTTGAAATGGGTACTCGTACCAAACGTCCTCCACAGAATGAGGTAAATGCACTGATTTCCTTTGGTAACATGGTATGCTATACGCTTTGTTTGCGTGCCATTCATCAGACACAATTGAATCCAACTATTAGTTATTTGCATAAGCCAGGTGAACGTCGTTACTCTTTAGCATTGGATATTGCGGAAATCTTCAAACCCATTATCGTAGACCGAGTGATTTTTAAGGTCTTAAATCGAAAGGAGATTCAGGGAAAACATTTTGATTGGAAGTTGAATAAATGTTTGCTTAATTCCACGGGAAAGAAGATATTTGTAAAGGCTTTAGAAGATCGGCTGCAGGAAACCATTCAACATCGCTCTTTAAAGCGTTCAGTCAGTTACAAGCATCTTGTGAAACTGGAATGTTATAAATTAGCCAAACATTTGCTGAGTATAGAAGAATATAAACCTTTTAAAATGTATTGGTGATATGTATGTTATTTTAGTATATGATTTTGGAGAGCGGAGAGTCGGAAAAATGTTAAAATTGTGCCGAAGGTATCTGAACTGGATTCAAAATTCTGTTTTTGAAGGTGAAATATCAGAGGCCCGTTTAAAAGAATTGTTGATGTTATGCGAGACATTTATGAAAAAAGAGGAAGACAGCATAATTATATTTAGCGGTTCCTCCCAATATACGATGGATAAGCAAATTGTGGGAAAAGAGCGTTCTAATATAGATGTTTTTCTCTGATAAATTTTGTCGATAGGATAATATTTCTTCATCTTAGGAGATTTTATTTTCTAAATGGATCTTTGACTTATTGAAACATAGGTACTTATGAGAATGTCGATGCCTAAGGATTTTTATAGTAATAGACATCGACATTTTTTTCTTATAATTTCGCTATATTTGCATTGTGTAATGACTTTATTTTCAGTATATATTAAAAATGAAAATGAAGGCTTTTAATCGTACCTTATGGAATTGAAATTGCGTCTTGACAACTGCCCCCACGTTCACCGTCTCTTTTAATCGTACCTTATGGAATTGAAATTATGTCGACAAGTATGTATGGCAACCACAGGCAGACTTTTAATCGTACCTTATGGAATTGAAATCTCCGATATCTGAATAATCAATTCTGACAGTTCATGCTTTTAATCGTACCTTATGGAATTGAAATTACCTCTTGGTCACGCTTTGCGTAGAACTTCTCACGCTTTTAATCGTACCTTATGGAATTGAAATACATAAACGACGGCTGCTCCTCCTGTAAGTTTCGAAACTTTTAATCGTACCTTATGGAATTGAAATATACGAATACGAAATGGATTGAACAGGTGGCAAAGGCTTTTAATCGTACCTTATGGAATTGAAATTATGGAGCCGTTGCCTGTCCCTATGTACAGCCTCGAACTTTTAATCGTACCTTATGGAATTGAAATCATCTTTTGCTCGTTTACTACGCCTGCGGCTCTGGCTCTTTTAATCGTACCTTATGGAATTGAAATTTAGAATACATCGGTCTTGTCAATAGAGTGCTTGCTTTTAATCGTACCTTATGGAATTGAAATGTCATATCAGTGTGTTATTTTATTGTCTTCATAATCTTTTAATCGTACCTTATGGAATTGAAATTATTGCAGAGTGAGCTGGAGGCGCTGGAAACCGCCTTTTAATCGTACCTTATGGAATTGAAATTTTCAATGCAAAATGCTATTCTTGCATCTGGTTTTCTTTTAATCGTACCTTATGGAATTGAAATTAAGTTTCAATTCATTTTTTATATTTCTGTTCATCTTTTAATCGTACCTTATGGAATTGAAATGTATTATAATATCCACTTTCTACTACTATTCCATCCTTTTAATCGTACCTTATGGAATTGAAATTTCGTAGATAGCATCGGATGTCATTTCGTCAAGTTCTTTTAATCGTACCTTATGGAATTGAAATACAGCAGGAACTATCAGCAGATTACTTTCGTTCTCCCTTTTAATCGTACCTTATGGAATTGAAATAAGGAAGCACAACACTTGACGAAATCGCTGAGCGTACTTTTAATCGTACCTTATGGAATTGAAATTTTGTAGAAACGGCTACAAGGCCGTCACTTTTCGACTTTTAATCGTACCTTATGGAATTGAAATATCAGAATTGGTATGATGAGGATGATGAGTCTATGCTTTTAATCGTACCTTATGGAATTGAAATAATAATATTGTTAGTTCAGCAAATTGGTTTTTGTGTCTTTTAATCGTACCTTATGGAATTGAAATTGAGCAGCGACAGTATGGATAACTGGGGATCTCAATACTTTTAATCGTACCTTATGGAATTGAAATTTATCAATAGGGTGGGAGGGGAGGACGCACATAATTACTTTTAATCGTACCTTATGGAATTGAAATTCTATACAGTCGGGACCATCGGCGGGATAAGGCAGTCTTTTAATCGTACCTTATGGAATTGAAATATCGAAACGGTATCAAGAATGTTAGGACACGCCACTTTTAATCGTACCTTATGGAATTGAAATTACTGAGATGCTTCAATATCAAAATTTTTAAAAGACTTTTAATCGTACCTTATGGAATTGAAATTTGAAAAAGACTTGACATTGAAGGAAGCATATAAACTTTTAATCGTACCTTATGGAATTGAAATATATTACAAGAATATTAAGGACATAGATTATCAGATACTTTTAATCGTACCTTATGGAATTGAAATATATGTAGCATTCTTTTTGTGCGTTTTGCTTCCGCATTCTTTTAATCGTACCTTATGGAATTGAAATCTGCACGCCCCCACAACCGCAGCCGCCCCGGAAGCCTTTTAATCGTACCTTATGGAATTGAAATTGTGAGGCAAGGAAATTGACGTAACCTTTCCTTGAACCTTTTAATCGTACCTTATGGAATTGAAATGCGTAATGTTTCCATTATCTGTCCCCACACGCTGTCTTTTAATCGTACCTTATGGAATTGAAATGTATGTTCTGGAGTAAATAAATACGTCCCTATTTTATTCTTTTAATCGTACCTTATGGAATTGAAATTGATTTTTTTTAATTAAGAGTTAAACATGTGTCTGTCTTTTAATCGTACCTTATGGAATTGAAATTTACTACTGAATTTTCAACCTCAGGCGGGAAACGCACTTTTAATCGTACCTTATGGAATTGAAATTCAGCAATGGCACCACACTTCACCATTTTTCTTATCTTTTAATCGTACCTTATGGAATTGAAATTTGTTTACCTCATTTTTTATTGCCTCAGCTTGCTGCTTTTAATCGTACCTTATGGAATTGAAATGCTTGCAGGTCTGGTTCTTCTTTGCCTCAAGTAGCTTTTAATCGTACCTTATGGAATTGAAATCTGGAGAAACCTCTTTTCGTTTACCTTCAGGCAAGCTTTTAATCGTACCTTATGGAATTGAAATGATGGATTGTTTACAGGATATATAACATCGTCAGAAGCTTTTAATCGTACCTTATGGAATTGAAATTATTTGAATAAGGCTATCGAAAATGCCGGTGGTGCACTTTTAATCGTACCTTATGGAATTGAAATTACATTGTATCAGATGGTGCTTCCTGGCTATCCTTTCTTTTAATCGTACCTTATGGAATTGAAATTCGTCATACAACGAATATACATCGATTGCTAATACTTTTAATCGTACCTTATGGAATTGAAATACCGATGAAGAGCCTCTTGATGTCGCTGCACCATAACCTTTTAATCGTACCTTATGGAATTGAAATAACGATGGCAACCTATAAAATATGGAAAAGAGGAGATCTTTTAATCGTACCTTATGGAATTGAAATTCGATTGCCTAGGATACTTCCTAAATCTATACCCCTTTTAATCGTACCTTATGGAATTGAAATTCAATCATTATTGAAGGTATGCTTTTTTCAAAGGCAACTTTTAATCGTACCTTATGGAATTGAAATTAGCAAGGCCCATTAAAGCCGATAGAGCTGCACTGCTTTTAATCGTACCTTATGGAATTGAAATCCCACACTCCAAAAGGTCGCTTTTGCCGCTATTGACTTTTAATCGTACCTTATGGAATTGAAATATATTAATATATCTTTTCGGACATGAAAATCGGATACTTTTAATCGTACCTTATGGAATTGAAATCAGTCACGCCCTATTAACTTTTTGTATTACGTTCCTTTTAATCGTACCTTATGGAATTGAAATTATCGGTTGAGGCTGAAACCAAAATTGTGACCGGCTTTTAATCGTACCTTATGGAATTGAAATCGGCTCCTGTAGTCTGAGGTTCGTCGGTAGCCTGACTTTTAATCGTACCTTATGGAATTGAAATAGGTTTAAGGAGAAAAAGGAAGGCATTATACATTACTTTTAATCGTACCTTATGGAATTGAAATAATTACCTATTTTATGAGCAGTATTATTTAAGTATTCTTTTAATCGTACCTTATGGAATTGAAATGGGATTCGTACAAGCCACCCATGTCTGAGAGCTAAGCTTTTAATCGTACCTTATGGAATTGAAATAATTGCAGAACCTCATGAGTACCCTGACATACGTCTTTTAATCGTACCTTATGGAATTGAAATTTGCGGGGCAAAGATACGAAATCGCCACAAACGTCTTTTAATCGTACCTTATGGAATTGAAATTAGCACCGCAGCACGTCACTCACACGGCACGGGGCCTTTTAATCGTACCTTATGGAATTGAAATTACTGAGCCTCAGGAATTAAACCAAAGAAAAGATCTTTTAATCGTACCTTATGGAATTGAAATTGCAAACAGAAAACCATTTCGGATTCTCCAGCCTGCTTTTAATCGTACCTTATGGAATTGAAATTGTTCAAACATTTTTGCGCGTTTTCTTAATTCTTCCTTTTAATCGTACCTTATGGAATTGAAATTTGGCCTAAACGGTGTGTCACCGATTTTGTCACCTTCTTTTAATCGTACCTTATGGAATTGAAATATAACCCAGATTTGTCGTATGAAACAGAATTGAACTTTTAATTGTACCTTATGGAATTGAAATACACCTACATAAGGGCTTTCCTTGAATTCACCCTTCTTTTAATCGTACCTTATGGAATTGAAATATAACCCAGATTTGTCGTATGAAACAGAATTGAACTTTTAATTGTACCTTATGGAATTGAAATACACCTACATAAGGGCTTTCCTTGAATTCACCCTTCTTTTAATCGTACCTTATGGAATTGAAATATCCTTTAGGATGGATAACACTTGCTGTAACAGCCTTTTAATCGTACCTTATGGAATTGAAATAAAGTCCACGACGAACGTATATATTCTGCCAAAGCTTTTAATCATACCTTATGGAATTAAAATTCGATGAAAGCCACAACGATGTCACCATCCTGGGGTTCTATTAATCATACCTTATGGAATTAAAATGGATCTACGGGAATTGTTTCAAAAGTTGCTGGTATACTTTTAATCGTACTTTATGGAATTAAAATTTTCGTGGCACATGGGTAGTGGGTACGCCCGGTAGCGGCTTTTAATCGTACCTTGTGGAATAAAAATCTAAATCTATATATGAGATATGAAGATACGTTATTGTGTAACATTTTATTTCATTTTCTCACCCAACATTTTGTAATGAAATATCCTTACTTTTTGCACTTTTTAGCCTTGTCAATGAAAATAATTGTTCTGTTTTTCGGTGCAAATGAAAAAATTCGTATATTTGTCTTACTCTTAGAAGAAAAAGAAAGTATTAGAAGCGTTTTAGGCATTATCCGAAGTTCAGGAAATCCCCAATTTCATAACGATAACAAGGATAATACAAAAACGCTCCACGGGCTATCGTATATGCTGTTTTGAGCAATATGTATGTATATAGGCGTGGGGCTTTATGTATTGCTCGGTTATCAAGTATGGGGATACTTCTGAACAGGTAATACTAAAGTTCCCCACGCTTTAACTTTTATAAAAACAGCTTCAAGGGGAAGCAAGCTGACATATTTTATATGTATGAAAGCACTTAAACTAAACAACTGTGGAAGCGGTAATTTAACCTTTGTTTCGTTTGCTGAGGGTTACTATTCTTGTTATTGGATTCTTTTTTCCTGCATTTTTGTTGTTTTGTATGTGGTAGCATGTAAATTACAAATTATGTGCCATCCTTCTTTCCGTATTCATCCGCTTGTCGATTATGGATTATGACGAAGCTTGCCATACCGAGGGTGAGATATGGGATATAATCTATCGTACATTGAAAGAAATAGGTGAAGTTAGAGAGTTATTATGTACCGATGAGTTGGAAAGTGTAATGAAAAAAATGGAACTCATCGAAAAAGAAATTGATATTTTGTCTGTTTTGATATACCACTTGTGACATAATGTCATCAAAGCGCGGATTTATTTGGCAGTGTGTCTGTGGAAATTGAAACTGATTAAAAAGAAAGAAGATGGATAAGAAGATAGAGACAGTTGTCAATGAGCAACTGAATACAGAATTGTGGTCTGCTAATATGTATATTGCACTGCAAGTGTATTTTGAAAAGCAAGATTTGCCGGTGCTGGCGTTATGGTTGAAAACGCAGAGTAAAAAGAAGGCCGAGAGAATGCAAAAGTTGGCGGCCTTTTTGCTGCGGGAAGGTGCAACTGTGGATATACAGAGCTTAGTGTTCGGTACGGAACAATGGCAGAGTCCTGTCGTGGCATTGGATAGTTTATTCGAACATGAACAGTATTTTCACAAGCAAGTGAATGATTTTATGGCTTTCGTCCGGAATACCGAATATCCTGTGTTGCAGTCTTTAGTGCTCGATTTATATGTCGATGAAGTACATGTAAGTGATTTTTTGGTCGAATTGTTGCGTATGCTTGTCAAAGAATGGAAGAGACAGTTACCATTGGAGTAAAATAGAAGAGAATATGGATTAGCCGGCAGGCTACTTTTTAAGAAAAACGAAAATGGATACTGTTGACTTCGACAGGGAGCTGATTACTTTTCGTGAGAAGCTTCTGAGTTATGCCCTTCTGATGTTTCCTGCAAAAGAAGATGCTGAAGACTTGATTCAGGAAACGTTATTGAAGGCACTCGAAAATAAAGATAAATATAATGAGAATGTGAACTTCAAAAGATGGCTGTATACGATCATGCATAATACCTTTGTCAATATTTGTAAATCAAAAAACTATTGTCTGTGTCAGCATATTACGGATAGTGGTGTTTGTGCTGAAATAGATCGTACTATGGATAGCGGAATCGATGAAAATTATAGCTTAGAGGAAATCTATAAAATGATAGACAGACTTCCTGATGATTTTCGTGTGATGATCCTGATGAGGTTGGCTGGATTCAAATATCAGGAAATAGCCGATAAGATGGGAATATCCATAAGTTTGGTGAAGAGCCGGATTTTTTACGGAAGAAAACGACTGAAGTATATGCTGTATCACTCCTGATGTTTTCAAGAAAGACTCTATGTTGTATTAAGGTGCACTTGGTGCATTGTTTTTATAGGTTGGTTTGGCCATGAGTTGACTCATGGAAAAGAAGCAGCTTCGTTGGTATAATGAGGCTGCTTCTGTAGTATATGGAGTATTATAGTTTCCTGAGTTCTTGATATAGTCGTTGTACGGGGAGTCCCATGACGTTAAAGTAGGATCCTTTTAATCCCGTTACTCCGATAAAGCCTATCCACTCTTGTACGCCGTACGATCCTGCCTTGTCCATCGGATGATAGTGCTCTACATAAAAACGGATGTCTTCTTCACTCAGTTGGTCGAAAGTAACTTCCGTTACCGAAGCGAAGGATTTCTGAAATTCGGTCGTGGTAAGGCATACTCCGGTAATGACCTGATGTGAACGTCCTGACAGCTTTTGCAGCATGCCGATGGCTTCGGTTTCGTCTTTGGGTTTTCCCAGTACCTCACCATCAATGTAAACTATCGTGTCGGCTGTGATAATCAGTTCGTCCGGTTGCATGGAGGGACGGTAGGCATCTGCTTTTTCCCGGGCTATGTAGACAGGAATTTCTTCGCCTGTCAAGGTGGAAGGGTAGGTTTCGTCTATGCCTGGCAGAAGTTTTACTTCGTAGTCTATTCCCAAGCCGGATAACAGTTCTCTGCGGCGGGGAGAGTTGGAGGCAAGTTTGATTTTGTACTTTTTCAGATTATCGAGCATAGTGTTCCTTTCTTTCTTACCAGCCGAAGGCGGCTTCGTGTGACATCCATTTGCCTTGTGCACGCAGTACTTGTTCTACCACGTCACGTCCGCATCCGTAACCTCCGTTCCGGTGTGAGATGTAGGTACAGATGGCTTTTATCTCTGGTGCGGCATCAGCCGGACAACAGGGAAGACCTGCTAGACGCAATACTTCATAGTCGGGAATATCATCGCCCATGTAGAGTACCTCTTCAGGTTTCAGATTGTATTTCGACAGCAGTTCGGCAAACTCTTTCGTCTTGACAGCAGCACCCATATAGATGTCTGTTATGCCTAATCCTTCGTAGCGTTTGCGTACGGATTCTGTCTTTCCTCCCGTAATGATGGCTACGTGCAATCCGCATTTTACTGCCAGCTGTAGGGCGTATCCGTCTTTTATGTTGACCGTACGCATCGGTTCTCCGTTGGGATGCAAGGTGATGGTTTCGGCACTTAGTACGCCGTCTACGTCGAATACCAGTGCGCGTATTTGGGTAAGATCGTAATTTATCATAAGTTTTCTTTTAGGTTACTTGTATATTCGTGAATGTCTTTGCTTATTTGTTCGTATATCGTTGCCAGACGAGGTTCGCTTTGCAGCATTTCCAGATGGCGGTTGATAACGTTTTCATCGTAGCGTTGTGCCGGTCCGGTCTGGGCGGAAACAGGAGAAAGTTCATGAACTTTGCGGGCTGTTTCGTCGATAAGCGGAAGCATAGCTTCGAAAGGCAGTCCGTGAGCCGATAATAAGTGATCGGCTATGGCATACATGTGATTGGTAAAGTTGCAGGCAAAGACGGCTGCTATGTGCAGGTATCGGCGTTGTTCTGATGAGGCTTCGTATACTTTACTGCCTAGGCTCAGGGCGATTCCGTTCAAAGCTTTCAGGTCGTCTTGTGTATTGGCTTCTGTAAAGAAGGAAACTTCGTGGAAGTCAACCGGACGTTGTTTGCTGAAGGTCTGCATCGGGTAGAGTACACCGTAGCGTTGGGCCTGTCCTTGCCAGATGTTCATGGGGACGCTGCCTGCGGTATGTACGAAGAGGGCTTGTGGCGCACGCCGGGTAAGTGGTGTAAGCAGGCTGTCCAGGGCAGAATCTTTTACCGATACGATGTATAGTTGTCCTTCAGAGCTTACTTTATCGATGTCGGTTGTATAGGGACATCCTAGTCTGATTGCCAGCGTGGAAGCGGAGGCTTCGGTACGGCTGAATACCTGAAGGATGTTGTAACCGGCCTTTTGTAAGGTGATAGCAAGATGAGTTGCTACATTTCCGGCTCCTATGATAATGATATTTTTTATATTCATTGGAAAGTGTTTTTAGATGTCGGTAAATTACCGTGACGACAACCAGTAGAGTAATACTCCAACCAGTAGCAAGGCTGCGGGAAGCAGATAGCCCGACATCTGGCCTAGCAGGGAAACAACAAGGTTGATGTTTTGGATGAGCCAGATTCCGGCCAGAATAATGCCTACCGATTTGTCCGATTTAAACCAGAGAAAAATGACGGCAGCATAAAGCAGCATGGTATCTTTCTGCATAACCCATGGTAATCCGTGAGCCGAGAAGCCTATCAGGCGGTCGGCAAGATAAAGAATACCCATCAGAGCCAGAAAGACGGCTGTAGCACGATAGGTATCTTTATGGTTCGATGCTTTCGTTGTCACGTTTATTCTCCTCCGTATTTATTGATGTGTACTTTTTCCCATAACAGATGGGACTCGTCGAACGGCTTGCGTTCCATTCCTTTGTGTCCGATGGCGATGATGGACAATACCTGAAGTTGCAGGGGAATGTCGAGTATGCCGTGTACGTATTCGTCGGAAGACATGCCTGCGGCATTATATCGTTCGCGTACTTGTATCCAGCAGCTTCCGAGTCCTAAGTCTTCGGCTTGCAGTTGAATCATCAGGGAAGCAATGGCCGCATCTTCTATCCATACGTCGCTGGCGAGCGGGTCTGCCAGTACAACGATGGCGAGTGGAGCGTCTTTCAGGAAAGAGGAACCTGTTTCTTTGCAACGTGACAGCTTGTCGAGTGTTTCTTTGTCATCTACGGCTATGAACTGCCAGCAGTTACTTCGTTTGGAGGAGGGCGACATGAGGGCTGCTTTCAGCAGGGTTACCACTTCTTCCTGTGTCAGTTCTTCGTCTGTAAACTTGCGCATGCTGCGCCGTTGCTTTATCAATTCGCTGAAACTCTTCATAAAATATCGTTTTTAACACGACAAATATAATCTTTAAACTCGTAATGCTCAAAAAAAATCATAAATTTGCGATACCATGGCTATCAGGTTGACTACATACGAACACGCAAAAGACATTCCCGATTTGCCGGGAACGAATGTCTTTCATTCTACGGAGTTGTTTCGGATATTGGAGCAAACACCCGGGTATCGTCCGGTGTTGCTGGTTGCTTCCGAAGATGACAGGCCGATTGGAAAGTTGTTGTGTGTTACACGGCGTAATTTTCGCTTGCTGGGTTTTACGAATAAAACATATGTTTATGGTACAGGAGAGTATTTCAAGTCGAAGCACAGCCGGGAGGAGATTTTTGATGAATTGCTGACGTATTTTACACTCCGTTACAAGGAGTCTTCGTTTTTGCTGGAGTTTCGTAATCTGGAAGAGCCCTTGTTTGGTTATCGGTATTTCCGGAGGAATGGCTATTTTCCGGTACGGTGGTTGCGAGTCCGTAATTCGATACATCATGAACAGCTTGACAAGTGGATGAGCTCATCTCGTAAACGTCAGATTGCCAGAGGTCTCAAGAATGGAGCTTCTATGGAGATTGCTTCTGATCCAGAAACGGTAAAGGCTTTCTTCGCAATGCTCAAGAAATATTATTCTGCTAAAATACATCGTTATCTTCCTGATTTCCGCTTTTTTGCATCTTTTGCCGAACAATCTTCTCTTGGGGGGAAGGGTAAAATCTTTGTTATCCGTCATAAGGAAAAAGTGATAGGGGGATCGGTGTGCCTGTTTTCCGATGATACTGCTTATCTAATGTTTTCGGCAGGAATGCGCAAGAGTTATCCCTTGCTCTATCCGGGAGTACTTGCTGTGTGGAAGGCGATGATTTACGCCCGGGAATATGGATATGAGCATTTTGAGTTTATTGAAGCAGGATTGCCTTTCCGGAAATTCAGTTATCGCGATTTTATTTTGCGCTTCGGTGGAAAGCAGTTAAGTACACGTCGCTGGTTTAAAGTAAGGTGGAACTGGCTGAATCGTCTGCTTATTCGTATTTATGTCTAATCTAAATATATATTGTTATGATTGATCCTGTTTATAGTGCGGCTCCCAACCGTTACGAGAGTGGTATGAAATATCGTAGAGCGGGTAAGAGTGGTATTTTGCTTCCTGAAATATCTCTGGGACTTTGGCATAATTTTGGTGATGTGGATACTTTGGCCGATAGTCAGAAAAAGATACATTATGCATTCGATCGTGGCATTACTTACATCGACCTGGCTAATAATTATGGTCCGTCTTATGGTTCGGCGGAAGAAACATTCGGGCAGATTATGAAGAAATCGATGGCTCCCTATCGTGATGAACTGTTTATTTCTACAAAGGCGGGACATGATATGTGGGAAGGTCCTTATGGTATATGGAATTCGCGTAAGCACCTGATGGCAAGTCTTGACCAGAGCTTGAGGCGGATGAATCTGGATTATGTGGATATCTTTTACAGTCATCGCTACGATCCGGAAACCCCACTGGAAGAAACGTTGCAGACATTGGTCGATATGGTCCGTCAGGGGAAGGCTTTGTATGTAGGTATCTCAAAATATCCTCGGGAGGCTGCTGCTACGGCCTATCGTTATCTGGCAGATAACCACGTGCCGTGCCTGCTTTATCAGGGATGCTACAATATGTTTAACCGTGAGGCAGAGGAAAAGGGGATTTTGGAACAAGCTTATAACGAGGGCAGTGGCTTTGTTGCCTTTTCGCCTTTGGCACAGGGACTGCTTACGGACCGTTATCTGAATGGTATACCCGAAGATTCTCGTATCGCGCGGGGAGGAAATCTCAAGAAAGAAGCTCTGACGGATGAGGTGCTTCGGAAAATAAAGGCATTGAACGAAGTTGCCTTACGTCGCGGACAGACTTTGGCCGAAATGGCGCTGGCTTGGCTGTTGAAGGACCGGATGGTTACATCGGTCATTATTGGTGCCAGTTCGGTAAAACAGATTGACGATAATTTGAAAGCGTTGAATAATACTTCTTTCTGTGACGAAGAAATTACTTTGATAGACAGTCTTTTAAAATCTTGAGTAACAGGCTTTGTTATAGCGAAGGTAGTTTGCAAAAGAGGCTAGTGGAGAAAATGGAATATTTCTGACAATGGTGATTTGTGTAAAATAAAAAATAAACTAAAAAAAGAGTTTGCAGAGAAAATAAAATAGAGAAATATTTCTTTATTCTGCACATTTTTGTTTTCTTTGTGCAGTTGATATGAACCAACTTTAGATTTTAATACCATTAAAAACAACTTGATTATGAAAATTTCTCACATCGAACATTTGGGTATTGCGGTGAAAAGCATCGAAGAAGCCCTTCCTTATTATGAAAATGTACTCGGATTGAAATGTTACAATATAGAAACTGTAGAAGACCAGAAAGTAAAGACCGCTTTTTTGAAATGTGGTGAAACGAAAATTGAATTGCTGGAACCTACAGGACCGGATAGTACGATTGCCAAATTCATTGAAAACAGAGGAATGGGAGTTCATCATGTAGCATTTGCGGTGGAGGATGGTGTGGCAAACGCACTAGCCGAAGCAGAAACAAACGGTATTCGTCTGATCGACAAAGCTCCTCGCAAAGGCGCGGAAGGCTTGAATATAGCGTTTCTTCATCCAAAATCAACGATGGGGGTATTAACCGAACTTTGTGAAAAATAATAACGGACAATGAAGGAAATGGTGAGGACATTGGCCGTTTGTTGTCATTCGGTATAGAGAAGTGGCGGAGAATTTTGTAAACATTCATTGGGTGGGTGCAGGATTCTTCGTCACTTTGTTGCTTTTAAACGAAAGAATGTCCGCCGTTGGATGTTGTCATTTACTAATTTATAAATTTCTAGTACCATGAGTAACCAACTTGAAAAAGTAAAAGAGCTTATTGAACTACGTGCCCAGGCACGTTTGGGAGGTGGTGAGAAAGCTATCGAAAAGCAACACGCTAAAGGGAAATATACAGCACGCGAACGTATTGCCATGCTGCTCGACGAAGGTAGCTTCGAAGAGATGGATATGTTCGTAAAACATCGTTGCACCAATTTTGGCATGGATAAGAAACATTATCTGGGCGATGGTGTCGTTACCGGATATGGAACGATTGAAGGACGACTGGTATATGTCTTTGCACAGGATTTTACTGTATCAGCCGGTTCATTGTCGGAAACGATGTCACAGAAGATTTGTAAGGTGATGGATATGGCCATGAAAATGGGAGCTCCATGTATCGGACTGAATGACTCGGGAGGTGCGCGTATTCAGGAAGGTATCAATGCCTTGGCTGGATATGCTGAAATCTTCCAGCGTAATATTCTGGCTTCGGGTGTGATACCGCAGATTTCAGGTATCTTTGGTCCGTGTGCCGGAGGTGCGGTATATTCTCCTGCACTGACAGACTTTACGTTGATGATGGAAGGTACTTCGTATATGTTCCTTACAGGTCCGAAGGTGGTAAAGACTGTGACCGGAGAAGATGTTTCACAAGAGGATTTGGGAGGTGCAAGCGTGCACTCTACTCGTTCGGGCGTGACTCACTTTACGGCTGCTACCGAGGAAGAGGGACTGGCATTGATTCGTAAGTTGTTGAGTTACATTCCTCAGAATAACCTGGAAGAACCGCCGTATGTAGATTGCACAGATCCGATCGACCGTTTGGAAGATTCATTGAATGAGATTATTCCGGATAGCCCGAACAAGGCTTACGATATGTATGAGGTGATTGGAGCGATTGTCGATAACGGAGAGTTCCTCGAAGTACAGCGCGATTTTGCCAAGAATATCATTGTGGGTTTTGCACGTTTCAATGGTCAGTCGGTAGGTATCGTGGCCAATCAGCCGAAGTTCCTGGCAGGTGTATTGGATTGTAATTCTTCTCGTAAGGGCGCACGTTTCGTTCGTTTCTGCGATGCTTTCAATATTCCTATTGTTTCACTGGTGGATGTTCCGGGATTCCTTCCGGGTACGGGACAGGAATACAATGCGGTTATCTTGCACGGAGCTAAACTGCTTTATGCGTATGGCGAAGCTACTGTACCTAAGGTGACAGTAACACTGCGTAAGTCGTATGGTGGTTCACATATTGTGATGAGCTGTAAGCAGTTGCGTGGAGATATGAACTATGCATGGCCGACTGCTGAAATTGCCGTAATGGGTGGAGCGGGAGCAGTAGAAGTACTGTATGCCAAGGAAGCAAAAGAAGCTGCCGATCCGAAAGCATTCATGGCCGAGAAAGAAGCTGAATATACCAAACTGTTTGCCAATCCGTACAATGCTGCAAAATATGGCTATATCGACGATGTGATAGAACCGCGTAATACACGCTTCCGTATTATTCGTGCCTTGCAGCAGTTGCAGACCAAGAAACTGACAAATCCGGCTAAGAAACACGGAAATATTCCATTGTAATTCGTGGACTATTCGATTATTAACTTCAATTTAAGAAATCTATGAGAAAAAACAGAATAGGAATATTTCTTTCTCTGCTGTTACTGGTCGGTTTCACTGCTTGTACAGAAACGAAGTCGAACAGTAAGCTGGTCATCAATGAAGTGCTGGTAGATAACCAGAGTAACTTTCAGGATGACTACGGCGTACATAGCGGCTGGATTGAAATATTCAATAGAGCATATAGCACGGCCGATCTTGCCGGATGTTTGTTGAAGGTAAGCAGTGAGCCGGGAGATACAGCTACATATTTTATTCCGAAAGGGGATGTACTGACCAGCATCAAGCCTCGTCAGCATACACTCTTCTGGGCCGATGGAAATCCCAGACGAGGTACTTTCCATACGAATTTTGTCTTGAGCAAGACTAACGCCAACTGGATTGGTTTGTACGATTCCGGTAAGAAATTGCTCGATCAGATAACCGTGCCGGCAGGTATACTGGCAGCCGACCAGTCGTATGCCCGTGTAGGGGATGCTTCGGAAGAATGGGAAGTGAAAGGAGCCAGTGCAGAGAAGTATGTGACTCCCAGCACAAACAACCAGACGATAGAGAGCAATCCTAAGATGGACAAGTTCGAACAGCACGATCCGGTAGGTATCGGTATGGCTATTTCGGCCATGAGTGTTGTGTTTTTAGGACTGATATTGCTTTATATCTGCTTTAAGTTGATTGGTAAAGCGGCTATCAAGTTACGTAAACGTAACGCTATGATTGCGCATAACATTACCGACAAGCAGGAGGCCAAGGAAAAAGGTTTGGGTGAAGCGCCGGGTGAAGTGATTGCTGCCATTACGATGGCCTTGCATGAAGCCCAGGGAGCCGATCACGATGTAGAAGAAACCATCTTGACTATCAGTCGTGTGAAACGCAGCTATTCTCCGTGGAGTTCGAAGATTTATACGTTGCGTGAAACTCCACATAAGAAATAATCATCTTAATACGTAAAGAACCATGAAAGAATATAGATATAAAATTAACGGAAACTTGTATAAAGTAACCGTGGGAGATATAGAAGACAACAATGTGCGTGTGGAAGTAAACGGCACGCCTTATACCGTAGAACTAGAGAAGCAGAGCAAGCCGAAAATTAAACCGGTAGTACGTACGGCTTCGACTTCTCCAGCCGCTCCTCCTGCTGCTGTAACCCGTCCGGCAAGTGTAGGAAGCAAGGCCGGCATCAAATCACCGCTGCCGGGAGTTATCCTCGAAATCAAAGTAAAGGAAGGCGATATGGTGAAACGCGGACAGACATTGCTCATTCTGGAGGCTATGAAGATGGAAAACGATATCAAAGCAGATCGCGATGGTAAAGTTACTTCTATCAAAGTGAGCAAGGGAGAATCAATTCTTGAAGGTACAGACCTTATAATCATCGAATAATATGGGAGAGTTTAGTAGTTTCTTACAAAATAACCTGGCAGATTTCTGGACCTATACCGGTTTTTATAATGCTACTCCAGGACATCTTATCATGATCCTGATAGGTATTGTGTTCATTTATCTTGCTGTTGCCAAGGAATTCGAGCCGATGTTGCTGATTCCTATCGGATTCGGTATACTTATCGGTAATATTCCGTTCAATATGGAAGCCGGACTGAAAGTAGGTATCTACGAGGAAGGCTCAGTACTTAATATCTTGTATCAGGGAGTGACTTCCGGGTGGTATCCGCCGCTTATCTTTTTAGGTATTGGAGCCATGACGGACTTCTCGGCTCTGATTTCGAATCCGAAGTTGATGCTGATTGGTGCGGCTGCACAGTTTGGTATCTTCGGAGCGTATATGATTGCATTGGAAATAGGTTTCGACCCGATGCAGGCTGCTGCTATTGGTATTATCGGTGGTGCCGATGGTCCGACGGCTATCTTCCTGTCATCGAAGCTGGCACCTAACCTGATGGGAGCAATCGCTGTTTCGGCTTATTCGTATATGGCCCTTGTGCCTGTGATACAGCCACCTGTCATGCGATTGCTTACAACCAAAAAGGAGCGTCTTATCCGTATGAAAGCTCCTCGTGCCGTATCACATACCGAAAAGGTGATGTTCCCTATCATCGGTCTGTTGCTGACTTGTTTCCTGGTTCCTTCCGGTCTGCCGTTGCTGGGTATGCTGTTCTTCGGTAATCTGCTGAAAGAAAGTGGTGTGACTCGCCGTCTGGCTGAAACGGCCCGCGGTCCGCTGATTGATACAATTACTATTTTACTGGGACTTACCGTAGGAGCTTCTACTCAGGCATCTGAATTCTTGACTTGGGATTCCATCAAGATTTTCATTTTGGGAGCCTTGTCATTCTTCATTGCTACTGCTTCGGGAGTGATTTTCGTTAAGATATTCAATCTGGTTTTGAAGAAAGATAATAAGATTAATCCGCTTATCGGTAATGCGGGAGTATCTGCTGTTCCCGACTCGGCACGTATTTCGCAGGTTGTGGGATTGGAATATGATCCGACCAATTATCTGTTGATGCATGCTATGGGTCCGAATGTAGCCGGAGTAATTGGTTCGGCTGTTGCGGCTGGTATCTTATTGGGATTCTTGATTTAAAAGAATTTTCATAATACATTTTTAAAGATTATCGTTACCCTCTGTCAGACTGTGTGAACAGTTTCGACAGGGGGTAAATCGTATAGACTGATGCCTTCCAACGGACGTACTACAGCAGTCGTTTAACCACGGTGTTGTTTGTTTGAATATGAATAAATGTTTTTATATACGTTCTTTTTCTTATAATTTGTAATTTAATGTGGTAGTTTTCAGTTTTGTATGTGACGAATTGCAATATCTTGAAATTTAGATTGACTTTAAGTCGTCATGCTTTTGTCGGATTAAAAATAAGTTGTACTTTCGTCACCTCATTTTCGAACTTCAATTTTTTGAGGATTATGGAACTAACAGAGAATAAACTAAAGCAGAAAGTCCAGCGAAACATACTGATGGTATCAGTATTGATTCTGGTGGGGAAGTTTTTGGCGTATTACCTGACTAACTCTGTGGGTGTGCTGACGGATGCTATGGAAAGTATTGTCAATGTGGCAGCCGGAACAATAAGCTTATTCAGCTTGTGCTTGTCGGAAAAGCCCCGGGACACCGATCATCCTTTCGGGCATGGCAAAATTGAGCTGATATCGGCTTCTATCGAAGGTATATTGATTTCAATTGCCGGAGGAATGATTATTTATGAGGCCATCAAACGATTGCTTGTACCTGATGAAATTCAGAAAGTGGATATTGGTATTTATATCATTGCTATATCGGGAGTACTGAATTACCTGATGGGATGGTATAGCATACATATCGGAAAGAAGTATAATTCCATTGCACTGGTGGCAGGAGGAAAGCATTTGCAGTCGGATACTTATTCTACGATTGGTTTGGTAGTAGGATTGATTCTCCTTTATTTTACAAAGATTACCTGGATAGATAGTGCCATGGCACTTATCTTTGGGTCTATCATCATCATAACCGGAATTTCTATTCTGAGAAAGACGACGGACAACTTACTGGATAGAGCGGATATCAATTTGTTGAAAGATCTTGCCGATACATTGAACCATAACCGAAAACCGGAATGGATTGATATTCATAACGTAAAGGTTTTAAAATCGGGAACTTCTCTGTATATGGATTGCGACCTAACTATCCCCTGGTACTATAACATTAATCAAGGTCATCGTATCGGAACTCAGTTGCAGGAGGTACTGAACGATAAGTATTCGGATCATGCCGTACTGAATATTCATCTGGACCCGTGTAACATTTTTGAGAGTCCGAAATGTGGCAAATGTCTGTGTACGGATTGTCCGTATCGCAAACAAAAGTTCAATCAGGTTGAGGAAATCAATGTCACGACGTTTATCCGCAATGAAATGGAACGTCATGAGTAAAAGAAAGATATAAACTGATACTTGGAGCATCCTTCAAGACAAAATAAATGGTCGTATCACTACTCGAAACAGAGTTTGATACGACCATTTTATGTGTTATGATTACAATCAGTAATATTTCGAAACAGTCATTTTAGTTTTGACATTCCTTCATTTTTGTCTTTCAATGACTTAGATTGGGGTTAGCTGCTATAGCCTCCTTGGGAATCTGTAACGTATAGCGCGAATCATCTTGTTCCAGCACATATTGTTGTTTGTTCAGTGTCTTTTCGATACGTGGACGGGTTGTACGGCGAAGATCGAACCAGCGATGACCTTCGAAGGCAAGCTCTCTGGCACGTTCATTCACTATTTCTTTTACCAGTTCCACTTTGCTCAGACCTTCTACGTAGGTTTTCTTCTGGGCGTATGCTTCGGCTGTATAACGCTTTTCCATCAATTGCAGCAGTCGTTTGCGGGCTTCGGGGAGGTTGTCCGATTGTGCCGCCGCTTCTGCACTATTCAGGTATAGCTCTCCGGTACGTATGGTACAACGGAATTCAGAGTTACCTCCCTTTTGCGATTTACGGTTTCCGTCTTTATCGGTCGGAGCAAAGTAAGCATCCGGGCGAAGGTCACCCGCCTGATACATGCTCAGGAATGAAGGAAGTACAGATACGGCCCCCTGATAATTGCTGTTAAGGGTGTATTCCAGTGCGTTGATTGCTTCTACCGACTGATAGTGGTTGGGCAACTTGAAACCTTTTACTTTAAAGTCTTCCAGTTCATTTTTAACTTTTAAAGCTTCTTCGGCCTGTGCATAAGCATTTTTCCAATCGCCCATGTAGAGATAAACACGTGAGCGGATAGCCGGAACACAGACTTTGGTGAAGCGGTAGGAGAGCGTAATATCATCCCACTTTTCTACGTTCAATAGTGTTTCGGCACTTGCCAGGTCTTCCAGTACAGAGGTATAAACTTCGCTCACGGTATTGCGGAACAACTGCTTTTCCAGATCAGTATCCAGCTTCAGCGGAATCGCCTTGGTTGCCGGAGCCCCCGGTTTGGTATATGGTTGTCCGTGCAGGTTTACCAGAATGAAGTGCATATATGCGCGCATCAGGTAAGCTTCACCCGTAAGTTGAGCGATTTCGCTCTGACTGCCTTCGGTTATTTCATCGTGGTGTTCGATAATGAAGTTGGCAAAAAATAACACCTCGTAATAGTTGGCCCAGTCGAACGATACGGTAGTAGTAGAAGTTGTCGTACCTTCCCAGCGTTCGATACCTCCGTATTTATCCTGATCGTTTTTGTTACTTACAAACATTTCGTCGGCACCCATGTTGGCAAGTCCCCGGTCGGCGGGAACGGTAGTGCAGGCGTTCAGCCACAAAGCGCGATACTCAGCCAGCGTGCGAGGAATGACACTTCCCGTAGGCTGGATATCCAGATACTTGTCGCAGCCTGTCAGTAAGAGTGTCAGACAGGCAAAAAGCAAGCCAATATATTGTTTCTTCATTGTTCGTTAAGAGTTAAAAGTTAAGATTCAGACTGAATGTAAATGATTTCGGAATGGGTTGTGCATACGGGTTACCCATCGTTTCCGGATCCAGATAATTGGTGTAGCTCGAACCGAATACAAACAGGTTACGTCCCTCCAGTGCTACAGTTGCCTGACTGACTCCCAGCTTCTTTATCAGTTCGAATGGCAACTCATATCCCAGACGGATACTCTGTATACGCATGTAGTTCTGTTTTTTCACCCACAAGCTGGAATTCGCATACGGATTCACTGCGCCGTCGAGGAAGAGATAAGTAATGATGTCAGTATGCCAATCTACCAGTGCCGGCATCGTACCTTTCGGATTTTCCGGTGTCCAGCGGTTCAGAATATCACGGTTTGTATTCTGACCGCGGTCCAATGACGTAAGCGAGTAGCTGGGTTGTACACGTACATAACCTCCGGCATTGAAAATACAGTTGATGCCCAGTTCCCATGCCTTATAGGTAAAGGTATTGTTAAAACCTCCCGTATAAGGAGAGTCGGCAGTTCCTATATATTCATATTTATTGCGAAGCTCCTCAGTGGTTAGGTCAGATTCTTCTACCCTGAAAAACTCTTTCATTGATTCAACTTTTCCTGTTTCCTTGTTGTAGAAAGTCATCTGTCCGTGTTCATCTATACCTGCATAAGGGAATGCAAAGATTGCTCCGGCCGGATAACCTTCACGACTGGGCGAAAGGTCAGCTTTTGGTTTTGATTCTTTCAAAACTTTGTTTTGGTTGTAGGCAAAGTTGAAAGTGGTCGTCCACATAAACGATTTGGTATGTATGTTTCGCGTAGACAATCCGACTTCGATACCTTTGTTCGTCATGCTCGCCCAGTTAATATTGGTCGAGGTAAATCCTGTTTCCAGCGGAAGTATCTGCATACCAATCAGGTCTACTCCTTTGCGGTAATAGTAATCTACGCTCAGACTGATAGCCTGGTTCAGAACGGCAAAGTCCATTCCTACGTTTACGGAATGAGTCTTTTCCCAGCGCAGCTTATCGTTGGGGGCAGAGTTTACCACAATCATGTCTTCCGTATTTCCCGGCAGGATAGGGTTGGCATTCGACTGGTATTTACCCAGCAGATACGGAGAGGTATTCTTGTCGATGTTTCCTTGCAAACCGTACGATGCACGAATCACCAGATTATCCAGCCACTTGGCGTTTTGCGTAAACGGTTCTTCCGAGATACGCCACAAGGCACTGACCGAATACAGCGGCAGGTAACGGTATTTCTTGTCTACGCCAAACAAGTCAGAACCATCGAAACGGATACTTCCTCCCAATGTGTATCGGTTCAGCAGCGAGTACGACATGGTAGAGAAGGCCGATACATAGGCATTCTCCACATTGGTCTTGGCGTGTAACGGGAAAGCCTGTGATTCGCTGGGGAATACCACCGGCTGGTTGGTCATGGTACGGCGGTCGTATCCGTAGCCCACCGAGTAAAGTGTCGTAGCCCACGTACGACGAAGTTCCGAACCGACCATGATTTCGAATTCGTGAATATCAGCATACGTGTCGCGGTATGTACCCATAGTTTTCCAGGTTACTTGTGAGTCCGAATTTTCATAATTCTTGTCGAAACCACCTTTCTTCGGAAGGAAAGAAACTCCGTTGTTACGTCGGTTCTGATGTTCCAGACGCATGGCAAAAGATTCCTGGTCGGCAATCTGTTCACGCGATGTCTTGTCGAGCTGCAATCCCACCTGCGAAGTAATCTTGAAACGGTCGTCGAAACGAAGTTCCACATCGAAGATGGAAGACAACGAATTGATGGTTGTTTCATTCGAGGTATTCTGTCGTTCCTCGAAAGTATTGAACAGTAACTCTGAGTTTCCACTTTGAATATCACTGTCGTATACATAATTTCCATCTTTATCGTATGGAGTCAGATACGGGTTGGCGATACGGGCATAGAACATCGGATTGGTAAATCCGTCGGTTGCCAGATACGAACTGTTTTTACGACGGTTCGCGAATACAGAAGCTCCGAACTTCAAGATATGATTTACCTTATAATTGGCTTTCATCACCAGGTTCAGACGGTCGGAAGACACGTTGGGAATATTTCCCTGTTCCTTTGAATATCCCAGTGACGTATAGTAAGTCGCTTTCTCGTTACCGCCCGACAAGCTCAAGTTATATTCCTGACTGAATGCATCCTGTAATAAGATATCATTCCAGTCGGTATTGATCAGACGCAAGGCGTTGATGTCATTCTGAGCCTCTTTCGAGAGAGCATCCCATCCATTTTTCTGGAAAGCATCAATTGCATTGTAACGCTTTAAGATACGGTAAACTTCTCCCTTGTCGGCATTCATGGCATAATTGCTTTTCATCAGTTGCAACTCTAAGTCAACCTTTTCCGATGCATTCAGCAGGTTCAACCGGTCAATGTTCTGTTGGGGAGACCAGGTAAGACGCGTACTGAAGTTGATTTTCGTCTTTCCTGCCTTACCGTTTTTGGTGGTAATGACAATCACACCGTTGGCGGCACGCGCACCATAAATAGCTGTTGCGGCAGCATCTTTCAGTACCGTGATGTCCGCAATGTCGGCGGGATTTAGTCCGGCGATGGACGACTGTTGTACATCGTCGATATTTTTCAGTGATTCCATACTCGGAATATCGGTACCTTCCAGTGGAATACCGTCGAGTACCCAAAGCGGGTCCTGCGTTCCATTCAGCGATGACGTACCACGGATACGGATTTTCACCGGAGAACCCGGAGCTCCTGAAGTCGTGACGGCCGAAAGTCCGGCAATCTGTCCCGAAAGCGCCTGATCAATGCTCTTTACCGTACCGATACGCTCTTCCGAAATATCGATTTTGGCAACAGCTGCGGTCAGCTTACGGCGTTCTACGGTCTGGTAACCGGTTACCACCACGTCGTTCAACATGGTCGACGAAGGCTGTAAGGCAACGTTATAATGCGATTGTCCCGGTTTCAATTCTATCTGTAGGGTAGTGTATCCGATGTAGCTGCATTGCAGTTTCTTTACACCGGAAGGAACAGAAATGGAGAAATTACCGTCGATGTCGGTAACGACGCCTAAAGACATCAGACTGCTTCCGGCTTTTTTCAAGTCGTCGGCAGAAACATACACAGACACACCAATCAGTGGCTGTTTGTCGTCATCGGCAATTACGTTACCGGTAATTACCCTGTCGGCTGCCCATGTGGCACAAGTGCACACGGCGAGCAGCAAAGTCAATAATAAGGATTTCTTCATTGAAAAAAAGATTGTTATTGATTTTGTATAAAAATAGTTTAGTTGTTGTTTTTGTATGTCGGCACAGGAAGAACGAGCTTAGTCGTTCAGTCCCAGTGCCGTATTGATACGCAGGATCATGTCGTCGTAATGATAGCGTGCTGCGGTATCGGACGTGTTACGTCTTGCTTCCAGCAGCCTTTTGATACGCAGCAATTCCCCTCGTTTTACCGAAATCGCGTCCGATATACGGTTTACCTGTCCGCCGTAGAAGCTAAGTTCGCGTCTGGCTCCCATGCGCTCAGCCTGTTCGGTACAGAACTCATCGTGACTGCACCACGGCGTGTGATGGAACAGATACGGATTGCCGCTGGTAGCAGTCAGTTGCTTGTTGATTTTCACTCCTTCACTTTCGGCCGCAGCCGTAATCAGCGCATCGAGAAAACCCTTCTGCAAGTTACGCTCCATTACGTCGGGCGTACCTCCCTTGATGGTCGTTGCAAAGATGGAGTTATGCATCTTGTCCATCATTTCCACTACGGTAAATGCCTTTTTGCCGTTCTTTAGTTCGTTTTCCAGCATACGCATCAGGCGCTCGTTCGAGAGCAGGTCCCAGAAAATGTATCCCTGTGTATTCTTCAGAATTTGACTCGGAGCGTACTCTATAACCCCGGTCGGATTTTTGCGCAGCAGGAACGTATAGTCGGAAATTTCCGTATCGAACAACCAGCGCGGGTAGCAAAGTACCTCTTTCAGCAGAAAATCGAGTGAAGCAGCCTGCTTTTCCTTCTCTACATACGTGTATGTCTTTACTCCGTCGCCCACGGTTGTATTTTCGATGTAGATACCTCCGATATTCGCCATCACATGATACAAGTAATTGTTCCATTGAGTAATTACGGCATAGTACAGGCGGGAAGCCTCTTCGTACGATTGTCCCTTTTCTCCCGTAGTCGTCCATTTGATGATTTCGGGCACGATACGCTTCAGGTTGGCAATACCCAGTTCCGAAGAGCGTACTGGATCATCCCCTAAATCTTCGTTCTGAGCTCTCGGATCGACTGCTGAGCGCGGGTCTTGCGCTTCGCTGTATTTATACAGTCGCCCGTTGTGCCTGTTCAGGAAATCGTATAACACTTCCTTTTCCGCTTCCGGAGTAGGCAGACCATACCAGCGGTAGCCATATTCGATGGCAAACAAATCGTACGGACCAATGTGTGGCGATACAGCTGTAACCCCGTCGCCGGGCTGTGCCACGTAGTTGTAACGGGCATAGTCCATGATGGATGAGGCCGTAGAGTTCATCCGGTCTGTAAAACTTTTCGAGCGGAGCGAATCCGTCGGGAAGGTCCACGAGCCCATCATGTTGTGGCGCAATCCCAGCGAATGTCCTACTTCGTGGCAAGCCACAAAACGGATGGCATCTCCCATCATATCGTCGGGCAGCTTCGTTCCTCGTGCTCTCGGATCGATGGCACCTGTCTGAACGGTGATCCATTCCTGCACCATCGAGAGGACATTGTGCCACCACATGATGTCCGCTTCCAGTATCTCTCCCGAACGCGGGTCAAGGATGGACGGTCCCATCGCATTGGCTTTCGACGAAGCCGCGTACGTGACTACCGAATAATTGATGTCGTCGGCATTTGCCGCCACACTGTCGGGCAGTTCCTTCGCAAGGATTGCATGTTTGAATCCGGCACGTTCGAATGCTACCTGCCAGTCTTCTATTCCCTGCTTGATATACTTTCGCCAGCGGTAGGGAGTAGAGTTCTCGATATAGAATACAATCGGCTTTTCCGGTTCCACGAGTTCTCCACGCAGATATGCCTCACGGTCTTCCGGCTTCGGCTCCAGTCGCCAGCGTGTAATGTATTTTTTCTCTTCCGTTTTCTGCTGGGAATCGCTGAAATAGAGCAAATCCTTGGTGAAATAACCCACTTTTGGGTCGTCCAGACGGCCCATCATCGGCTTTTCCGGCAGCAGCACAAGCGATGAACTGACCTCTACGGTAACATTCACCGACGACATTCCCTCACGCACTTTCGTAGTCAGTTCGGACGTGGCCACGATATTGTTTGGGAAAGCCTTGATAGACAGGATACGCGACAGATCTTTTACCGCCGAAGTTCCTAAATTGATGTTATCGAAGACATTGTTGATACTGGTTTCCGAGCCGTCGTAAATATCATTTATCTGAATCAGTACCGATGTTGAATCTGCATTGCAAGCCTCCACCTTGAAGTCGGCAATGAGCGGGGAGATGAAGTTATCGCGCACCGAACGGGTAATGGCATCGTGTTCGGGCGATTCCGGCAGCGGGCGGCTCTGGCGTACCATAATCTTTTTCGCCGGCTTGTTCCATTCAAAACGTATCATCTGGGTTTCGTAGTTCGTACCACGATTCACACCGGCATCATTCAGTTCGAAAGGTACCCTTTGCAGTTTGTTCACCACCAGCATGTCGCGCTGAAGCAATGAAGCTGGAATTTCGAAATAGTACTTGTCGTCTTGAGCATACACATTAAACATACCGCGGGAAATCAGGTTGCCTTCGGATGCGATTTTCTCAAAGTCGGTTTTACTTGTTTCTTCGGTCTTTTCTTTGTCCTTTTTCTTTTTCCACGGAAAAACTTTAGCTGCTGTTGCTGCGTTGTAGTGGTTTGCACCCCCAGCCGATGCACAGACTGGAACGCACAACAAGGCTCCTGCTAAAGCGTGTAGTAGGGGTCTGTTTAGTAACATAAATAACGTTTAGTTTGAGGTTGTAATAAATTACAAAACTATGAAAATTATAGGATTGTTCGGGCTTATTGCTGCTGTAAGGACAATATTTATTAATAATTAAGTATTATTTGTACCTTGTTTTGCCCTTCACGCCCTTCACACGATCTGAATTGCGGACTTTTTTAGCATTTCATTTTATCGGATTTTTCTCTTTTGAGCGGGAATGGTGAAGGACGTGAAGGGCAAAAAAGCATGATTGATTTTGTTTGGAACGACTTTTGCGCTTGTTCCTGAAAATTTCTCTCGACGTTTTTTGAAAATTTGTACAAATCCTAAAATGTTTTGTACAAAAAATCGGAGGAAGTTAGTGAAGGCAGAAATGATTTCTGTCGAATTAGTGAGCAGGAAGTAGTAGCATTCACAAAAAATCCCCATTCCTGCAAAATTCACTTTGCAGAAATGGGGATAAAAAACTGATTTTTTTAGAAGTTGAGTGGTAAATTTATTTGTTAGGTGAATCCCATTTGTGTGTCTGGCTGCACGTAATGTTCAGTGTCTGATTACCGCTTTGCATACGGAAATCACCTTGTTCGAGAATCCATTTACCGTCGGCTCCGACAAATGCGAGGTCGCTGGCTTTGATGGTCAAGGTAACAGTCTTGGTTTCACCCGGCTTTAATTCTATTTTCTGGAAGGCACGCAGTCTGCGGTTTTCGGGTACAAGCGAGGCTACCAGATCGCTGCTGAACAGCATGACTGTTTCTTTTCCCACACGGTTTCCGGTGTTGGTTACATCTACTGAGAACTGGAGCTCGTCGGTAGCTGTGAATGAAGTGTGGTTTACACGCAGGTTGCTATATTCGAATGTAGTGTAGCTTAATCCGTAACCAAACGGCCACTGTACGGAAATAACCGCATCGTAATCGTAGGCTCCTTCCATCTTATCCATTTCTTCGCTTACCCGGTAATCGTAGGTTGTAAGTGCTGCCTGATGACGCGGGTAGGTATAAGGCATCTTGGCACTTGGATTGGCATCACCTGCCAGAATATTTGCCAGAGCATCTGCTCCATAGTTACCCGGCAGCAGTATGTTGATGATTCCGCTGGCAAGAGGTTCCAGATCGTTTATCAGGCGAGGTCTGCCTTCATTCAATATCAGGACAATCGGTTTACCGGTAGCAGCCAGTGCCTTAACGAGTTCACGCTGGCTGGGAGAGATGGTCAGGTCGGAAAGATTACCCGGCGTTTCGCAATACGAGTTTTCACCGATGCAGGCGATGATGATGTCAACGTTCTTTGCAGCAGCTACGGCTTTTTCAATTTCCGGTTCGTTTTCTTCGGTATAAGCACCTTCCGGCTTGTAAGTTACGCCTTGTTCAAGAGTGATGTTTTCAGCACCGAACTTGTTGCACAGGGCTTCGTAAATGGTATTGTACTTTCCGGCAAATCTGTCTGCCAGATGTCCTTGCCATGAATAGCTCCAGCCACCGTTCAGGCAACGCATGGAGTTGGCGTTCGGGCCGGTTACCAGCAGTTTCTTGCCCTTAGCCAATGGCAGAATGTTGTTCTGGTTCTTCAACAGAATTTCCGATTCTTCGGCTGCACGGAGAGCCAGTTCGGCATGCTCCTTGCTGCCAAACAAAGGATATTCCTTGGGTTGGGTATTGGGGTGCTCGAAGAGTCCCAGACGATACTTCAGCCGGAGGACACGACGTACGGCATCGTCTATACGACTCATCGGCACCTTATTTTCTTCTACCAGTTCTTTCAGCAGGGTACAGAAGTTCAGGTCATAGGGCTCCATGGCCATATCGATACCCGCATTGATAGCTATCTGGATTGCTTCTTTTTTGGTGGCGGCAATACGTTCACGGGTATACAGATTGTTGATGTCGGCCCAGTCGGTGATCAGCATTCCGTCCCATCCGAGGTCTTCTTTCAACCATTTCGTCAGCAGCTCGTGGTTGGAGTGAACGGGGACACCGTTGATGGAACCACTGTTGACCATGATGGTCAGTGCTCCTGCTTCCACGCATTCCTTGAAAGGAGCAAAGCATTTTTCGCGCAACTCTGATACAGAGATATAGGCAGGGGTACGGTCTTTTCCGGTGCGTGGCATGCTGTAACCCATGTAATGTTTTACCGAGGTAGCGATACGGTCGGCTGGAATATGGTTGGGATCATCTCCCTGAAATCCACGAACGGCTGTACTTCCCATAATAGCGTTTACCAGACAGTCTTCACCGTAGTTTTCCCACACGCGCGACCAGCGTGGATCGCGTGCCATGTCGACGGTAGGAGAGTATGTCCACGGACAGTCGCTGGCACGAGTTTCGTATGCTGTTACGCGGGCTGCTTCGTATGCCAGATCGGGGTTGAAAGAAGCTCCCAGGTTGATGTTCTGCGGGAAGAGTGTTCCGTCCAGCGTATAAGTCGTTCCGTGGTTCTGGTCCAGACCGTAAATGCAGGGAATACCTATTTCTTTCATCGACATAGACTGGATAGCGCCTATGATTTCCTGCCATTTGGCTCTGTCTTGTGCAATTGGGCCCGGTGCATTCAGGAATGAACCGACCTTGTATTCGGCTATGGCTTGGTGAAGTTTGGCTTCATCTAGCTTGAACTCTCCGTCGACGAAACTTCCCAGCACATCAATGGAAAGTTCGGTCATCTGTCCGATCTTCTCTTCCAGCGTCATTTTCGAGAGAGTCGTTTCTACTTGTTGCTCCAGTTTGGCATCTTTAGCGATTGCTACTGGGGGAGCTGCCTGTATGGAACAGGCAGCTATTGCTATGGAAAATAAATTTAAGGCAATTTTTTTGTGTATCATAATGTTATTAAGTGTATTATTGTACGCTAATTCTATCTACATAATATCCGTGTCCGATGCATAAGAAACCATCTTCTGTCTGAATCTTATCCAGCACTTCCTGTGTGAGTTGTACTTGTTTTACTCCGTCTTCCTGGAATTCGATGACAGAGGTGCCTGGCAGGTCATTCCACCAGCCGGTTGCGGTACGTAACTGATGGTATACGTCTGCCGGATTTACGGAGTAATGGATGTTCAATACAGCTCCTGCCTTGAGAGTGGCAAATACATCTTTTCCAATCAGGTTGAAAGTCTTGTTCGGATTATCATCAGGCAAATCCCATGATACGTAGTGATGACCTTCCCACAAAACTCTTTCCGAAGATACAACTACAGTCTGTTCTGCGATGTTTCCTTCGCTTGTATAGAACATTACTTCTTTGCCCGAAGTGGTCTTTCCGGTAAGTGCGTATTCTCCGTCTTCCAGAGAAGGACAGGTAAAGGCTATTTCGGTAGCCGACTGTCGGGTAAAGCTGGTTATGGTCTGTCCGGCGATAGTGAACGATGCGATTTGGTTGAGGTTGATACCTGTCATCACCCATTCACTGTTTGCTGTGATGCGTTCCGAGCCGGCTGTGATAAGTGCATCGTGTGTAACGGTTACTTTGTTTCCTCCGTATTCATTGCCTCCATCGTCTACAAGGATGATTCGATACGTTCCGTCTGTCAGGTCTGCCGGTACAGTGTATTCAATGTAGCTGTTGGCTCCGTTGTCGGTATAAGCGACATCGGTTGCTGTTTTTCCGCCAATGACGATGCTCTTTACTTTATTGAGATTGTCGCCATAAAGCTGTGCTTTTTCTCCTGCGGCAATGATGCGTTCAAAGGCAACTTCCGTAGCCCAGGGGTCGTCTGCCAAGGGATTTACCTGAATAAGTCCTTCACGGTAGGTCGATTTACCGATGTTGGTTGTAGCAGTCACTTTCAGGTGATAAGTTCCTGCTTTCAATGCGAGGTCTATTTCCTTTCCGGTCTGTATTTCTTCTCCGTCGATGAACCATGTAACGGTTGTATAATCGGCTGGAGTAACGGTAAGGGTCATCGAGAAATTGGCATCGCGACTGATGTTTGAAACAACTGGCAGTTCGCCGTTTACGCGGTCAGGAAACAACGGGTCGAGAATGCGGGGATCATCATTTTCTGTTGCTGTAGAAAAGGGAGTTTCTTCCGTGCAGGCAATGAGTCCAAAACTCAAGGCAAGCATCATCAATAGTATGGAATATATCTTTTTCATATTGATTCGAATTTAAAAATGGTTGTTATTTTGTTGCATCTTTGTCCCACCATACCGGAGTATACCAGTTGTCTGTTCCTCCCATGCGACTTAATGCTTCTTCGTAACTTGCTTTGTTGTAAGAAGATTCCAGCACCGGATAGCAAAGACGTACCGGAATTTCTGTACCTCCGGTGAGGTATTGTCCAAATCCGTATTCTGCCGGTGATTTCAGTTTCGGATAACCGGAACGACGTATGTTTGCCCAACATTCGGCCGGATTGGTGAAGTGAAGAATCCATGCCTGAGTATTGATGGCCTCTTTCTTCTGTTCGTTGGTATAACCTATTCCGTTGTTACTGATATATTCGTTGAAGGCTTCATCCGATACCTGGTCGCATCCGTAATTGTCTGTCAGAAAATCCATGGCTGCACGTACACCTTCTTTGTATAAATCTTCTACCGATTCACTTCCGGCGTTCCATCCCTTCAGGGCTGCTTCAGCCAGCAAGAATTTAACTTCTGCGTAGGTTATAACGACACCGGGATTGGTACTTTTCAGGAAATTGTTTGCCATTTTAGGTTCGGTTTCACGAGATACACTCACGGTTACAGAAGGATTGGTTTCTGCCAGTTCTTTCAGAATGTCGCTGTCGTATCCTGTCGGCCAAGGTTCCCAAGAATATGCTCCCGGATCGCACGGATGGAAATCGATACCTTTTTCAAGCATTTCGTTCGTCAGGTCAATACGGTTATCGGGGCTGGTCGAGCTCATCAGTCCGTCGTAGTAGCAGCGTCCGATCATGAATGTACGAGGGTCGCCAGTGTTATGCAACTGGTTGAAGAAGGTAGAGCAGAGGTAGCTCGGGTTATTTGCCGGGTCATTACCGAATAATAACTGTGACAAAGCGTTACCACGGTAGTCGGTATAAGTTTCTTGTCCGAAACTGAATGATTTTTCCATGTACTGAATCAGTGCGTCGTCGTCGCTGCTCTGGAAGATACCTCCTTCATCTTGCAAGGCAGCTTCAAATTCTTGCTGAGCTTTTTGAGGAGCTACGTTGGAGATACGCATGGCAAATCTCAATCTCAATGAGTTGGCAAGTTTTTTCCATTTGTTTACATCGCCGTTGTAGATAACGTCTCCTGTGATTTTGTCCTTGCTGGCATCCAGATTATTGCATGCGGTTTTCAGTTCGGTAAAGAAGTCGTTGTAGATTTCTTCCTGTGTGTCGTAGCGAGGATTGAATTTTTCTTCCAAAAATCCTTTTCCGGCTTCGCTGTAAGGTACGTCTCCGTGAATATCTGTGATGAGGGACATCAGGTATACTCTGTAGATACGTACGGCAGCGTTGATGTTTGCTTTGTCGGCATTGTCGTTGGTACGATACTGTGCGTCGGTCAGGTTTTTGATGGCTGTGGTATAGAATGTGGTCCACACACGTCCCATCTCATTGTTGTCGACGGTATGTCTTCCTCCGTAGTTGGTTGTATTCCAGCATCCCATCAGCTGCTGGTTGAAGGCGTACAGGTAGTTTCTGTAGATTTCCACCATACTCAGGTCGCCGTAAGTCTGCAACTGAGCTGTGGTGAGCTGTGCATTCGGATCGATGGTTGCGGCTTTCGACGGATCTGTATTCATACTTTCCATGTATTCATCGCTACATGCGGTGAAGAGCAGGGTGAATGCCGTCAATATCAAGGTAAGGTATGATTTATAGTTTTTCATTGTATATCTACTTTAATATATTGAACGATGAATATTGTTAGAATTTGAGATTGACATTGAAACCGTAACTTCTGCGTGACGGCAGTGAACCGTATTCCAATCCCATACCGGTAGTGTTGTTGTAGTTCGAATCCGGGTCAATGTTAGGAATGTTCTTCCATACGATGAACGGGTTACGTGCTACGAACGAAACAGTGAGTCCTTTTACTACATTCTTCAACCATGACTGAGGTACTCTGTAGCTTAAAGTGATTTCACGGCACTTGATGTAGGAGTTATCGTAGATAAACATGGAAGGAGCGTTTCGGCAGACACTCATCCAGTAGTCTTCCGGATTGATGTAGATGTCGTTCGGGCGATAAGTTCCGTCGCCATTGTCGATTACACCCGGAGCGATGAAACCACCGGTCGGAGTCCAGTCGGGAGAGCCTTTGGCAATTCCGGCAGCCTGACGCTGTTCTTCAGAACGATACCATTCTTCACGTCCGGCAAGTGTTTCTTTGCTCTTTCCCGATTCGTAAGAAGCACGGGCTGACATAGAGTAAAGATCGGCACCTACTTTGATATCGAAGAGGGCAGACAGTGACAGATTCTTGTAGGTAAGAGTTGTTCCGACACCACCAGTCCAGTCCCATGAAGCATTACCCAGAACGTGGTTGCTCTTGTCGTATTGAGGAAGTCCGGTCTGCGGGTCGATCAGGATATCGCCGTTTTCATTGCGCTTGAAGTCCGGACCTACGATAGAACCGAAGTTTTCACCCACCTTAGCTGCAACTTGTACATCCAGCCATGCAGCTTTTTCAAGTTCAAACATATCCATGTCGTCTACCAGCTTCTTAACCTTGTTGCTGTTCTTTGAGAAGTTCAGGTTCAAGTCCCAAGAGAAATCCTTGAGTTGTACCGGACGGGTGTTGAGGGCAATTTCAATACCTTTGTTCTCAATTTCACCTGCATTGATGAGGCGGTAATTATAACCGGTTGTCCATGAACTTGCCATACCCATAATCTGGTTCTTACTGTTCTGGGTATAATATGTGAAGTCGAGTCCGATGCGGTTGTTCAAGAACTTCATTTCCAGACCGAGTTCGAAAGAGTTCGTCTTTGTCGGTTTCAGGTTCTTGTTCGGCATGGTTGAATTGTTGATATAGCCGATAGTGTAACCCGGATAAGTAAATTTGGATTTGGTATAAACCAGTCCCAACTGATACGGATCGGTGTCGCTACCTACTTGTGCCCATGACAGACGGAACTTTCCGTAAGGCATCAGGTTGCTCTTCAGCAGTTCGGAGAATACAAAGCTACCGGAGAAAGAAGGATAGATATATACATTGTTTCCGATAGGCAGTGTAGACGACTGGTCACCACGCAGGGTAGCATCGAGGTAAACCAAATGTTTCCATCCTACATTCACGGCTCCGTAAAGTGAGTTGATTTGCTTGCGGTAGCTGTTTTGCTCCAGACTGGTTTCGTTGAAACTCATCAGAGCTACTACGTCGCGAATCTGCATATCCTGTGCGGTAGTGATTGTAGTCTGGTTGTTTACCTTATAAATGTTTCCACCCAAGGTCGCGTTGAAATCGAAATCTCCCCATGTATTGTTGTAAAGAGCCAGCAGTTCGAAGTTGTACATACGGTTACGGAAGTTACTGTTCTGCAAGTAACCGGCTTCGTATCCAGGAGTTGTAGGTGCCTTGAAATCTTCGAAAATGAAGTAGTTCAATTCGGCACCGATGGTACCTTGCAGTTTCAGGTGCTTGTTGATGTTCCAGATAGCTTTACCGTTGAAACGGAACTGGTCTTTCTTCGAATTGTTGGAGTTTTTGTAAACATCCCAGTATGGATTCACGTTGTACGGGTCCATACCGTTCCAGTTAGAGTACTCTCCGTTTTCATCCTGATAGGTCTTCAGCCATTCTTGATTGTAGGTAGTGGCCAGTGTCATCAGGTTCTTTCCGATATTCGACTTGCTGTCGCCCAGTGCCGGACGGTTCTTTACAGCCTCACGAGTATAGTTGGCACTGAAGTCTACGTCGACTTTTCCAAGACTGGTATTGGTACGCAGATTGAAAATATCACGGCTCATGTTCGACTGAGGGACAATATCCTTGTTTCTCATGTCGGTATAAGTGAAACGTACACCGGTATGACCGCTGTTGGCGCTGATGATAGCCGTATTTGTAGCGGTAAGACCTGTATGGAAAAAGGCAGATGTATTGTCTGGAATAATCAGGTAGGGACGTTCTACGCCGTCGAAGTATTTCAGCATGTTGCTGCCGTCGGCTTTCGGTCCCCAGCTCTTGTTCGTATTCGAGATGGCATCGATGCTGTATGTTCCGTTGCTACCCATACCATATACCTGCTGTATGTCGTTCCATTTAGCCAGCTGGGTATCGAAAGTCAGGGTACCGTTGTATTCTACGCTGAACTTTTCTTTACCGTTTGCCTTCTTGGTCGTGATGAGGATGACTCCGTGGCTGGCACGGCTACCGTAAAGAGCTGAAGCGGCAGGACCTTTCAGTACGGACATGTTTTCAATATCATCGGGGTTGATGCTGGAAATACCGTCACCCAGGTCGAAGCCTCCGGAAGTTCCGGCGCTACCGTAGTTGGTATTGTCGAGGGGCACTCCATCGATGACGTACAACGGCTGGTTGTTTCCTGTCATTTCTGTACTACCACGTAAGATAACTCGGGTAGATCCGGAAGGACCTCCGGCTGTCTGGCTGACAACCAGTCCCGGTACACGACCTGCCATGGAGTTGATAACGTTGGTTTCCTTGGCCTTGGTCAGTGATTCACCTTTTACTTCGTCTACGCCGTATCCCAGTGCCTTACGTTCACGCTTGATACCCAATGCTGTTACGACAACCTCCTTCAGTACTTTACTGTCTTCCGACATGACAATTTTCAGGGGCTTCTTGCTGGCTGCTATTTCTACGGTTTTATATCCTATATAGCTGATGACAAGAGTGGCTCCCGGACGGACGTTCAAAGTAAATTTACCGTCTAAGTCGGTGATGGTACCATTGGTCGTATTTCCTTTTTCAATAACTGATGCTCCGATGACAGGACCCGTTGCATCTGATACAACGCCTGTTACGGCAGTGGTTTGTTGCTCAACAGCCGAATGGGTAGTTTGGGCAATCGCCTGCATGGGTGGAACTCCACCTATAAAACAAAGTGAGAGTGTTCCGCATAATAATGTGTACTTACAATTTTTTGTTCTCATAGTTTATATTATTAGGGTTAATAAACTTTTATCCAGTCAATGTACATATTTACTTTTTCTCCGTCTTTCAAAGCTGTAATGTCATCTATGTTGGTAATGCCTGTAAAACTTCCTCCTACAGCGAGGTTGAACAGGAGATAGAAGTCATGATGGAAATATTCGTAACGTCCGCTGATTTTGCTGATGTCGAATGTGTGGAATTTTACGTTGTCAATACTTATGGTTAATGTATTCTCGTTCCATTCCAGCAAGTAAGAATGGTACTTGCCATCTTGTAAGCTTTGAGCTACATTGTCGGCATGGTATTCCTGACGGTGTCCGCTCTCATAGTCCGTACCGTAATGGATGGCGGTATTCAGGTAGGTTTCTGTCGTACCGGCAGTGATTCCGTTCTGTTGGCCCATTTCCATGATGTCAATTTCTCCACATTGAGGCCATGGCATGTCATTGTCACCCATCATCCAGAAAGCCGGCCATAATCCATTTGCGGTTTTGGGAAGCTTGATGCTTGCTTCTATCTTGCCATATTGAAAACTCTTTTTTCCCTGACTGTTTACTCGTCCGGAGTAGATTTTATCACCTTTGCGTTCGGCTGTCAGAATCAGCACAGATCTTCCTTCATCGGTTCCGACTGATACATGAGCTGCATCGTAAATCTGTAATTCCTGGTTTACCCAGCCAGCTTCATGACTTTCTTTGGTCCATACGCTTTCATCGAATGTTTCAAATTCGTCTTTGAATAAAAAGTTCTCCTGAGGTTCTTTTTGAGGTTCCAGATTGCCTTCGTTGGATGAGCAGGACTGATACATGGAACACATTAACAATAACAATAGAATTTTTGCCTTTTTCATATTACAGATGATTATAGGGTTAATAAACGTATTCTGCCGGAGAGGCTATTGCCCTTCCTTTTGGCTGTTGCAAAAATGTGAATTGTATGTGAAAAGGATGGTCAGATAGCTGACATATAAGGTTTGATTGCTGACAATTATGGGATATCTGATAGATTTATGCCTGTCGATGATTGTTTTCTGACTATAATAAGGACGGATTTATCTTGTTGAAGATGACGAGCATATAAAAAATGGCGGTAAGTTTTCAGGCTTACCGGCATTGATAGGGAATAAATCTCAAGGTTGATTTTATGCTTGGATCAATCAGTCCGTATGGTCTTGTTCGTATTTGCTTGGCTGGATGCCAAACTGCTTTTTAAACAGCATACTGAAATATTTGACGTTGACGAATCCTGTATCGGTCGCAACTTCTGTTACATTTCTACCTTGCTTCAGCAGTTCGGCAGCTTTTTGAAGGCGTATGATGCGGATAAACTCTTGAGGAGCTTTTCCCGTCAGTGATTTCAGTCGGCTGTAAAAGAGCGTACGACTCATGGCCATTTCCTGACACAGGCTGTTGATGTTGAAGTCAGCATTGCTGATGTTCTCGATGACAAGCTGGGTTGCATGTAGTACAAATGCATGATCGTTCTCCGACAAAACAGGCTGGGCCTCTTCCGCTTGAGCATTGCTTTCCGTCTGTGCGATATGCTGATCAGGATATTCATGGTCTTTGGCTGGCGGGTTTCCTACTTCTTTAAGTACTTGCCTCATGATATAATCTCGCTGCCTGTTCCTGTTGTCGATGAGTCCCTGAACCTTCAGCTTTAGAATTTCTGTACTGAACGGTTTTGGAATATAATCATCGGCTCCTTTTTTCAATCCCTCTACCACTGCATCGTGGTTGGTTTTTGCAGTAAGGAGCACAAAGGGAATGCCGGCTGTTTCGGGATTTTCTTTCACCAGTTTACACAATTCATCTCCTTGTATGCCGGGCATCATGACATCCGATAAAATCAGGTCGGGATACTCTTTCGACAGATATTCGAGGGCCTCCTTCCCGTTGGGAACATCAATGACGCGGTAGTCGTGTTCGAAGGTTTTACGCAGATAGTAGCGAAGTTCTTCGTGGTCTTCTACAATCAGCAGGGTATTAAGTGCGTCTGTCCGCTCGTCTGTTTCGCCTCCTTCGTTTGCATTAGAAGAATGAGGAATCATATTTATATCATCGACATTCAATTCTCGGGATACGAGGGGAGTGTTGCTGGCAGCTTCAGGTCGTTGGGGTGCAGCCTCGGCCTTTTGTAAGGTGACATAAAAGACACTTCCTTTGTTCAACTCTGATTCGTAGGTAATTCTCCCGTGTAGCATTTTGACAATACGCTGCACTTGAAGAAGTCCGAATCCGGTTCCTGCTTCTTGTGATTTCCGGGCATTGTCGGCACGGTATACACTATTGAATAACAGCTTTTGGTCTTTGGCTGGGATTCCTATGCCGGTATCCTTTACCTCAATCGTAACTTTTTGCTTGACACATGACAGCTTTAAGCTGACAGTACCTTGCGACAGTGTATATTTGCATGCGTTGGATAACAGATTGTCGAGTAACATTTCCATTAAATGCAGATCGGCCAGAGCATATATTTCCTTATCGGGCAGCGACAAGTTCAGATGTAGTTGTTTTTTGTCGCAATACGACTGGAAGCTGGCACACTCTTCCGTCAGCAGGTCACTGATATTGACTGGTTTCAGGGCAATCGGCTTTTTATGTGCGTCTACTTTTTCAAATTCAAGCAATTGGGTGATAAGAGAATACAGCTTACGGGTATTGTTCCGCGCCATGTCGAGCAGGTAATGCGCCTGTTGAGGAAGTTTTTCTTCCTTGCTCAAATCCTCAAGCGGTGCCATGATCAGGGTGACCGGTGTTCTGATGTCGTGTGCCGTATCGATGAAGAACTTTATTTTATCTTCATCGTATTTTTTCTGTATCTGGTTGCTTTTGTATCGTAGGATAAAGTAGAATATACTTCCAATGACACAGATATAGCATATCCATGCAAACCAGGAGTTCCACCAGGGCTCTGCTATCTTGATAGGAAGGCTTTGTTCGGAAATAATCTCTCCGTTGCTTTTTCTCAGACTGCGTACCTTGAGTAAATAACTGCCCGGTGCGACATTGGTATATCGTACGGAGCCGTTGGGTGATACATGACTCCATGATTTCTCATAGCCGTCGAGAATGTACTGGTAAGCTATATCGTGCTGGAACCGATAGTTTATAGACTCGAATGTAACGGTGAAAGAGTTATGCTGATAGTCGAGTTTTACATCGTTGTCTAATAACATCTGGTAGATATGGGGATGTAGCTGTTTGGACTCTTGTGGATTGAGGTATTCCACTTTCAAGTCTGTGAACCGAAGAGGGGCCTTGTAGTCGACCATGGTTATGGCATCGGGAGTTATAAAAACGGCTCCACTGGTACTGCCGTATGCAAACCGTCCGTCGGAAAGGCGGATACAGGCTGATTTGTTGTATACTTTATCAATGTCGTATATGTAATTTAGATTCAATACCTTAAAGTCTTTGACAATAGCAAGCCCTTTGCCGGTACTTGCCCAGATGCAGCCTTTTGAATCTCGTTGCAGGCTGTATACGTCATTCGACAACATGCCTTCGTTTGTTGTGAATGTCTTCAGTTCGTGGGTGTGCATGTTATATAGGCTGAGTCCACCGCCTTCGGTTCCAAGCCATACGGTACCGTCGTTATTGAAGAGCATGGAAATAATGTATGCACTCGCATTTTGCTCGCTAAAGTCTTTGCTGGTTGCATACCGTTGAACTTTTCCAGTTTTTTTGTTGATGATGCAAAATCCGTTTACAGTAGCTACTGCGATTTGGTCGGGGCTGATGACTTCGATGGAATGAATCCAGTTGATATCATCGAACGTTTTCTGGCTCTTTCCTGATTTGGCTATCATTTGCAGACCTCCCTCCAATCCACCGATCCATAAATCCCCGTCATGGTCTTCTGTAACCGAGAAAATATAATTGGTTGTCAGTTCTCCGTTTCCCAGCGTAAGATGCCGGACAATCTCTCCCGACGAATCGAGCAAATACAGTCCGTCGCCATAGGTGCCGACCCAGATAGTGCCTTTTTCCCCTTTACAGAGTGTGACGACAACGGCAGACTTTAATTTATGGCTCCATGTATGAGTAGATGAGGCTTTCAGGATACTGATACCATCGTCGGTGCCGAACCAGATATCTCCATTGATATTTTCCTCTATGTCATTGATATTATTATTTGCCAGTGACTGCGGATTCCCTTTTTCATGTGTCAGTATGGTTACCGGGTATTGTAACAAAATGGCGACAGAAACTCCTCCGGTATAACTTCCGATCCAGATATTTCCCTGATGATCCTTGGTAACGGCATATACTCCGTTGCCTTGTAAGAATATATCGCTGCTGTCTTCCGTACTGATAAATAATTGTGCTCTTTCTGTCTGTCGGTTCACGGCATATACACCTCCGCCATCGATTCCTATCAGTATTCGCTGACTGTCGTATGGAGTGATGGCACGTATTGGGTTGAGAAAAATGAAGTTTTGTTTTTCCAATTGATGCAACGCCGAAGTTTTCAGGTCCATAATCCACAATCCACTGTTGAATGTCCCAATCCAGAGTTGCTGGCGCGAAGTGTCATAGTATAATGTCTGTATATTTTTGTCCTTCACCCATTGTTGTGAGTGGAATGGCTGGGTACACGATACTTGCAGTATTCCTGTGGACGTTCCAGCAAAGAGGGAATCGCCTGAGCAGATAATATCGTTTATGTATGGTCCTGAGATTACTGGTGAAACCTTACCATTGGTATCTTTCCTGTAAAGTCCTTTGCTTAGTCCAATCCATAATGTCCCATGAGAATCCATACATAGTTTGTTGAGGATGATTTCTCCGCTGATGCACTCTCCTAAGTATAGATCTTGTTCGAAACTGTCTGTTTTTGCAACGTACCGATATATTCTTCCCGTATGGTCGTAGGCCCATAATCCATATTGTTGGCTGTATAGCAGTTGTATACGTCTTCCTGCCATATCACCATAATAAAAGTTTCCTTGAAGGGTATAGTTCTTTACGCTCTGACCGTTGTAGCGATCTATTCCACTCTTGGTAGCGATCCATATTACACTATGTTTGTCTTCTACGATGGAAAATACTCGTTGACTACTAAGTCCTTCTGTATGTCCTATTTGCCTGATGTTGAACATGCCTTTAAGTAATCCCGCATGGAGTTCAGGACTTATGATGAAGGCAATGATAATGACTATATATTTTATCAGTAGTTTCATAAGATAAAGTTTAACAAAGGCGTAATCATTGCTGTAAAAAACATATACCAGCTTTCTTACAGCGTATAATATGAAATATGTCTGTTAGACCAATAAAAATGTTGGCACAAAAGTAATCAAATTAGTTCAAAAATACCAAATAAATGTAAACAATGCGTATGCTATCTATCCCTATTTCTGTCTTCCATTATTGCGTTGGCATGTTCAAGAGCCCAGTCTATTAAGGACTGGAGTAACGGCATCAGACTTTCTCCTCGTTCACTTAGCTTGTATTCCACTCTGGGCGGAACTTCCGGATAGACTTTCCGATGTATCAGTCCGTCGGCTTCCAGTGAACGTAACGTGACAGTAAGCATGCGTTGTGAAACTTCTCCAATGCTTTTCTGTATATCATTGAAACGCATGGTTCCGTTACTGTGAAGAGTGACAAGCACCAGCATTGCCCATTTGCTGCTGATGCGACTGATGATATCGCGGATAGGGCATACGTTGATATGGTGAAAGTTTTGCATATATTAACAGTTTGTAAATAGTTGTTTTTCAATATTGCTTACTTTGATGTAACCGACTGACCTTTTTGTTCCTTCTTGTTTAACCCGTTTTTGTCGGATACATTTGCATTACAAAAGTAATAAAGTTACTAATAATAACTATTGTTTAATCTTTAAAAGGTAAAATTATGGCAAAACGTGTAGCTGTATTGGTCGTAAATCCCGTAAACGGAATGGGATTGTTTCAGTATTTGGAAGGTTTTTATGAAAATAAGATTGGGTATCGTGTCTATGCGGTGGCAGAAACAACTGATATTCGTACGAATTCAGGTATCGCACTTCGCACAGATGATACTGTAGAACATTTGAAAGGGCGTGCCGGTGAGTACGATGCACTGGTCTTTTCTTGTGGAGATGCGATTCCTGTTTTTGGAGAGCATGCTTCAGAAGTTCCTTATGTTGCTATGATGCAGGTTATTAAGGAATTTGCAGAAAAAGGAAAATTGATGGCAGGGCATTGTGCGGCTGCACTGATGTTTGAAATAGCCGGTGTGACAGAAGGTAAGCGACTTGCCCTTCATCCAATGGTAAAATCGGCTATAAGCAAAGGGATTGCTACGGATGCTGCGTATGAAATTGATGGCAATTTCTTTACGGCACAATGCGAACATACCCTGCCTTCGATGATGCCTCAATTGATTGAAGCACTGAAGAAATAAATCGATTAGGGTTGTATTTTATCCCACCCGGCAGCGTTATACCATGCGATAGATGACTGACAGTATCTGTCCCACGTATAACTGATATTTCTGTCGGGGAAATACATACCCATACCGCAGAAACGTTCCGGATCTATTCTCAGAGTCATCAATGGATATTCTTCTCCATCCAGACAATCTTTAGCAATAACGGCCTTGTCTATACTGTTCTGTACGTTTGCAGGAACGACACCTCCGTTCAGTTGTGAGATGAGATCGACTACATCGAACGCAAAATATTTATATTGGCCATAACCGTATTGCTGTACTTGCGTATAGTCTAAGGTCTGAAGTTCAGACTGGTGGCTGAGGAGTTCCGATTGTATGGCTTGAGCTACTTCTCCCATTGCCGTACAATCTACTGCAGCATACGTACCCCACCAGTTGTTTTCCTTATTAAATTGTATTGTTTCACTACAGATTTTTGCATAATCAATGGATTTATCATACAAATTAATAAAGAAACGGTCATAAGGGAAACCAGCTACAGGAGTTCCCATTACAGAAGCTACGCAGTAGTGAGTAGCATTGCGCAGTTCATAAAAAACTTCTGCTGTGCCCATCATGCAGGCATCGAACAGCGTAAATTCCAGATTGCCGCTGGGAAAACTTTGCTCTAAGGTTGTTGCCAGTTCCGGAATATCGATGGTATTGCTTTGTATACCGTCCCACCCAAATGAACGTGACTGAGCTGCAGTAGGAGAGGGAAGCCAGCCGCTGGCGTGAGAGCCAAAAATTAGTCCATAAGATTCTGCCGGAGCAATGTCCTGCATCATACGCAGATTCTCTTTCATAATATTGGGATCGGTGGCAATGCCAAGCCGTGCCTGATGGTGTTTTGCCTGTGCTATTACATTTTCTGTAGTTAGTGAGGAACCTGTTAATACTTCCTGACCATTTATCTTTCCGTATCCGTCAGTCTGAAATTCCAGAATTTCAGCTGTTTCCAGATATTTGTTGCTTGAATATGGTTTATAATATACCACGAGTGTACAAGTATCTTGTGCAGTAGAAAGACTTTGGTACATCCACTGTACATTTTTCATAATGTAATTGTCGAGGTTATTGTTGGCAACCAAATAAGCAAGTATCACCCGTTTGGCACGTAGTGACTGATGATATCCAGGAATTTCATCAGAGCAAGCACCTAGAATCAGGAGTGAAACGATATATAGCAGGACTTTCTTCATGCTTAAGATTAATACAATTCGGCCTTCTTAAATGTAAATTCAGGATTTACGTCGAGAACCACGACGCTTTTATTTTTCTGGTATTTCTGTTTCAGTTTGTTTATTTCTTTTTGCAGGTTCTTTTTCTTCAGGTTGTAATAAACAAAGCAAGTCCGATTTTTAAGTTTGTTGTTCGATTCCAGATAATCTTTCAGTTGCATACTGTATTCTGCACGTCCTGTCAGTAGTCCTTTTTCATCGACAGATGCACTATCTACGTATTGTATATCGGTGAAATACACCAGTGAGTCGGAAAATGAAGCAGAAACTCCTGTTATATAGACTCCATATTTATGCTTGTCTTTCGGTGCTTTTGCCAGTGCGGGAAGAACGATAGATGCAACGAGCAAAAGACAAAATAATTTAAAATGTTTCATGTGTCTTAATTGTTTTGGTCACAAAAATAGACAATTACGCTAATATACGAAAAGGGAATAGAGAAAATTAACAAAGAAAAACGCATCGGTCAGAAAAAACAAAAGATGCAATAGTGTGGCATACTGCCCACTGTTGCATCCTGTTTTTTTTCGGAAACGATCCTTATCTTATTACCCTAAATAAGATTTGAGCAACTTACTACGAGAATTTTGTCTTAATCGTCTGATGGCTTTTTCTTTAATCTGGCGTACGCGCTCACGAGTGAGCCCGAATTTGTCGCCGATTTCTTCCAACGTCATTTCCTGCGTGTTAATACCGAAAAACATCTGGATAATATCCTTCTCTCTTTCGGTTAGCGTAGAAAGTGCTCTGTCGATTTCCCTCGAAAGTGATTCATTAACCAAGGAACGATCCGCCATAGGGGAGTCGTCGTTTACAAGAACATCCAGCAAACTGTTGTCTTCTCCTTCTACGAAAGGAGCATCTACAGAGATGTGGCGTCCTGAAACTTTCAGTGTATCCGAAATTTTATCTACCGGAATCTCCAGCTCATCGGCAAGTTCTTCCGGAGAGGGGCGTCGTTCGTTTTCCTGTTCAAATTTAGAGAATGCCTTACTGATTTTGTTCAGTGAACCTACCTGATTCAATGGCAAACGTACGATTCGAGATTGTTCTGCCAAAGCCTGAAGAATAGACTGGCGGATCCACCATACAGCGTAGCTGATAAATTTGAAACCACGAGTTTCGTCAAACTTCTCTGCTGCCTTGATCAAGCCTAAGTTTCCTTCGTTGATCAAGTCCGGAAGGCTCAAGCCCTGATTTTGGTACTGTTTGGCTACTGATACTACGAATCGCAGGTTAGCACGTGTTAGTTTCTCTAAAGCAGCACGGTCTCCCTTACGAATACGCTGAGCGAGTTCTACTTCTTCTTCGACGGTAATCAGGTCCTCACGGCCGATTTCCTGCAAATACTTGTCAAGAGAAGCGCTCTCTCGGTTAGTGATACTTTTGGTAATCTTTAATTGTCTCATTATTATACACCGAATTTGGCTACAAAAATACGAAAAAACTTTCGTATATACGACTTTCTATTAAGAAAGATTAAACATAAAATAGGGCTTTCTCCTTTCAACTGATAAATGAAATATGATTAACGGGCCTTTGACTGACTGAGATTTGCTTCAACTTGTTTTTATATGAAAGAAAACCAATGAAAAATGTTTTTGTTAATCTTTGAAATCCAGACTGAGTTGTATCCATCTAGTAATGTTTTTCGGATCTTTTTCAGAAGATTCCTCTTTAGGATTTGAAACTGAAAGTCCCAAAAGGCGTATAGGGCGATGCATATAATCGACCTCTGTTAGCAAATGTTTGGCAAGAGGCAGAATTTCTTTCAGTTGATACAGGTTGCGGTTTACGCTTATACTGCGAGTAATCTGTGTGAAATCGTAGAATTTTACTTTCAGGGTAAGTGTACTGCCGCGGAAATTCTTTGCTTTTAATCGTTCTGCCAATTCGCAGGCTACGTGATAAAGCTCGATAATCACCGACGACTTCAGTGTGATGTCTTTTTCCAATGTGTGTTCGCATCCGATGGACTTACGTATCCGTACTGCTTCTACGGGGCGTAGGTCTATTCCTCGTGCAAAATCATAATATATTTTTCCAGCCTTTCCGAATTGCCTTGTCAGCATGTCCAAGGAACAATTGCGCAGTGTTGTCCCGTTATAGATACCTAATGTATGCATCTTCTGGGCTGTGACCGGCCCGATGCCCCAGAAGGCCTCTATCGGCAGTCCGGCAATAAATACCTCGGCCTGGTCGGGATGTATGGTGCATAATCCGTCGGGTTTGCGCAGGTCGGATGCTATTTTGGCTAGAAACTTGTTGTACGATACTCCGGCTGACGCGATCAGGTGTAGCTCCTCCCGGATACGCTGCTTGATTTCGCGTGCAATGTCCACAGCTAGTTCAATTCCTTTTTTGTTTTCCGTAACATCGAGGAAGGCTTCGTCCAGCGATATCGGTTCGATAATGTCGGTGTATTCATGAAAGATGTCGTGGATTTGCGCTGATACCTGCTTGTATACCTCCATTCTACCTAGTACAAAAATCAGTTGCGGGCAGAGTTTCTGTGCCTTGACGGACGACATGGCAGAGCGTACTCCGTATTTGCGTGCTTCGTAGCTTGCCGTCGCCACTACACCACGCTTTTCGGCATGGCCTACAGCTATGGGCTTTCCTTTCAGCTCGGGATTGTCGCGCTGTTCGATAGAGGCATAGAAAGCGTCCATGTCTATATGTATGATTTTGCGGTTGGTACTCATGTCGATATAACGCTCTTTCATGCAAATTTAATGAAAGTTTTTTGGGCTATCATAAAATCATTTGTACTTTTGTGTTGCATTGAATAAACTAGCGAGAACAGTCATTATGATGAAAGATGAAATTAAAAAGGCATGTGAAGTCATGCAGAAAGGTGGCGTTATACTTTATCCCACCGATACAGTGTGGGGAATAGGCTGCGATGCAACCAACGAAGAAGCTGTAAAACGAGTGTACGAGATTAAGCGAAGAGCCGACAGCAAGGCGATGCTGGTGCTGGTTGACAGTCCGGTGAAAGTGGACTTTTATGTTCGCAATGTACCTCCTGTAGCTTGGGATCTGATAGAAATGACAACCAAACCTCTTACTATTATTTACGATGGCGCACGCAATCTGGCTCCTAATTTACTGGCTGAGGATGGTAGTGTTGGCATACGTGTGACGAGTGAGGCATTTTCTAAAGAACTTTGTTTCCGCTTCCGTAAGGCGATTGTTTCCACGTCGGCCAATATCAGCGGGCAGCCGGCTCCGGCAGTATTCAGTGAAATCAGTGAAGAAATCAAGAATGCGGTGGATTATGTGGTTGATTTTCGTCGTGAGGAAACAGGACATCCGAAACCTTCCAGTATTATCAAGCTGGGTGAAGGGGGAGTCGTGAAAGTCATAAGAGAATAAAAAATACGTGTCTGATGAAAACATCGCAAGATAAAATAGATTTGCTTCAGCGTTTCATCCAGTGGAGGGAAAAGCATATTACAAATAAACAGTTTGTTCTGATCTTGAGTTTCCTCGTAGGTATTTTTACTGCATTGGCAGCTTATGTGCTGAAGTTTCTGGTAGAATATATAAAGGAGTTCTTGACGGAGAATTTCGATCCGATGGGTGCCAACTGGCTGTATCTGGTTTATCCGGTAGCCGGTATCTTTATAACCAGCTTGTTTATCCGTAAGGTAGTGCGTGACGATATCAGTCATGGTGTAACCAAGATTCTGTATGCCATTTCACGTAAACAGAGCCGTATCAAGCGGCATAATATCTGGTCGTCTGTCTGTGCCTCTGCCATTACGATCGGATGTGGTGGTTCTGTCGGTGCCGAAGCACCTATCGTATTGACGGGTTCTGCTATCGGATCAAATCTGGGAAGTATTTTCCGTATGGATCACAAGACTTTGATGCTGCTGGTGGGATGTGGTGCGGCCGGTGCTGTTTCCGGTATTTTCAAGGCTCCTATTGCCGGTCTGGTCTTTACATTGGAAGTACTGATGATTGACCTGACAATGGCTTCACTGCTTCCCTTGCTGATAACCAGTGTGACGGCTGCTTCCGTTTCTTATTTGTTGCTGGGAACAGAAGCCATGTTTCAGTTTCATCTGGATTATCCTTTTTCGTTAGCTCGAATTCCTTATGCTATTGGACTGGGTATATTCTGCGGGCTAGTGGCCTGGTATTTTACTCGTTCCATGAACTGGATAGAAGATATCTTCCGGCGGTATTCTAATCCGTATGTAAAATTTGTCATCGGTGGGACAATGTTGAGTATTCTGATTTTCCTCTTTCCTCCGTTGTATGGTGAAGGTTATGATACAATCAGTCTGTTGCTGAATGGAGAAACTGCTACCGATTGGAATACGGTCATGAACAATTCATTCTTTTACGGTCATGCCAATTTGCTGGTAGTATATCTGGTACTTATTATCCTCTTTAAGGTTTTTGCATCGAGTGCAACAAACGGTGGAGGTGGTTGTGGTGGTATTTTTGCACCAAGTCTGTTCCTGGGATGTATTGCCGGTTTTGTTTTCTCTTATGTATGTAACGAGTTTCATATTGGCAACACCTATATTCCTGAAAAGAACTTTGCACTGATGGGAATGGCTGGTCTGATGTCGGGAGTCATGCATGCCCCATTGACAGGTATCTTCCTGATAGCGGAACTGACGGGAGGGTACGACCTCTTTTTGCCATTGATGATTGTTTCTGTATGCGCATATCTTACGATTATCGTATTCGAACCTCATAGTATTTACTCCATGCGTCTGGCCAAGAAAGGAGAATTAATCACTCACCACAAGGACAAGGCTGTATTGACCTTGATGAACATGGAAAGCATTGTGGAAACAGACTTCTTGAAGGTTCGTCCTGATATGGATCTGGGAGAAATGGTAAAGCGTATTTCACAGTCCAGTCGTAACCTTTTCCCGGTAGTGGATGCAAATGACAAATTAATAGGTATTGTCGTGTTGGATGATATTCGTAACATCATCTTCCGACAGGAGTTGTATCACCGGTTCCGGGTAGAAAGTTTCATGAAACCTCCTACCGCTCCAATCATCAATACCGATTCAATGGAAGATGTAATGAAGAAATTCGATAAGACTGGAGCCTGGAACTTGCCTGTCGTCGATGAAGATAATAAATACATTGGCTTTGTGTCTAAATCGAAGATGCTGAATACCTATCGTCAGGTTCTGGTAGATATTTCGGCTGAATAAAAAGCAAAAAAATATGGATAAGAAAGATTTAAGAATCGTATATATGGGTACTCCCGAGTTTGCCGTAGAAAGTCTGAAAAGACTGGTGGAGGGAGGATATAATGTAGTTGGCGTAATTACGATGCCTGATAAGCCGATGGGGCGTCACGGCAGTGTATTGCAGCCGAGTCCGGTAAAGCAGTATGCCGTATCGCAGGGATTGAAAGTGCTTCAGCCGGAAAAACTGAAAAATGAAGATTTTGTAGCAGAGCTTCGTTCGCTGCATGCCGATCTTCAGATTGTGGTAGCATTCCGTATGTTACCGGAAATTGTATGGAATATGCCTCGTCTGGGTACGTTTAATCTGCATGCTTCTTTATTGCCTCAATATCGTGGAGCCGCTCCAATCAACTGGGCAGTGATCAATGGAGATACGGAAACCGGTATCACAACCTTTTTCCTGAAGCATGAAATAGATACGGGTGAGATTATCGATCAGGTACGTGTTCCGATTGCAGATACTGATAATGTAGAAATGGTTTACGATCGTTTAATGCATTTAGGAGGTGATCTGGTCCTGAAGACGGTTGATGCCATTCTGGAAGGAAATGTGAAAACGACTCCACAGGAAGAGCTGGCAAAGGTGGAAGAGCTTCGTCCGGCTCCGAAAATATTTAAGGAAACATGTCGTATAGACTGGACGAAAGGAGTGAAACGGGTATATGATTTTGTGCGTGGTCTTTCTCCTTATCCTGCTGCGTGGACAGAATTGTGTCAGGACAACAGTGCTCCTGTAATGCTGAAAATCTATGAAACAGAGAAACAGTTCTGTGAGCATTCATTGAGTCCGGGAAGTATCGTTACCGACGGAAAGACTTATTTTAAGATAGCATCTACCGATGGATATGTTAATATTCTTTCTTTGCAACTGGCAGGCAAGAAACGTATGAATGTACAAGATTTCTTGCGTGGCTATCGGCATGCGGGAGGTGCGTATGTGAAGTAATTATAGAAAATGCCATTCAGAACAGTCCGGAAGAGAACGAAAACTGTTACTGAATGGCATAAGAGATATAAACTTAGAAACAACAAGATGCTATAAAACGTGAGGGATTTTCTTCAGTTTGCGTTCCTTGCGAATTAGTCTTTACGATCCATTCGGCACGCTTGTTTGCTCCACTATTATAAACGATTTTAAATCCCTTACATTCGGACTCCTTGTAGTCCGGAATACTTTCAAGTGTATAGGAAACAATTCCCCAAAGCCGTTCGGTATACGTGTCACCTTCGTTGTTGTGCCGAAATTCTACTTGTAACAGACCATTTTCATCTAATCGGGTGTCTGCATTCAATACAAGGCTGATCCGATGGCTGATGTTAGTGCTTCCGTAATATTCATACTGAATATTCAGATGCTTCTGGCTGATGGATGAGGCGGTAATTTGGATTGGATCATTGCCATATATATCTTCTGTTCCTGCTTGTCGCAAATCGTTAGCTTTTTTAGTAAGTACTTTATTTACTCGAATCAGTTCGACAGAAGTGCTGTTTGACGTTTTCTCGGCTATTTCTCCAGCGTACTGGAATACGGCCATAATTCTTTGACCGGTAGAATCTGTCTGGGTAGAGGTAATGAATCCCGGATTAACGGGAACCAGCGGGCCGTATGAATCCGATTCTATTATAATATCTTTTCCGTCAGCATTTACAGTTCCCAAAGTAGGATATACTGTTTCTGGTTCATTATCATCCAGACACGACGAGAATGTGACACAGCAAAATAAGATACCAATAAGATGGTGAAAATATTTTTTTCGTTGCATAATTGGCTATTCTAATTTTAATTCGTTTATAAAATGTATAAAATTGCTCTTTACTGCATTTGTAATTGTTAAAAACACTTTAAGGTAAAAATTATTCTCCGCAATGTGCAGTATTTTTGCCGTCATTACATTTCATAGTAAAATGCAGATGAAAGCTGATATATCGGAGGAAGAATTGTCGTTGCAGTGTCAACGGGGAGATATGCAGGCGCGCCGCACCCTATATGAACGTTATGGTGGGGGGCTGATGGCGATATGTCTTCGTTATATTGGTGACCGTGAAACGGCAGAAGATGTCTTGCACGATGGATTTCTTCGTATTTTTCAGTCTATTAAGCAATTCTCCTATCAGGGAGAAGGCTCTCTAAAGGCATGGCTTTCGCGAGTGATGGTGAATGAGGCATTGGGATATTTAAGAAAAAAGAATGTACAGTTGCAACAGGAGGTCCTGATGACAGAGATACCGGATGTTCCTGACACGGATGACAGCGATTTGAATGATATTCCCCGCTCGGTTTTGATGAAATTTATTTCCGAACTACCTGACGGTTATCGTACAGTATTCAATTTGTATGTATTCGAAGAAAAAAGTCACAAAGAGATTGCCTCATTACTCGGAATAACAGAACATACTTCATCTTCGCAATTTTATCGTGCCAAGAGTTTATTGATAAAGAAGATTAATGAATATAGAAAAAGGGAACTAAGATGAAAGAGAATGATAAATGGGTAGAAAACCTTCGAAATAAGCTGGAGGATTATTCGGAACCTCTTCCCGGGCAATTGTGGGGGAAGCTGGAAGAAGAATTGTCTGCGCCACGCGTCATTCCGATGTGGAGGACACGACGATTTGTTGCTGCTGCCGCTGCTGTAGCAGTTGTAGCTGTCTCGTCGCTGATGTTCTGGTTTGTAAATTCTCCGACGGCAGATTATGTTCGCGATCAGCAACCTTTGGCCGAAGGATTGGAACAGCAGCATGTGTCTACGGATATACTTCCGAATCTGGCTGAGGAGAAAAATCCTTCTGTAACCTCTCGACCGATATTGGCAGTTGTGACTCCTGTCGCAGAAAAAGTCTGTCAGCCAGCTGAGGTGCAAATGATGACGAATGATTTGGAAAAGACAGTGCCTGAGAATGAACGTGAAAGTACTGGGGAAGAGAATAAGAAAGAGGAAAATGTGCAGTCGGCCGCGACGAAAGAAGATATGACCGACAAGGAGCGTGCTTACCGTACGTTGAAAGCAGATCGTCGTCAGTTACAGCAGAATCAAGAAATGCTGATGGGCGTGAAAACAGAAAAAGGCCGTAAATGGTCAGTCGGAATCTCTGCCGGGAATACCCCTTATGCTTCATCCCGTTCGTTTGAAGGCATGAGTCGTCTGAATAGCCGTTCGCTTTACGCTAGCCCAATCAATATGGCAGCAGTGTCGGAAAATGATAATCAGACAGCTTATAGCCAGGTATTGTTTAATAATCGTGATCGTAGTACTACGACCAATGTACATCATAAAATGCCAGTTACGGTTGGAGCTTCGGTAAAATGGCATATTACCGACGGATGGGCTGTAGAGTCGGGCTTATATTATACGATGCTTTCATCTGAATTGCATTCTGGTTCCAATTCTTACTTGGAAGAAGAACAGAAACTACATTATGTAGGTATTCCTCTGAAGGTACACCGCTCGATATGGGACAGCCGTTGGCTTTCGTTTTATGCTTCGGCAGGAGGAATGGTCGAAAAATGTGTTTCTGGTGGAGTAGATGTGGTTTATGTAAACGGTACTTCGAATCGTAACATGGAACATAATTCGTTGGATGTAGATCCTTTGCAGTGGTCTGTATCTGCTGCTGCAGGTGTTCAGGTGAATTTTACAAAGAACATCGGGCTATATGCTGAACCGGGTATTGCCTATTATTTTGACGATGGCAGTGAGGTGGAAACAATCCGGAAAGAGCATCCCTTTAATTTTAATTTGCAGGTTGGATTGCGCTTCAGTATCAAATGAAAATACTCGTTTTTATCTTTATCATAGTTGGAATTGTATAAAAATGCTTATCTTTGCTTATCAGAACAATGCATTTACTAAGTTATGAAGCATGAATTGAAAATATCTCCATCGCTTTTGTCTGCCAATTTTGGAAACTTGAAAGACGATATTGAGCGGGTAAATCATAGCGAAGCCGACTGGTTGCATATAGATATCATGGACGGAGTGTTCGTACCGAATATTTCTTTTGGGTTCCCTGTTTTGAAATATGTAGCCGAATTGAGTGAAAAGCCACTTGATGTACATCTGATGATTGTACAGCCAGAGAAATTTATTCGTGAGGTCAAAGAACTGGGTACGATGATGATGAATGTACATTATGAAGCATGTACCCACTTACACCGTGTCGTGCAGCAGATAAAAGACGCTGGCATGCAGGCAGGGGTAACACTGAATCCGGCAACACCGGTATCGATGCTCGCCGATATTATCGGTGATGTGGATATGGTTCTGCTGATGAGTGTAAACCCTGGCTTTGGAGGGCAGAAATTTATTCCGCGTACGTTGACGAAAGTACGTGAGTTGCGCGAAATGATCGACCGTACAGGCTCGGGTGCCTTAATAGAGGTAGATGGCGGCGTGAATCTGGAAACCGGTGCGGAGCTGGTTAAGGCTGGTGCCGATGTATTGGTTGCGGGCAATGCTGTATTTAAGGCTCCTGACATGGAAGATATGATTCACCGTTTGAAGAATTTGAAATAACTAAGTTGTGAGTTCTCGTTTCACATTTTATCCTCCCTTCCGGTTGTCAGTAGCACTGGCAACCGGAATTTTTTTATCTCATTGTTGGCAGGCGGTGAGGGAGTATCTGCCTGTGCTTCTGGTCTTATTTGTTATTTCCGTTCTTTTCTGCCTGTTTTTCTATCGTACAAGTACTTATTCCCGCCGTTTTGCTTTTGGCTTATCTGCTTCGTGCAGTTTTATGCTTTTAGGAGGAATCTTATATATCCTGGCCTGTAATAAGGTGAACTATTCATGGCCTTCTGCGGATTCTGTTTATGTGGGGACGATAACAGATATTCCTCATAACAAAGGGAAGACCATACAAGCTACGGTTCATATAGAGCATCTGAAAGATACGCTTTCGCATGAGTGGAAGCAGGTAAACCGGAATATTATGCTTTACTGGATACCCGATTCCGCTCAGGTCTTGCAATGTGGTGACCGTATTTGTTTTTGCTCTCAAGTGCGGAAGCCTGTGTCGGATGTGGATTTTTCCGGTTTTGATTACGGGCGATATTTGGAAATACAGGGCATTGGTGGAACTGCTGTCGCATTTGCCGGACGATGGCACCGGCTTTCGCAGTGTGGTGAAACGACATGGGCTCAGCATGCTTTGATGTTTCGGGAACGAATTGTTGCGACTTATCGTTCCTGGGGGCTGAAAGGAGATATTCTTGCGGTTGTATCGGCTCTTACGGTGGGGGATAAGGCTGAACTGACTCGCGAATTGAAAGCTACTTACAGCGCAGCCGGAGCCAGTCATGTGTTGGCTCTTTCCGGACTTCATATCGGTATTTTGACGATGATTTTATCCTGGCTGTTATATCCTCTGCGCTATATTCGAGGTGGAAAATGGGCGATGGGTGTTTGCCTTGTTTCTTTTCTTTGGGGATTTGCATTTCTTTCAGGCCTGAGTGCTTCGGTCGTGAGAGCGGTGACCATGTTTACGGTTTATACACTGGCCTCAGTTGTTTCAGAAGAACGTTTTTCTGGGTTTTCCGCACTTTCACTGGCAGCCTTTCTGATGTTGGTTTACCAGCCGATGTATTTGTTTGATATCAGTTTCCAGCTTTCCTTTGTTGCTGTTTTTTCCATTCTTTTGTTTTATCCTTTATTCAGTGGTTTATGTCACTTCCGTAATAAAGTTGCGGGGTATGTCTGGAATATTTTGTCGCTTTCTATGGCTGCCCAACTTGGAACCTTACCGTTCGTCCTTTATTATTTTGGTGCGTTTCCGGCTTATTTTCTGTTGGCTAACCTGGTTGTTGCTCCGCTTTCTATTTGTATTTTGGCTATTACTTTACTGGCATTGGTACTTTCTGCATGTAATTGCTGGATAGTAGCTTTTGTATCACAGGGAGTGGAGATTGCCGTACGGTTATTGAACGGGAGCATGGCACAGATACAACATTGGTCGGGAGCCCAGATTTCATCTGTTTATCTTTCTGCCTGGCAAGCAATTCTGCTGGCGGTCTTGTTGTTGGCTTTGTGGCAATATTGTGTCAGCCGTCGTGCCCGTGAACTTATTGTTTCTCTGATATGTCTGAATGTACTGCTTGTCAGCTTTGTAATGACTTCTATGAAAAAAACGGAAGATTATTTATATCTGACACGAGCCGGAGTATATACTAAGCACGACCGGCAGGTGAATGAGTTATTTTCTTCCTCCCATATCTACAAGGTGGAGCATCTTTGTGTGGCTCTTTTGGACAATGGCACTTGGAAAAACCGGCAGACAGCGTATCCGTTATCTGTCGATTATGTATACATCTGCCGTGGATTCAAAGGCTCCCTGAAGGATGTCATCCCATTATTTCATATCGGTCGGGTGGTGCTCGATGCATCTTTAAGTGAAGCATATCGGGAAAAACTGAAACAGGAATGTGAAACTGCCGGACTGGATTACATAGATATTTCGGAGAAAGGTTCTTATGCTATTCTTCTGTAGATTAAGAATTAATTTGTAATTTTGCCTCTCAAATCAATTCGAAAATTTTTTATGTTGACGAAAGTTATACTTCAAGCCAATATCGATAAGGTTGCCAAATATTTTGAACGCGCCGACAAGATAGTAATCGTAACTCATGTTTCTCCCGATGGCGATGCGTTGGGCTCATCGCTGGGACTTTTTCATTTTCTGGAAACACAGGGAAAAAATGTGCATGTGATTGTTCCTAATGCTTTTCCTGATTTCCTTCGCTGGATGCCCGGAGCGAAAGATATCATTCGTTACGATAAGTATGCAGAATTTGCCGACCAACTGATAGCTGAGGCTGATGTGATCTGCTGCCTCGATTTTAATGCTTTGTCGCGTATAGACGAAGTCGCTAAACCGGTTGCGGCAGCTCCCGGACGGAAAGTCTTGATTGACCATCATTTAAATCCGGAAGATTTTTGTCGGGTTACCATTTCTCATCCTGAAATATCATCTACTTCCGAATTGATATTCCGCCTGATTTGCCGTATGGGAAATTTTGAAGATATTACGCGTGAAGGAGCTGAATGTATTTATACTGGCATGATGACCGATACCGGAGGATTTACTTACAATTCGAATAACCGTGAAATTTATTTCATCATCAGTGAACTGTTGTCGAAAGGCATTGATAAAGACGAAATCTATCGCAAGGTTTTCAATACCTATTCCGAAGACCGTTTGCGTTTGATGGGATATATCCTGTACGACAAGATGCAGGTGCTTCCGCAGTTCCGTTCGTCGCTGATCTGGCTGACTAAGGAAGAACAAAGTAAATTCCATTGTGTAAAAGGAGATACAGAAGGATTCGTCAATATTCCTTTGCAGATGAAGGGGATATGTTTTTCGGCCTTTTTGCGTGAAGATACGGAAAAAAATATGATTAAGGTTTCACTTCGTTCGGTAGGTACGTTTCCTTGCAACAAGGTGGCCTCGGAGTTCTTCAATGGTGGAGGTCATCTGAATGCTTCGGGAGGTGAGTTTTACGGAACAATGGAGGAAGCGATTACCTTATTCAAGCAGGCTTTGGTAAAATACGAAAGTTTGTTGCTTAGTGAGACTGGGAAAAATTAAATAATCTGAATAAGCCTGTTGGAACTGCCGGTTCGGACAGGCTTTTAATGTACCTCAAATCCGCAACTACGCGCCTATATGATACAGAAGCGAAAATAATCTGCATCGTTAGTAAAAAGGGGGCACAGTGCATCGAATGTCACCATAAAGACATATAAACGCCCCTTACCCCACCATGCGACTTGAGGCAATACGCAAAGTCACGAC
>ERZ857521.179-NODE-179-length-101333-cov-5.478228_pt1 | contig 101333 bp, 95 predicted proteins | sample MGYA00519701_ERZ857521 | MGnify/ENA primary metagenome ERZ857521 (study PRJEB31778, sample SAMEA3449346) | human gut metagenome | biome: human gut; feature: human-associated habitat; material: faeces | place: United Kingdom | collected 2010/2012 ...
TGGCACGCTGATCGCAGATCAGCGCAGGGCGTGCGCAGCACGACCGAAGGGGAAACATTCAAGGGGACGGATGGCGCTTGCGCCGATCCGGACACGTGAATTTTCCCTGCCACGGGGTGGCCAGGGCCACTCCCAGTTTTCATCCAATCGACTTTCACGTCACAGCGCAGCCTTCTTTGGTACTTTCTTGGGCTCCAAGAAAGTACCGTCCTCCCGTCCTCCCGTCCCTCCGTCGTCCCCTTGTTCCTCCCCCTGCCGAATTGGCGATGTTTTAGGTATTGACATTTTCTTTCCTGGCTGCTAATATAGATAGTAGAAGATGACGCCATGGAATTTCGAGGGCCTGTACGTAACTGGTACTGTACGGAATTCCAGTCGTTTCCTGCGAGCGCCGGTACGGGACCGGTGGCGTACGGGGAAACGGAAGGCGTCATTTCTATATATCGGGAAAGACGCGCTTTTCCGCAAAAAACAGAACTGCGAGGCGAGAGCCATGCTCTATACGCGCTTGTGCGAAAAAATCGTCAGCCGCCATGGCGGCGACACCGAGGCCAGCCGCCGCGAGGCCTGGGGCACCGTCGGGTCGCTCACGGGCATCGCGGCCAACCTGCTGCTGTCCTTCATCAAGTTTGCCGTGGGTCTGTCCACAGGCAGCGTGGCAGCCACGGCCGACGCAGCCAATAACCTGTCCGACGCGGGCGGCAGCATCATGTCCCTGGCCAGCGTGCGCCTGGCCAACCGCCACGAGACGGATAGCAATCCCTTTGGCTTTGGCCGCATGGAATACCTGGGAGCGCTGGGCGTGGGCGTGCTGATCGTCATCATGGGCATCGAGCTGTTCCGCTCGGGCATCGAGGGCATCCTCCATCCCGAAGCCGCCGCCTTCTCCTGGCTGTCGCTGGGGCTGATGGGCTTTAGCATCCTGGTGAAGGTGTGGCTGTACTTTGTATACCGCCGCATCGGCAAGCCCATCCAGAACACCGCGCTGCTGGCCGCCGCCAAGGACTCGCTGAGCGACTGCATCGCCACCGGCGCGGTCATTGTCAGCATGCTGCTGGAAAAGTGCTTTGGCTGGCAGGTGGATGGCTATATCGGCCTGCTGGTATCGCTGCTGGTGTTCTACGCCGGCTTTGAGGTGCTGCGCGATACGGTCAACCGGCTGCTGGGCGGCAAGCCCGATCACGAGCTGGGCGACCGGCTGATCGCGCGCGTGAAATCCTACCCCTATGTGCAGGGCGTGCATGACTTTGTGATGCACGATTACGGCCCCGGCCGCTGCATGGCCTCCATCCATGTGGAGGTGCCCGCCGACGGCAGCCTGGTGGCCATGCACGAGGTGATCGACCAGATGGAGCGCGATATCTACGCGGAGTTCCATGTGCCGCTGTGCGTGCATATGGATCCCGTGGCCGAGCCGGACGCGCACATCAAGGCCGCCGAGGACGCGCTGCGCGCGTATCTGGCGCAGTACGATCCGCCCATGACGCTGCATGATTTCCGCTTTGTGCCGGGCGAAAAGCAAACCAACCTGATCTTTGATGTGGACGCGCCGCCTTCCTTCCGCGGGCAGGCAGCGCTGGGCGAGCAGCTGAAGGCTCAGGCCCGGGCGCTGGACGCGCGCTTTCACTGCATCATCCGGTTTGACACCAATTACTATAATTAAACAAGGAAGAAACCATGTACAAACGCCTGCTTTGCCTGCTGCTGGGGCTGATGCTCTGCTGCCTGCCCGCCCTGGGCGAGGAGGAGCTGGAAATGACCAACGATGAGATCACCCGCCTGCTGTGGGAAATGTACCAGACCGAGAACGGCGACGTCGATTATACCGTGCTGCCCGACGACTATCAAACGCCCATCGAAGGCAAAAGCGGAGTGTATAACCTGCTGCTTCTGGGCATTGATAACCCCGGCAGCGCCATCACCGGGCGCAGCGATACCATGCTGCTGGCCTCGCTGAACGCGCGCACGGGCACGCTGAAGCTGATCTCCTTTATGCGCGATACCTATGTGGCCATCCCGCACCACGGGCATAACAAGCTCAACGCCGCCTATGCCTATGGCGGGGCCGAGCTGCTGCTGGAAACGCTGGAGGCCTCCTTCGGCGTGCAGGTGGACGGCTATGTCGCCGTCAACTATCAATTGATGGCCGACCTGGTGGACGCCATCGGCGGGGTGGAGCTGACCGTCACCAAGGACGAAATGAAAAAGCTCAACGGCATATTGGAGTATTACAACCGCCAGCGCGAGGCCGACCGCAGCGAGCAGCTGCTGACGGAATACGGCGATCTGCGCCTGACGGGGCTGCAAACCATGAGCTATGCGCGCATCCGCAAGCTGGACAGCGACTTTGTGCGCGTGGAGCGCCAGCAGCGCGTGGTGCAGGCCATCTACCGGCAGCTGGGCACGCTGGATCTGATGCAGCTAACCGGCGTGATGACCGCCTACATCGGCAAGGTAAACACAAACGTCACCCTGGCGCAGGCCGCGTCGCTGCTTTCCAGCGTGATGGGATACAGCGATGTGCAGGTGCAAACGCTGCGCGTGCCCGCCGACGGCGCATACCGCAGCGACATGCTGTCGGATACTTATTATATTATTCCCAAATTGGAACGGTGCCGGCAGGATATCGCCGCCTTCCTGGGCAGCTGAATGCGCAGTTTATAAGCATACAAAAAATTTGCATAAAAATTCAAAAAACGCTTGACATATGCCCTCCGCAGGTGTATGATATGCACGTTCCATTCAGGAAGCCCATATTTTGTACATCTTAGCGGAGGTTGATTATTTATGAAAAAGCTGCTTAGCGTTCTGGTTGCTCTGATGATGCTGTGCGCCGTCCCCGCCATGGCTGAAAAGCTGACCATGGCCACCAACGCCACCTTCCCCCCCTATGAATATGTAGACGAGGGCTCCGCCTTCGGCGGCTTCGCCGGCATCGATGTAGAGGTGGCCGACGCCATCGCCAAGAAGCTGGGCTACGAGGGCGTAGAGGTTGTGGATATGGAGTTTGACGCCATCATCTCCGACGTTGCCACCGGCAAGTCCATGATCGGCATGGCCGGCCTGACCGCCAATAACGAGCGTATGCAGAACATCTACTTCTCCTTCCCCTATGCCACCGGCATCCAGGCCGTCATCGTCAAGGAAGACTCCCCCATCACCAGCGTGGATGATCTGCTGGCCGAGGGCGCTGCCTATAAGGCGGGCGTGCAGATGAACACCACCGGCGATATCTACGCCAGCGACGATATGGGCGATGACCGCGTGGTGCGCTTCAACAGCGGCGCGGACGCTGTGATGGCCCTCAAGAACGGCAAGGTGGATTGCGTCATCATTGATAACGAGCCCGCCAAGGCCTATGTGGAAAGCACCACGGGCCTGAAGCTTCTGGATACCAAGTACGCCGAGGAGGAATACGCCATCTGCGTATCCAAGAACAACATCGAGCTGCTGGGCAAGGTGTCCGCCGCCCTGCAGGATCTGATTGCCGACGGCACGGTGCAGGCCATCGTGGATAAGTACATCACCGCCGAGTAAGTAAAAATTGCTCTTAACTGCACATTGCATTGTGTGAAAAGGGAAGCAGCCTGCGCTGTTTCCCCTTTCGCGTGTTAACAAAGGAGGGCCTGCTTTGACCGCCTGGATCTACGCCGAATCCCAGCTATGGAGCCGCATCGCCGCCTGGTTCGCCGGGATAAAGAGCGAGTTTGTGCTCAATTTTATCACCAAGAACCGCTGGCGCATGCTGCTCAACGGCCTGGGCACCACGCTGCTGATTACCCTGTTTTCCTGCCTGATGGGCATTGCCATCGGCGTGGTCGTGTCCATCGTGCGCTCCACCTGGGATAAGGCGGGGGCCGATATGCGGCCGGGCTTTTCCAGGGGGCTGCTGCGGGTGCTCAACCGCATCGCCGTGATCTACCTGACGGTCATCCGCGGCACACCCGTGGTGATCCAGCTGATGATCGCCTATTACGTCATCTTCGCCTTTTCCAGCAACGGCGTGCTGGTGGCCACGCTGGCCTTCGGCTTAAACTCCGGCGCGTATGTGGCCGAGATCTTCCGCGGCGGCATCATGTCCATCGATAAGGGGCAGTTTGAGGCCGGGCGCAGCCTGGGCTTCAACTATGTGCAGACGATGGCCTACATCGTGGTGCCGCAGGTGATCAAAAACGTGCTGCCCGCGCTGGCCAATGAGTTTATTTCGCTTTTGAAGGAAACCTCCGTGGCGGGCTATGTGACCGTGGCCGATCTGACCTACGCGGGCAACCGCATCCGCGGCGTCACCTTCTCGCCCTTCATGCCCCTCATCGCCGTGGCGCTGATCTATCTGGTGCTGGTGATGTTCTTTACCAAGCTGGTTTCGCTCCTGGAAAGGAGGCTGCGCAACAGTGACCACTGACGTATTGATCGATGTAAAAAACCTGCGCAAAACCTTTGATAACGGCGCGTTCGTGGCGCTCAGCGATGTAAGCGCGCAGATCCACCGGGGCGAGGTGGTGGTGGTGATCGGCCCCTCGGGCAGCGGCAAATCCACCTTCCTGCGGTGCCTGAACCTGCTGGAGCATCCCACCGGCGGGCAGATCATCTTTGACGGCGTGGATATCACCGACCCGTCGGTCAACATCAATATCCACCGCCAGCGCATGGGCATGGTGTTTCAGCACTTCAATCTCTTTCCCAACATGACCATCCTGCGCAATATGACGCTGGCCCCGATGAAGCTGCTGCACAAGTCCCGCGCCGAGGCCGAAAAGAAGGCCATGCAGCTGCTGGAGCGCGTGGGGCTGGCCGACCGCGCCAACGCCTACCCCAGCCAGCTCAGCGGCGGGCAGAAGCAGCGCATCGCCATCGTGCGCGCGCTGTGCATGGAGCCCGAGGTGATGCTCTTTGACGAGCCTACCAGCGCGCTTGACCCCGAAATGGTGGGCGAGGTGCTGGACGTGATGAAGCAATTGGCCCAGGAGGGCATGACCATGGTGGTCGTCACCCACGAGATGGGCTTTGCCCGCGAGGTGGGCGACCGCATCCTTTTTATGGATGAGGGCGGCATCATGGAGGAGGGCACCCCGGACGAGGTGTTCAACCACACCAAGACCCCCCGCGCGCAGGAATTTCTGCGCAAGGTGCTCTAAGCCGTGCGCCGCGTGAAGGCGCGCGCCGCGCTGTGCCTGCTGCTTGCCTGCGCGCTGCTGCTGGGCGCGCCCTGCGCCCGGGCGGAGTACCGCGAGCTGCGCGAAGGCATGCGCGGCAGCGATGTGCTGGCGCTGAAAACAGCCATGTATTATCTGGGCTACTTCACCTCGCTCAACCTGTCGGACAGCTACAACGCCGTCATGACCCAGCGGGTGAAAAACCTGCAAAAGGCCAACGCTTTGCCCCAGACCGGTCAGGCGGACGCGGCCCTGCAGGCATTGGTATTTTCTGGTCAATGCGTGCCCGCGCCGGGCGCGCCCGATCCCACCGCCGTGCCCACACCCTCGCCTGCGCCCACCCCCGTGCCCACGCCCATCGGCCCGCAGGCGCAGCCCGCGCTGCCGCAGCTGACCGAAGACGGGCTTTTGCCCGCGGGGGCCGAACCATATGTATACGCCGACGCGGACGACGGGCTGTGGATATACAAGTCCGACGTGCTGTCGGTGGAGATTCGCCGCTACACCGATACGCTCAACACCCTGGTTTGGTTTGAAACCGACGTGCGCTGCACGCCCGGCGCGCCGCTGACCAGCTATCTATCCGCGGGCAAGACCCCCGGCCGCCGGGGCGTGAACCCCATCGATCTGGCGCGGGACAACCATGTGGTGCTGGGCATTACGGATGACTTTTTCGGCACGCGCCGCAACAACAACGAAACGGTGGGCATTGTCATCCGCAACGGCGAGATCATCTCGGACAAGACCTACAGGGCCAACCGCGCGCGGTTTCCCAATTTAGAGGTGCTGGCCGTTTTTAACGACGGCAGCATGAAAGCCTATCTGAGCGACGCGCACACGGCGCAGGAATATCTGGACATGGGCGCGACGGATGTATTTGCCTTCGGCCCCATCCTGGTATCCGATGGGCAGCCCGGCGCGCACATGGGCGACGATACGTATTATCACTATCGCGAGCCGCGCTGCGCCCTGGGCATGATCGCGCCCTATCACTACATCATCCTGACCGTGAAGGGCCGGGTGAAGGAATCCAAGGGCGTATACTTTGACTGGCTGGCCGACAAGATGCTGGAAAAGGGCGCGGTGGAGGCGCTCAATCTGGATGGCGGCGGCACGGTGGCGCTGGTCTTTATGGGCGAAATTCTGAACAAAACGGGCAAGACAATGCGCGATATCACCAGCATTATCGGCTTTGGCCAGTACGAATAATCGTATTTTACCAGCGCGGGCAGTTGCAATCCCCGCGCTTTTTTGTTATAATCTTGCCGTGCCAAATCTTAATTGAAAGGGGACATCCTGCGATGCGCTTGGGTATCACCGAAATTCTGCTGATCCTGGTGCTGGCGCTGGTCATCTTCGGCGGCAGCAAGCTGTCGGGCGTGGGCAAGGCGCTGGGTCAGAGCATCCGCGAATTCAAAAAGGAAGTCGGCGGCAAGGAGGAGGAAGCCACATCCGCGCCCGCCGAAGCAAAAGAGGAATCCAAATAACGCTTTGGACATAGAATGCCCCATAGACCGCCGACTGGGGCGCGCCCCGATGGAGCTGCGCTCCCGCTGACAAAAAGGAGAGGCTGCGCAATGGCGGATCAAGAAGGCAACGTGTTTCTTACCCTGCTCAAGGACAAGGTGCTCTGGCTGCTGCTGCGGCCGGTGATGCTGCTATCCACGCTGGTGAAGAAGCAAAATTCCTAACCCCCGCTCTGTAAGAGGGAGTAGCTGGCGGCTTTGCCGCGACAGAAGGCGTCAATGCACGGCCGCAAGGCCCGCTTCTGGATGAAATAGCGAGACTCTTATTGCGATGTTGCGTCGCAATAGGAGTTTCGCTTTTTTTATGGCGAAGGGGGAGGGAGGCGGGGGGACGAAGGGAACGAAGGGAACGAAGGGGGACGTTACTTTCTTCGGTGAAGAAAGTAACAAAGAACCGGTATGTGACGTGAAAGTCAAGTTAATAAAACTGGAAGGCGGCACTGCCGCCCCGCCCCCCGTGGCAGGGAAAACCTTGCGCTGCCTGGTCTGGAGCAAGCTCCGCCCAGTCATCCCTTCGCTTTTCCCCTTCGGTCGTGCTACGCACGCCCTGCGTCCAGCTGCGCTGTCCGCTGCCACGGGGGCGATGGTTGGGCGTGGAAAACAGGCGCGGCGGGTGGCAATAGTTATGAAGAGAAGCCAAGTTTCTTGAAAATCGCACAACTATAAAAGCCTTCTCCCAAACGGAAGAAGGTGTCGAGCGAACAGCGAGACGGATGAGGGGGGAGCGCAATAATTTGCATTTATTGGAAAATGCAGCAATGCACCTTCGTTTCATTTCAAGCCGCAGCAAAATGGATATGCGCACACGCGCCGGCCGCAAAAGAAGAACACGATGTCTTGATCAAGCGCGCCCGCGTGCAGCCGTCCCGCCGCCGTGCGGTTTTACCAATTCAGACATGCTTACATGTGAAAAACGGCAGTTAGCAGGCCATAATTTGCATAATTATACGCGGCGCAGACCTTCTATCTTCTCGCACCACACTGCCGCATTTCCTTCCCGCGGGGCACGCTGATCGCAGATCAGCGCAGGGCTGGCGCCCGGTTTTATTCCAGCAGCTTTTATGTCACAACGCAGCCTTCTTTGATTCTTTCCTTGTACGCCCCGCGCTACTGCCTTACGGCAAGCGCGGGTTTCGGGCGGCAATTTACAAAATTGCGCGCCCTCAGCCGCCTGCGGCGGCGCTATGGCTCCACGAAAGAATCGTTCCCCTCGTTTCCCTCGTTCCACCCTCCCCAGTTCCCCAATCCCTACCTATTATATAAGGAGGTTTATATCATGGAAGCACTGTTTTCAAACGTACTCAACCTGCAATGGCAGCAGGTGGTCATGTGGGGCATCGGCGCGCTGCTGATCTACCTGGCCATCGCCAGGGATATGGAGCCCACCCTGCTGCTGCCGCTGGGTTTTGGCGCCATCCTGGTCAACCTGCCCTTCTCGGGCGCGGTCACGCAGGTGATCAACGGCGTCACCGAGCACGGCGCGCTGAGCGTGCTGTTTGACGCAGGCATCGCCAATGAGCTGTTCCCGTTGCTGCTGTTCATCGGCATCGGCGCGATGATCGACTTTGGCCCGCTGCTGTCCAACCCCAAGCTCATGATCTTCGGCGCGGCCGCGCAGTTTGGCATCTTCTTCACCCTGTGCGCGGCCTCCATGTTCTTTGATATCAACGACGCCGCTTCCATCGCCATCATCGGCGCGGCCGACGGCCCCACCGCCATCGCCGTGGCGCAAAAGCTGGGCAGCAAATACCTGGGCGCAATCATGGTGTCCGCCTATTCGTATATGGCGCTGGTGCCCGTCATCCAGCCGCCCGTCATCCGCCTGCTGACCACCAAGAAAGAGCGCATGATCCGCATGCCCTATCACGAGCATAACGTGTCCAAGATCACGCGCATTCTCTTCCCCATCCTGACCACCGTGGTGGCCGGGCTGGTTGCGCCCGCGTCGGTGGCGCTGGTGGGCTTCCTGATGTTTGGCAACCTCATCCGCGAGTGCGGCGTGCTTGACTCCCTGTCCGACACCGCTCAGCATGTGCTGGCCAACCTGATCACCATCCTGCTGGGCATCACCATCGCCTGCCAGATGAAGGCCGAGCAGTTCCTGCGCCCCGACACCCTGCTGATCCTGGGCCTGGGTCTGGTGGCGTTCATCATGGATACCGCCGGCGGCGTGCTGTTTGCCAAGTTCCTCAACCTCTTCCTCAAGGAAAAGATCAACCCCATGATCGGCGCGGCGGGCATCTCGGCCTTCCCCATGTCGGGCCGCATCGTGCACAAGATGGGGCTCAAGGAGGATCCCTCCAATTTCCTGCTGATGCACTCCATTGGCGTCAACGTATCCGGCCAGATCGCCTCGGTCATCGCCGGCGGCCTGATCCTCAACTTCTTCCTGCATTAAAGGAGGCATTGCCATGCAGATCAATTTTCATGCGTTCACGCAAAACCTGCGCTACATGGGCCTGGGCATGCTGGGCATCTTCGCCGTCATCGGCGTGCTGGTGCTGTCGGTATATCTGCTGCGGCTGATTGATAAAAAGTGATTTATCGCATGCGGAGGGGAATGTTCCCCTCCGCACGGATGTTTTTAAGGAGAAGCAAACAATGATCCGGAAAGCAACAATGCAGGATTTGCCCGCCATTGTAGATATTTATGCATACGCGCGCAATTTTATGGTTAAAACCGGAAACGCTAATCAGTGGGGAGACGGATATCCACAAGAGAAGCTGCTGCGGGACGATATCGCCCAAAAACAGCTTTATATGATCGAACAAAGCGGCGCGATCTGCGGCGTTTTTGTCTTCATCATTGGCGAGGATCCGACCTACGCCGTGATTGACGAGGGCGCGTGGCTGTCCAACGCGCCGTATGGCACCATTCATCGTGTCGCCAGCAACGGCACTGTGCATGGAATTATGAAGCAAATTGTGGGATTTTGTCGAGCGCAAATTCACCATTTGCGCATCGATACCCATGCGGACAACCGCATCATGCAGCATTTGATCCTACAGTGCGGCTTCACCCGCCGGGGCATTATTTACGTGCGCGACGGCTCGCCCAGGATCGCCTATGAAATGACATAAAGCCGGCCTGCGAATTGGAAAAAAATGTTGATCTTTTGCTTCTACCTGTATACATTGCATATGCAAAATGGCAGGTTTTTCGCTATACTCCGTGGTAGAAACTGGAATGTGCGGTATAAATATGAATAATCCTGTAGGATTTATTTACGCGCATTCCGGGGAATTATCGGAGGGACAGGATGGAAAAGATTCGCATATTCCTTACGGACGATAATGATGAAATACGTGCGGCGCTTCACAAGTACTTGGAGGCGCAGGAGGATATGATCATTTCCGGCGAGGCAGCAAACGGCGTGGAGGCGCTGCAGCGGCTGCCCGAGTGCCCCTCGGACGTGATAATTCTGGATCTGATTATGCCGCAGATGGACGGCTTCGGCGTGTTGGAGCAGGTGCAGCGCATTCCCCCGGAGCAACGCCCGCGGGTGATCGCCCTGACCGCCCTGGGCCGCGAGGATTTCATCGCCCGCGCGCTGCGGCTGGGCGTAAACTACTACATGGTAAAGCCGGTGGAAATGAGCCAGCTGATGGATCGCGTCCGCGATAGCGCGCGGCAGATGGAGGGCGTGTGCGAGGAGCCGCCCGAGCTGCCCCCGCCGCCCTCTCCCAATGTGGATGACCGCATGAGCAACATCTTCCTCTCCCTGGGCATTCCGGCGCATATCAAGGGCTATCAATTTCTGCGCGAGGGCGTGCGCCTGGTCATCGAGCAGCCCGACCGCATCAACCGCATCACCAAGGAGCTATATCCCAGCATCGCGCGGCGCTATGCCACCAGTCCCAGCAAGGTGGAGCGCGCCATCCGCCACGCCATTGAGGTGGCCTGGAGCCGCGGGCGCGTGGAATCGCTGAACCGCGCGTTCGGCTGCCGCGTAGCCATCCCCGAGGACAAGCCCACCAACGGCGAGTTCATCGCGCTGATTGCAGACAAGCTGGGCATGGAAAAGCAGCACAGCGCGTAAGCGGGGGAGAAGGGGGGAACGGGAGGACGGTACTTTCTTGAGTCAAGAAAGTACCAAAGAACCTGTGTGTGACGTAAAAGTCAATTGAATATAAGCAGGGAGTGACTCTGGCCACCCCCGTGGCAGGGAAAAACTTAAGTTGCCTGGTTAGGAGCAAGCTCCCCCAGGCAACTTTTCATTTTTCCCCTTTGGTCTGGCTTTGCCAGCCCTGCGCTGATCTGCGATCAGCGTGCCACGGGGGCAAGGCTGCGTGCATTTGCCATTCGCATCGATTTGCAATTGTGTCGAAAAAATGGCCTTGCATGCAATCCGTTGACAAATAATCGATAATGCAGTATGCTTTTTCCCGGCTATCCAGAAACCTGTCAATACGGCAGAGAAGAAGGAGGAAAATCCTGTATGAAAAAGTTTTTGAGCGTGGTTTGCGCGCTGGTCATGGTGTTGGGCCTGATGAGCGTGACAGCCTATGCCGCGGAGCTGACGGACGGCGTGTTCGAGGGCACCGGCAAGAGCTTCGGCGGCGATCTGAAGGTTGCCGTGACCGTCGAGGGCGGCAAGATCACCAAGGTTGAGGTGCTCAGCCATGGCGATACCGCCGGCGTGTGCGACGCTGCGATGGAAAAGATTCCCGCGGCGATCGTGGAGGCCCAAAGCGCGGACGTGGACGTTGTGACCGGCGCCACCCTGTCCTCCAACGGCATCATGGCCGCTGTGAAGAATGCGCTGGGCCTTGAGGAAGCGGCCGAGCAGGTGTGCACCATCTCCGATCCCGATGTGCTGGTGATCGGCGCTGGCGTGGCCGGCATGCGCACCGCCATTGAAGCCTGCCGCAATGGCGCCAAGGTGGTCGTGCTGGAAAAGACCGACCGCGTGGGCGGCACCATCGGCGGCGGCACGCTGATTGGCATCAACAGCAAGCTGCAGGCGGAGGCCGGCATCAAGGATGATCCCGAGCTGCTGGTGGAGGATGTCCGCCGCCTGAACGAGGGCTATCGCTCCCGCTTCCCCGGCGTTGAGTACACCTGGAATGAGAACCTGACCCGCTACTTCGCCCAGCACTGCGGCGAGGAGGTGGACTGGGTGGTCGATCTGGGCGTTCAGTTCGCCTCTGAAAAGAGCCGCACCCCCTCTCAGCCCACGCTGTATGAGCCGCTGAGCGTGGACCGCGTTTCCAGCTGCATCCGCACCTCGCTGACCGATGTGGTGTACGGCGAGCTGAAGAAGTTCATCGACGCCGGCCAGTGCTGCATCATGTTTGAGGAGCCCGCTACCGATCTGATCATGGATGGCGAAACGGTAGTTGGCGCCAAGACCGCCAAGGCGGATTACTATGCCAAGGCGACCGTGCTGTGCACCGGCGGCTACGGCCACTCCGAAGAGCTGATTACCCGCTACAATTTCAAGAATTTCACCACCACCTCCTCCTGGTTCACCACGGGCGACGGCATGCTGATGGCAGAAAAGGCCGGCGCTGTGCTGAGCAACATGGACTTCCTGACCGCCTACTCCGGCGGCCTGAAGACCCCCGAGGGCGGCATGACCCGCACCATGTCCATCCGCTCCAAGGACTTCCCCTACCTGATCTTCATCAACAAGGACGGCAACCGCTTTGTGGATGAGCTGGGCAAGGAGGACGGCTCCAGCTACGATGAAATCACCTCCTGGTGGACCAAGGGCGACAACAAGGTGTACATGATGGTCGATCAGGGCATCGTGGACGAGCTGAAGGAAATGGGCAAGCCCATCATCTCCGGCGATAAGGACTGGAGCAAGTTCGAGGATCAGAAGGCCAAGGGCAACATCCTCTTCAGCGGCTCCACCATCGCTGAGGTGGCCGAGAAGGCCGGCATCAATGCCGAAAACCTGGAAAAGACCATCGAAAAGTACAACACCTATGCCGAAAAGGGCTATGATGATGAGTTTGGCCGCACCCGCCTGATGAAGGCCTTCACCGGCGGCACCTACTACATCTTCGAGACCACCCCCTACCTGATGCTCACCGAGGGCGGCCCGCTGATGAACGAAAAGGCGCAGGTGCTCAACGCCTCCGGCGCGCCCATCCCCGGCCTGTATGAGGCTGGCGAGATCATCGGCACCGCCAACGCCTTCGGCCGCACCACCATCGGCGGCACCGGCAACACCGGCAACCTGGTCTGGGGCAAGCTGGCTGGCGAAAACGCTGCCAAGTATGCGCTGGGTCTGGAATAACGCTTTCATTATCTATCCCGTTTAATAAAGAAGGGACTGTGGAAGAACTTTTCGTTCTTTCACAGCCCCTTTTTGTTGCGGATGGGGGGGACCTTCTGCCTGCCAATCGCAAATAGATGCGAATAGCAAGCGCACCCAACCATGCCCCGTGGCAGCGGACAGCGCAGCTGGACGCAAGGGCTGGCGAAGCCATACCCAGTTTAACACAAACAGCTTTTACGGTCACAACGCAGCCTTCTTTGGTACTTTCCTTGTACGCCCCGCGCTACTGCCTTACGGCAAGCGCGGGCTTCAGGCGGCAATTTGCAAAATTGCGCGCCCTCAGCCGCCTGCGGCGGCGCTATGACTCAAGAAAGGATCGTATCTCCCCGTTCCCCCTCGCCCCCCTTAGAGCAGCGGGTACGCCTTGGGCGGCACGCCATGCGCGCGCAGCACCGCGTTCAGCCGCGCCATCGCATCGTCATCCATGCCCGGCAGGGCGTGGATTTCGCGGGTGCTGAAACGGTTAAAATCGGGCAGATAGACAATGCCAAGCGCGCGCATGGCCTGCACGGCCTCGGCGGGCAGGCAGGCAAAGGCCAGCTCCGCCGCGGGACGCTGCGCCGGGGCCTTGTAGGGCAGGGTGGCCTCATAGGCCGCCGCCTTGGCGGGATCCACCTCAAAAATGGGATCCTCGCGCCACACGCCGCTCACGCCATCCAGCACGCCGGGCTGCAGCGCCATGGCCATCAGCGCGTCGCCCACGCCGTAGTCATCGCTGACGCCGTATTCCCGCGCCGGACGGAAGCCAAAGCGCGGATAGTAATCAGCATGCCCGTGCAGGCACACGATGCCAAACCCCATGGCGCGCGCCTGATCCAGCGCGTGGCGCAGCAGCACCCCGCCCACGCCGCGGCCCTTCCAATCAGACGCCACGCTGAACGGGCCGAAGGTAATCGCATCGTGCCGCTGGCCATCGGGGCTGTCGATGCTGCCGTGGCTGAACATCACGTTTGCGATCACGCGGCCATCCTGCTCGGCCACGAAATCCAGCTCGGGGATAAAGCACGGCGCGTCGCGCAGGATGTGCGCCAGGTAGTGCTCAACGCATCCCGGCTCAAACTCGCCCCAGAAGGCGTCGCGGGTCAGCAGTTCGACGGTGTAAAAATCCTGTTTATTTTCAAGACGAATATTCATTTTCATTTCCTCCATATTTTGGATAGGTGAATAGGGAGCGGGGGGACGTTACTTTCTTCAGTCATAGCGCCGCCGCAGGCGGCTGAGGGCGCGCAATTTTGCAAATTGCCGCCCGAAACCCGCGCTTGCCGTAAGGCAGTAGCGCGGGGCGTACAAGGAAAGTAACAAAGAACCGGTGTTGTAACCGTAAAAGTTACTGGTCTTAAGCTGGGAGTGACCCTGGCCACCCGCCCCCGTGGCACGCAGCCTTCTTTGGTACTTTCTTGGGCTCCAAGAAAGTACCGTTTTCCTCGTCCCCCTCGTCCCCTTACCGCCGGTTCTTGCGGCTGTACTTGGCAATTTGCTTCATTTTTTCATGCTTGGCGGCCAGCTGCGCCGCGCGGTCGGATTCCGCCGTCAGCGCCTGATAGCGCTGCCATAGCCCCGCGTCCAGCGTGCCGCTTGCCAGCGCGGCGCGCACGGCGCAGCCCGGCTCGCAGGTGTGGGTGCAGTTGGAAAAGCGGCAGCGGCCGATCAGCTCCTCCACCGGCGCAAAGCTGTCGCGCAGCCCCTCGCGGGCGAAAAGCAGCCCCATCTCGCGCATGCCGGGGGTGTCGATGATCATCGCGCCGCCGGGCAGCATCAGCAGCTGGCGCGCGGTGGTGGTGTGCCGCCCCTTGCCATCCTGGGCGCGGATGGCGGCGGTTGCCTGCGCATCCTGCCCCAGCAGGGCGTTGATCAGGCTGGATTTGCCCACGCCCGAGCTGCCTAAGATCACCAGCGTGCGGCCGGGGGCCAGATAGGGCGCAAGCCCCGCCATGCCCGCGCCCGTGGCGGCCGATACCGCCAGCGCCGGGACATCGGGAAAGCGCTGCCGCACGGCGGCCAGATAGGGCTGCGCATCGGCGCACAGATCGGCCTTGGTCAGCAGGATCACCGGCGCGCCTCCGCTTTGCAGGGCCAGCGCCAGCGTGCGCTCCAGGCGCGGCAGGTTAAAATCCTGATTGAGCGATTGCGCAATCAGCACGGTATCAAAATTGGCCGCCACGGCCTGGGCCACGCGCCCCGGCGTGGGATCGCGGCGCGCAAAGCAGCTGCGGCGCGGCAGGGTGCGCACAATGGCGCTGTCGCCCGCCTGCTGCCAGTCAAGCAGCACAAAATCGCCCACGGTGGGGAAGGTCTCGCCGCCGTAGTAGTACGCGCCGCCGCGCAAGGTGGCAAAGCCCGCGCCCGCATCGCACACAATTTGATAGCGGCCGCGATGCTCGCCCACAACGCGCGCGGGCAGGCAGGGGGAGTAGTCGCTGGGGTCGGTATACCCATAATCTGAGATATGCAATTGTGATTCCTCCAAGTCAAAAACAGCAAAACGCCGCAAGAACCGCAGCGGTTCTCACGGCGTGAAGAAGCGTTCTGCGGGCGCAAATGGATGCAGCAAACAAGGCGAACGCGCAGCGCAGTTCGCACTCTTCGGTTACAAAGCGACTAAGCGCCTTACAGAACCGACATCCATTGCCCCTTTCGCGCTTCCCTTGGGGGAAGCATTACGGATATAGTATAGCACCCCTAAAGGCAAAACGCAACGCCAAATATAAAACGGACGGTTTTAGCGGCTTTTTGCGCAAATTTGCCCCCTTTTTGCGCCAAAACCGCTTGTACAATCGATAAAGATGGTATATAATGGACGATGTGTGCGGGCATATGCCCGTCTCAAGCTGACGCCCCAATTTTCCAGCAAAAAGGAGAATGATTATGAAAAAGACCATCGAAGACGTAAACGTACAGGGCAAAAAAGTGCTTGTCCGCGTGGACTTCAACGTGCCCATGGACAAGGAAACCGGCACCAAGATCACCGATGAAAACCGCATCATCGGCGCGCTGCCTACCATCCAGTATCTGCTCAGCCACGGCGCGGCCGTGATCCTGTGCTCCCATATGGGCAAGCCCCACAATGTGCTGAACGCCAAGCTCAAGCTGAACAAGAAGGAGCTGGCCAAGATTGCCGACCTGCCCGCCGAGGAGCAGGAGGCCGCCACCGAGAAGGCGCTCAAGAAGGCCGCTCAGGATGTGACCAAGCTGTCCCTGGCTCCCGTCGCCAAGCGCCTGGGCGAGCTGCTGGGCCAGGAAGTGATCATGGCCAAGGACGTAATCGGCGAAGACGCCAAGGCCAAGGCCGCCGCGCTCAAGCCCGGCCAGGTGCTGCTGCTGGAAAACCTGCGCTTCCATGCTGAAGAAGAGAAGAACGATCCCGACTTCGCCAAGGCGCTGGCTTCCTATGCCGATCTGTATGTAAACGACGCTTTCGGCACCGCGCACCGCGCGCATGCCTCCACCGCCGGCGTGGCCGCCTATCTGCCCGCCGTTTCCGGCTACCTGATTGAAAAGGAGCTCAAGTTCCTGGGCAGCGCCGTGGATAACCCCGCCCGTCCCTTCGTGGCCATCCTGGGCGGCGCCAAGGTTTCCTCCAAGATCGGCGTGATCACCAACCTGATCGACAAGTGCGACGCGCTGATCATCGGCGGCGGCATGGCTTACACCTTCGTCAAGGCCATGGGCGGCAGCATCGGCAACAGCCTGCTGGAGGAGGACAAGCTGGAGCTGTCCCGCGAGATCATGGAAAAGGCCAAGGCCAAGGGCATCAAGTTCCTGCTGCCCATCGACACCGTGTGCGCCGACAGCTTCTCCAACGACGCCAACACCCAGGTGGTGCCCGTCAGCGAGATTCCCGACGGCTGGGAGGGCATGGACATCGGCCCCAAGACCCAGGCGCTCTTTGCCGAGACCATCAAGAACGCCAAGACCGTTGTGTGGAACGGCCCCATGGGCGTGTTCGAGTTCCCCAACTTCGCCAAGGGCACCATCGCTGTGGCGCAGGCCATGGCGGATTCTGACGCTGTGACCATCGTGGGTGGCGGCGACAGCGCGGCGGCCGTGACCCAGCTGGGCTTCGCGGACAAGATCGACCACATCTCCACCGGCGGCGGCGCGAGCCTGGAGTTCCTGGAAGGCAAGACCCTGCCCGGCGTTGCGGCCCTGAACGACAAGTAAGCTACAAGAAGGGACGAGGGGAACGTTACTTTCTTCAGGGAAGAAAGTAACAAAGAACCTGTGTGTGACGTAAAAGTCAGTTGGCTTAAACTGGAAGTCGGCACTGCTGCCCCACCCCCGTGGCAGGGAAAATTCGCGTGTCCGGATCGGCGCAAGCGCCATCCGTTCACTTGAATGTTTCCCCTATGGTCTGGCTTCGCCAGCCCTGCGCCGATTTCATCGGCGTGCCACGGGGCTGATTGGCCGCGTAAATCCTGCACAATGATTTACGATGGCTGAAAAGCATGAATCAAACAGACTTCAATCGCACGACTATAAAAGCCTTCTCCCAAACGGGAGAAGGTGTCGAGCGTATAGCGAGCCGGACGAGGGGTTCTCCCCAAACGTTCCTTTCTTTCTCTCCCCATCCTTAATTAGCAGTAAAAGGAGATAAAACAATGCGTACTCCCATTATCGCTGGCAACTGGAAAATGAACAAGACCCCTGCCGAGGCGACCCAGCTGATCCAGGAGCTCAAGCCCCTGGTCAAGGACGCCAAGAGCACCGTGGTTGTGTGCGTGCCCGCGCTGTGCGTGCATGCCGCCAAGCAGGCTGCGCGCGGCAGCAAGATCAAGGTGGGCGTGCAGAACATGCACTGGGCGGCCTCTGGCGCCTACACGGGCGAGCTGTCCGCCGATATGTGCAAGGCCTGCGGCGTGGACTATGTGATCGTAGGTCACAGCGAGCGCCGTCAGTACTTTGGCGAAACCGACGAGACCGTTAACAAGCGCGCGCTGGCCGTTGTTCGCGCGGGCATGACCCCCATCATCTGCGTGGGCGAGCGCAAGGAGCAGCGCGAGGCGGGCTACACCGACGCGCTGGTGGAATATCAGACCCTGATCGCCCTGACCGGCATGACCGCCGACGAGGTGAAGAAGGTTGTCATCGCCTACGAGCCCGTATGGGCCATCGGCACGGGCCTGACCGCCACCGACGAGCAGGCCAACGAGACCATCGGCGTCATCCGCGCCGCGCTGGCCCGCAAGTATGGCAAGCGTGTGGCGGACAAGGTGCGCATTCAGTACGGCGGCAGCATGAAGCCCTCCAACGTGGACGGCCTGATGAAGCAGCCCGAAATCGACGGCGGCCTGATCGGCGGCGCGTCCCTGAAGGCGGAGGATTTCGCCCGCATCGTCAACTATCAGGAATAATCCGAGGTAAAGCATGGAATTAACCGGAAAACAGCGCGCCAGGCTGCGCAGCATGGCCAACACCCTGCCCGTGGTGCTCTATATCGGCAAGGAGGGCGTGACCGATGCGACCGTGAAGGAAGCATATGACGCGCTGCAGGCGCGCGAGCTGATCAAGTGCTCGCTGATGGACAGCGCGCCCCTGGATGTGCGCGAGGCCTGCGGCCTGCTGTGCGACCGTCTGGGCGCATCCCCGGTGCAGTGCATCGGCCGGCGGTTCACCATCTTCCGCCGCAACGAGGACGAGCCCAAGATCGAGCTGTAATCATCCCTTCCTCCCCTGTACCCAGCCGGGTGCAGGGGATTTTTTGCGGGGGAGGGACGGGGGGGAACAATGGGACGAGGGGGGACGTTACTTTCTTCAGGGAAGAAAGTAACAAAGAACCTGTGTTGTGGACGGAAAAGCTGCTGGTTTTAAACTGGAAGTGGCCCTGGCCACCCCCGTGGCAGGTAAAAGCCTGAACCGCCCGGATGAAAGCAAGCTTTCCTCCGTTCGCTTCCTGCTTTCCCCCTTGGTCTGGCTTCGCCAGCCCTGCGCCGATTGCATCAGCGTGCCACGGGGGCGTGGTTGGGTGCATTGGTCGTTCGTATCTGTTTGCGATTGTTGGATAGAACGGCCAAGCAGCATGAAAACCGCACAACTATAAAAGCCTTCTCCCAAACGGGACAAGGTGTCGAGCGAACAGCGAGACGGATGAGGGGGAAGGTACGCCCTCACTATATAGGAAAGCGGCAGCCGCCCACGGCTGCGCTGCGGCTCAGGAAAGAAACGTTTCTTTCGTTCCCACCGTTTCTTGAATTGCCGGCGTTCCTTTCGCATCCCCCGCTTTATCGTCCCAGTTGCCCAGCTTCAGCAGCAAGCTTTCCTTAAACCGCATGGCGGCCTCGCAAAGGGGCTGGCCAGGCAGGTAAATCAGCACAATTTCGCTGCGCAGCGTATTGCCGGGCAAGGGATGAACGCGCATATCGGTGCGGCGCAGCAGGGCCTGCGCCGAGGCCGGAGCTACGCAAACGCCCATATCCCGCTCGCACATGCTGATGGCCGTGCGCGCGTCGTCGCACAGGCAGCGCAGGCGCAGCGTCAGCGCGCGATCCTCAATCTGCCGGCGCAGGATGGACTCCCAGCGGCGATAGGTAATCAGCGGCTGATCGGACAGCGTCCCCCAGCCATTGGATATGGGGAAGGCAGGCGAGGCAAACTGCATCAGCTCCTCGCTTTGCAGCAGCACGCTGGCGTAGCCCTCATCCGGGAAGGGGCGGCGCGCAATGCACAGATCGATCACATGCGCGCGCAGCTTTTCCAATAGCTCATAGGTGTTCGCCTCGGTCAGTTCGCAGTCAATATCGGGCTGCTCGCGGCAAAAATCCGCCAGCCAGTCAGCCGCCATGGCGCAGCCCACGCTGGATACCACGCCCAGGCGCAGCACCCCGTGCTGGCCGGATTGCACCGCGCGCACATCCTCGGCCGCCACGCGGCTGAGCGCCAGCAGCAGCGTCGCATGCCGGTACAGCTCATGCCCAGCGGGGGTCAATTCCAGCCGCCGCCCGCCGCGGATGACCAGCGGGCCGCCCAGCTCCTTTTCCAATTGCTGAATCTGCACGCTCACCGGGGGCTGGGTGATGAATAGCCGCCGCGCCGCGCCGCTGATGCTGCCCTCGTCCGCCGCGGCCACAAAGTACTGAAGCTGCTTCAAATCCATCGGTCTTCCTCCATTTATAAAAAATATACTACGTATGTAAAACAACTATTTTACATATGGCTAACCTTATGATATGCTATGGGGCGGAAAATGTCAAGCATGGGGGATCTTGCGGATGAAAAAACTATTCTCGTATCTGAAGGACTACCGCAAGGAAAGCATCCTGGGGCCGCTGTTTAAGCTGCTGGAGGCTTTCTTTGAGCTGATCGTGCCGCTGGTGGTGGCCGCGATCATCGATACCGGCATCGGCCAGGGCAACCGCGGCTACATCGTGCGCATGTGCCTGGTGCTGGTGGCGCTGGGGCTGATCGGCCTGCTGTGCTCGGTCACGGCGCAGTACTTTGCCGCCAAGGCCTCCGTGGGCTTCACCAAGAAGCTGCGGCACGCGCTGTTTGCCCATATCCAGGGCTTCTCGTATCAAACGCTGGACACCGTGGGCACCTCTACCATCATCACCCGCATGACCTCGGATATGAACCAGGTGCAGACAGGCCTGAACCTGGCGCTGCGCCTGCTGCTGCGCTCGCCCTTTGTGGTGTTTGGCGCGATGCTCATGGCCTTCACCGTGGACAGCCGCGCGGCGCTGTGGTTTGCCGCGGCCATTCCTGTGCTGTCGGTGGTGGTGTTTGGCATCATGCTGGTCAGCATGCCGCTGTACAAAAAGGTGCAGCAGCTGCTGGATAAGGTGCTGGGCATTACCCGCGAAAACCTGACGGGCGTGCGCGTAATCCGCGCCTTTGGCAAGGAAGCGCAGGAGACGGCGGATTTTACCCGCAAAAATGAGGAATTCACCGCCGCGCAGAAGCACGTGGGCCGCATCTCAGCCCTGATGAACCCCGTCACCTATGTGATCATCAACCTGGCCATCCTGGCCCTGATCCACACCGGCGCCCTCCGCGTGGAGGCGGGCGTGATCACCCAGGGCGCGGTGGTGGCGCTGTATAACTACATGTCCCAGATTCTGGTGGAGCTGATCAAGCTGGCCAACCTGATCATCAACATCACCAAGGCCGTGGCCTGCGGCAACCGCATCCAGAGCGTGCTGGAAATGCCCTCGGGCGAGACCGTGGACGCGCAATATAAAAAGGAAGCCTCTCCCTACCGGGTGGAGTTCCGCCACGCGGGCATCTGCTATGCCGGGGCGGGCGCGGAATCGCTGACCGACGTATCCTTCGCCGTGCGCCCCGGCCAGACGGTGGGCGTGATCGGCGGCACGGGCTCGGGCAAATCCACGCTGGTGAACCTGATTCCCCGCTTCTATGATGTAAGCGAGGGCGCAGTGCTCATCGACGGGCAGGATGTGCGCGGCATGGAGGTCAGCGCCCTGCGCGCGCGCATCGGCGTAACGCCGCAAAAGGCCGTGCTGTTCCAGGGCACCATCCGCGATAACCTGCGCTGGGGCAATGAAAGCGCTACGGACGAGGAGCTGCTGCGCGCGGTGGAGACCGCCCAGGCCAGCGACGTGCTGTCCGCCAAGGGCGGGCTGGACGCACAGCTTGAGCAGGGTGGCCGCAACCTGAGCGGCGGCCAGCGCCAGCGCCTGACCATCGCCCGCGCGCTGGTGCGCAAGCCCGATATCCTGATCCTGGACGACAGCGCCTCGGCGCTGGACTTTGCCACCGACGCCGCGCTGCGCAAGGCCCTTAAAAACCTGCCCGAGCAGCCCACGGTGTTCATCGTGTCCCAGCGCACCTCCTCCATCCAGCAGGCCGATCAGATCATCGTGCTGGATGACGGCGCGGTAGCGGGCGTGGGCACGCATCAGCAGCTGCTGGACAGCTGCCAGGTATACCGCGAAATCTACGATTCTCAGTTTAAGAAGGAGGCGCGGGCATGAACAAGGCAAAGCAAAAGGCGCAGCCAGGCACGATGAAAAAGGTGCTGGAATATCTGCGTCCCTATATGGGGCTGGTGGCGCTGTCGGTGCTGCTGGCCGCCGTCACCGTGGCGCTGACGCTGTATGTGCCCGTGCTCATCGGCCGGGCCATCGATCTGATTGTCGGCCCCGGCCAGGTGGATATGCCGGGCATCCTGCGCCTGATCCTGCGCATCGCCATCGTGGTGGCCGCCACGGCCGCGGTGCAGTGGGTGGTCAATACCATCAACAACAAGATCACCTTCCAGGTGGTGCGCGATGTGCGCGCGCAGGCGTTTGCCAAATTGCAGATCCTGCCGCTGAGCTACATCGATTCCCACCCCACGGGCGAAATCGTCAGCCGCGTCATCGCCGATGTGGATCAGTTTGCCGACGGCCTGCTGCTGGGCTTCACCCAGCTGTTCACGGGCGTGGTGACGATCCTGGGCACGCTGGGCTTTATGATCTCCATCCGCCCCGGCATCGCGCTGGTGGTGGTGCTGCTGACCCCGCTGTCCTTTGTGGTGGCGCGCTTCATCGCCACGCACACCTACAGCTATTTCCGCCAGCAGAGCGAAACGCGCGGCGAGCAGACGGCCTTCATTGACGAGATGATCGGCAACCAGAAGGTGGTCAAGGCCTTTGGCCACGAGCAGCAGAACGTGGAAAGGTTTGACGAAATCAACGAGCGCCTGGAAAAGTGCTCACTGCAGGCCATCTTCTATTCCTCGCTGACCAACCCCTGCACGCGCTTTGTAAACAACGTGGTGTACGCGGGCGTGGCGCTGGCTGGCGCGCTGGTGTGCGTTGCCTGCGGGGGCGCGGGCTTCACGGTGGGCAGCCTGTCGGCGCTGCTGAGCTACGCCAACCAGTATACCAAGCCCTTTAACGAGATTTCGGGCGTAGTGACCGAGCTGCAAAACGCCCTGGCCTGCGCCTCGCGCATCTTCCAGCTGATCGCCGAGCCCCCGCAAACCCCCGACGCGCCCGACGCGCGCGTGCTCAAGGACGCGCAGGGTCAGGTGGAAATGAAGGACGTGAGCTTCTCCTATGTGCCCGACCGCAAGCTGATTGAGGCTCTGAATCTGTCCGTCAAGCCCGGCCAGCATGTGGCCATCGTGGGCCCCACGGGCTGCGGCAAAACCACGCTGATCAACCTGCTGATGCGCTTCTACGATGTAAACGGCGGCGCAATCCGCGTGGATGGCACCGATGTGCGCCAGATCACCCGCGCCAGCCTGCGCGCCAACTACGGCATGGTATTGCAGGAAACGTGGCTGAAATCGGGCACCATCCGCGAAAACCTGGTGATGGGCAAGCCCGATGCGACGGACGAAGAGGTGATCGCCGCAGCCAAGGCATGCCACGCGCACAGCTTTATCAAGCGCCTGCCGCAGGGCTATGACACGGTGATCGGCGAGGACGGCGGCCACCTGTCCCAGGGGCAGAAGCAGCTGCTTTGCATCACGCGCATCATGCTGTGCCTGCCGCCCATGCTGATATTGGACGAGGCCACCTCCTCCATCGATACCCGCACGGAGCTGAAGATTCAGCACGCCTTCACCACCATGATGGACGGCCGCACCACCTTCATCGTGGCGCACCGCCTGTCCACCATCCGCGAGGCCGATGTGATCCTGGTGATGCGCGACGGCAGCATTGTGGAGATGGGCAGCCACGAAGCGCTGCTGCAAAGGAACGGCTTCTATGCCAAGCTGTATAACAGCCAGTTCGCGGCATAATCAGGAAGCAGCCTGCGCCGCGCCCCCCGCCCTTTGCCAAAGAAAATTGACACGCGGGCTGTGAAAATGCTATAATATGCCGGCGTTTGAAAAGCGCCAAGCGATTATATAGGGAAGGATATGAACCTGTTATGAATAAAAAGCCCGTTGTGCTTGTGGTCATGGACGGCGTGGGCAAGACCGACAAGGATCTTGGCAACATGGTGATGCACGCCTACACCCCCACCCTGGACGAAATGATGCGCACCTGCCCCAACAACACCATTCAGGCGCACGGCACGGCCGTGGGTCTGCCCTCCGATGAGGATATGGGCAACAGCGAGGTGGGCCACAACGCCCTGGGCTGCGGCCAGATCTACGCGCAGGGCGCAAAGCTGGTAAACGAATCCATCGAAAGCGGCAAGCTCTTTGAATCCGACACCTGGAGGGCGCTGACCAGCCGGTGCGTAGCCAATAAATCCACCCTGCACTTCATCGGCCTGCTGTCGGACGGCAACGTGCACAGCAACATCTCCCACCTCAAGGCGCTGATTGCCAACGCCAAGAAGCAGGGTGTGGCCAATGTGCGCGTGCACGCGCTGCTGGATGGCCGCGATGTGCCCGCCACCTCCGCCCTGCAATATGTGGATGATATCGAAGCCTTCATGGCCTCGCTCAACGACGATACCTTCCATGCCTGCATCGCCAGCGGCGGCGGCCGCATGAAGGTGACCATGGATCGCTATCAGGCCAACTGGCCCATGGTCAAGCTGGGCTGGGAAACCCATGTGCACGGCGTAGGCCGCCAGTTTGCCTCCGCCCGCGACGCGGTGGAAACCTACCGCAACGAGGAAAACGTGATCGACCAGGATCTGCCCGCCTTCGTCATTGCCAAGGATGGCAAGCCCGTGGGCACCATCGAGGATGGCGACAGCGTGGTGCTGTTCAACTTCCGCGGCGACCGCGCGCTGGAAATCTCCATGGCCTTTGACGACGCGGACTTTACCGCCTTCGACCGCGGCCGCGTGCCCGATGTGATGTACGCCGGCATGCTGCAATACGATGGCGATCTGCACATCCCCAAGAACTTCCTGGTGGCGCCGCCCGCCATCCACAACACCCTCAGCGAGCTGCTGGTGGGCGCGGGCGTGGCGCAGTACGCCGTATCCGAAACCCAGAAGTACGGCCATGTGACCTACTTCTGGAACGGCAACCGCAGCGAAAAGTTTGACGAGAAACTGGAAACCTTTGAGGAGGTGCCCTCCGATGTGCGCTCCTTTGACGAGGCGCCCTGGATGAAGGCTGCCGAGGTGACCGACAAGGTGATCGCCGCCATCGAAAGCGGCAAGTACGGCTTCATCCGCTGCAACTATCCCAACGGCGACATGGTGGGCCACACCGGCAATCTGGACGCCACCCGCCTGGCCGTGGAAAGCGTGGATCTGGAGCTGCGCCGCGTGTGGAACGCCTGCAAGGCGTACGGCTGCGTGCTGCTGGTGACTGCCGATCATGGCAACGCCGATGAAATGCTGCAAAAGAATAAGAAGGGCGAATTGCAGCCCCGCACCGCGCACTCGCTCAATCCCGTACCCTTCATCATCTGCGACGACGAGCCCCATGCCCTCAAGGACGGCAAGTTTGGCCTGGCCAACGTCGCCCCCACCGTCGCCCAGCTGCTGGGCCTGACGCCCCCCGCCTGCTGGATGGAAGGCATGCTCAAGTAAGGGAAGAACGAGAGAACAGGGAACCGAAGGACGTTACTTTCTTCACTGAAGAAAGTAACGTTTCCTTCGTTTTTTTTGTTTCCCTCACTCGCTCATCGGGCCGGAGGCGCTCTGCACTAATTTCTGGATGTCGGCCTGGCGGCCGGTCTGCGCATCGATGTATACATAATAGGTATCGCCGTTGTAATCGCCAGTAAATTCCCAGCACAGCAGCTCCCGGCTGTTTTGCGGGATCACGCACAGCCGTGCCTGGCGCACGTTCAGCCGTTCGCTGACCGCGCCCTGGGCTTCCTCCTGGCTGACGGCGGGGGTCAGGCTGGAGCGCTGCGTATGGCTGCTCAGGTAGCGGCGCGCTTCCAGCCCCACGATGGACAGCGTATCCATGCGTACCTGCACCTTGATCAGATCGGGATACAGGATTACCCCATCCTGCACCGCAGCATAGCTCAGCGTGGCCATGCCCGCGTATACCTGCCAGAAGGTCAGCGCCATGTCTCCGTAGCCGTGCGCGCTGAAAAAGGCCTGTGCGGCCTGCTTGCAATCCTCCAGCCCATAGCTTGGCTCATACTGCGCGGATTCGGGGAACATCCACAATACGTTGCCGCCCTGCTTGGTGACGGCCAGCTGCAGCACGCCCGCCGCGCCCTGCGCGCGCACGCCCCAGGCGGGGATCGTTCCGCCGCTTTCCTGCGTCAGGGCGACGTCCTGCCCGCAATCGCCCAGAAAATCCCGGGCGCAAGCAAGCGCCTGCGCGCTGTCCACCGCCTGGGCGCCCAGCCCACGCGGCGCGCCGCCGCTGACCACATCGCTGAAGGGGCCGTCGTAAATCAGCGTGGGATAGTCGATATCCTTGGATACGCCCTCCAGCGGGCGCGCGGCAGCGTCCGCATCCTGCATGTAGCGGTTAAACTGCGCGATGGCCGTGCTGCCCGTCTGCATCTGTCCATAGGCGCTTTGCAGCGCCTGCTGCAGCTGCGCGCAGGCGTGGGATAATTGCTCAAGCAGCTGTGCGTCCTCGGCCGTCAGGGCGGCGTCGGCCTGCGATAGCAGGGTCGCAGCATAATCGCTGAGCTGGTTGCACAGCTTCACCGCGTCCGCCATGGCGATGTGCGATAGCGGCAGCGCGCTCAGCCCGCTCTGCACCGCCGCCGCGTCGCTGCCGATACGGCTGATCAGCGCGGCGCTCTGCCCCTCATCCTGGGATAGCATGGCTTTGTCAATATTGAGCCGCAGCTGTTCCATCTGTGTCATGGAGGACAGGAGCGTGCCGCGGTAGGCGTCCTCCAGCGCGCGGGCGTACTGCCGCTTGCCGCGCTGGGCGGCGATGGCAAAGCCCACGGCGATCACCAGGCAAACGCCCAGCAGGGAGTACAGCAGCAGATGATGCTTTTTCGTCATGCCGTCCCCCATTACACCGCAAAGGCGTGCGCGCCGATGGTCAATCGCACCTCGCGCGACCAGATCCAGCTGGAGGTGGCCGTGGCGGGGTTATAGTAGTATACGCAGCCGCTGGTGGGATCCCAGCCTGCCAGCGCGTCGCTGGCCGCGCGGATGGAATCCTGATCGGGGGTCAGCCAGAGCTGCCCGTCAGCCACGCAGTCAAAGGCGCCGGATTGAAAGATCACGCCCGAAATGGTGTTGGGAAAGGCGGCGCTGCGCACGCGGTTGAGCACCACCGCCGCCACAGCCACCTTGCCCGTATAGCTTTCGCCCCGCGCCTCGCCGTGCACCAGGCGCGCCAGCAGGTAGGCTTCGCTCTCGGTGGCCGCCGCGGCTGATACGCTGCCGCCGTTTAGGCTAAGGCCCAGCGCCGCCGCCGTGGCCGAGCCTACCACGCCGTCGGCCTTGAGGCTGTTTTTTTTCTGAAACCAGATCACCGCGTCGTAGGTGGCCTGGCCGAAAATGCCGTCCACCGCGCCGGAATAATAGCCGTATTGCTTTAGCTTGCTCTGCACGCGGGATACGTCGTTCCCGCGCGAGCCCCAGGCCACCGCGCCCTGCGCCTGAACACAGGAGCATGCCAGCGCCAACAAAAGGAGCGCCGCCGCCGCGCGGCGCAGCATATTTCGCTTCATTGCTTATCGCCTCCGCGGATAGTGTGCGCGCGGGGGCGTTTTTTTATGTTTTTTTACGTTTTCGCAAAATGTGCTGATTTGGGGCGAAATTTCCCCATAATCCGTCATGCCCGGCCATGGCGGGGGATGGGCTGCGATTGCTACAATAATCCCATCCGATACGGAGCGTTCGCCCGCGCTCCAAGACGGAAATTTCCCCCAAGGGAGGCGCATATGGCTGCCAGAAAAGACCCTGCGCGCGAGATTCGCGCGCAAACCCAGCAGGTGACGCTGCTGGGGCTCAAGCGCCTGGAAGCGCTGCTGAGCGATCCGGATGCCTCCAACGCCGATGTGCTCAAGGGCTTGTCGCTGCTCTTTGAGCGCGTGTGCGAACATCCGGGCGCGGCGGGCGGCGCGATAGGCGATTTTGAAATTCGCCTGACCCCATGAGAAAGCTGCTGCTGCCCAGGGGCGCGGTGAACGCGGTATACCTGCCCTACCTGCAAAGCCCCCGGCGCTACCAGATTTTCTTCGGCGGCGCGTCCAGCGGCAAAAGCTGCTTTCTGGCCACCCGTGCGGTGCTGGATACCCTGCAGGGGCGCAGCACGCTGGTGATCCGCCAGGTGGCGCGCACGCTGCGCACCAGCTGCTGGAACGAGATCGGCAAGGCGGCCGCGCGGCTGGGGCTGACGGGCTGCTTTCGCTTTAACAAAACCGAGATGACCGTGACCGCGCGCAATAACGGCGCGCAGATTCTCTTTGCCGGACTGGACGATGTGGAAAAGATCAAATCCATCTCCCCCGCCGGCGGCGCGCTGACGGATATCTGGATTGAAGAGGCCACCGAGATCAGCTATGCGGATTTCAAGCAGCTGGACAAGCGCCTGCGCGGCCAGAGCCGCCACGAAAAGCGGCTGACGCTCTCCTTTAATCCCGTGTACAAAACGCACTGGATCTACCGCGAGTTCTTCGGCGGCTGGGATGAGGGCGGGCGCGCGTATCAATCCGATACCGTGTCCATCCTCAAAACCACCTACCAGGACAACGCCTTCCTGACGGCGGACGACCGCGCGGCGCTGGAAAACGAGCGCGATCCCTACTACCGGCAGGTGTACACCCTGGGCGATTGGGGCGTGCTGGGGGATGTGATCTTCCGCGCCTGGCGGCAGGAGGAGCTGCACGCCCGCGCCGCCGCCGAGGAGCGCGCGCTCTACGGGCTGGATTTCGGCTTTGCCGCCGATCCCTGCGCCTGCGTGCGCTGCGCCTATGACCGCGCCCGCCGCCGGGTGTATGTGTATGATGAAATCTGCGAGCGCGGGCTGACCAACGATCAGCTGGCCACCCGCCTGCGGGCCTTCGCCGGCAGCGCCTATGTGGTGTGCGACAGCGCCGAGCCCAAGAGCATTGCCGATCTGCGCCGCTGCGGGGTGTCCGCCCTGCCCGCCCGCAAGGGCCCGGACAGCCTGATGCACGGCGTGCAGTGGCTGCGCGCGCAGGAGATTGTGGTGGATCCCCGGTGCCGCAACCTTATCCGGGAGCTGACGCTGTATCAGTGGCAGCGCGACCGCGAGGGCAATACCCTGCGCCAGCCCCGCGACCGGGATAACCACCTGATCGACGCGCTGCGCTATGCCCTGGAGGGCGAGATGGAGGCTCGCTACGCCCAGGCGCATCAGCGGCCGGCATGGTGAAGGTGGAGGGGAGAAAGAGCGGAAAGGGGCTGCTGCATTCGTGCGGCTAACAGAAGCCTTTGGGTGGCTGTTTTTTTCCAGCTATCGATAGCTGTTGCGCCTAATTCTTGCACTCAACTAACGCCCCCCGTGGCACGCTGATCGCAGATCAGCACAGGGCTGGCGAAGCCAGACCGAGGGGGAAAGCAGGAGGCGAACGGAGGAAAGCTTGCTTTCATCCGGGCGGTTCAGGCTTTCACCTGCCACGGGGTGGGGCGGCAGTGCCGCCTCCCAGTTCAATTCAATTGACTTTTATGTCACACACAGGTTCTTTGTTACTTTCTTCACGGAAGAAAGTAACGTCTCCCCATTCCCCCGCCCCCCTCATCCCTCGAAAAACGAAAGGAGCAACTACCCATGATTCAGCGATCCCATCAGGCCATGCCCGGCGCGCTGCCCTCGCCCGAGCTACTGCGCAGCGTGCTGCGCGAGCATGCCCGCAACTGCGCGCGGCTGTCCCGCCTGAGCGCCTATTACGACGGCGCGCACGATGTGACCCGCCGCGAACGCCGCAAGGGGCTGCCCAATACCCGCATTCCGCATGGCTACCCCGCCTATATCAGCGATATGGCCGCGGGCTACCTGATCGGCAGCCCCATCCGGTATGAGTATGATCCCAGCGACGAAATCGAAAGCCTGTGCCAGGCTCTGCGGGCGTGCGATTCGCCCTCGGTGGACGCGGAACTGGCCATGCAGCAAAGCGTGTTCGGCCGCGCGGCAGAGCTGTGCTATGCCGATGAAAACGCGCGCCCGCGCTGCATCGCCGTCGATCCGCGCGACGCCTTTGTGGTGTATAGCGACGACGAGCTGGCGCGCCCGCTGTTTGGCGTGTACCTGCGCTATGAAACCGACCTGCGCGGCAACCGTACAGGGCTGCGCGTAAACGTGTACACCGATAGCCTGATCGCCCGCTACCGCTGCGCCCAGGCCGCCGCCATCCGCGAGCCGCTGGAGAGCGTCCCCCACTACTTCGGCGCGGTGCCCCTGACCGAATACTGGAACAACGCCCGCGAGCGCGGCGATTTTGAGCGCGTGCTGCCGCTGATCGACGCCTACGATCTGCTGCAAAGCGACCGCGTGAACGATAAGCAGCAGTTTGCCGACGCGCTGCTGGTGCTCACCGGCGTGATGGGCCTGACCGCCCCCGAGGACGGAGACGGCCGCACGCCGGGCGAGCGGCTGCGCCAGGATAAAACGCTGGCGCTGCCCGACAGCACCGCGCGCGTGGAGTGGCTGACCAAGGAAACCCATGAATCGGACGCGGATGTGCTGCGCCGGGCGCTGTCGGAGGATATCCACAAGTTCTCCATGGTGCCCGACCTGACCGACGAGCAGTTTGCCGCCAACGCCAGCGGCGTGGCCATGCGCTATAAGCTGCTGGGGCTGGAGCAGCTTACGGGCGTGAAGGAGCGCTACTTCCGCGAGGGCCTGCGCTGCCGGGTGCGGCTGTTTGCCCATTACCTGGCGCTGCTGGGCGAAAGGGAGATCGTGCCCGAGCGCGTGCGCTTTATCTTCACCCGTTCGCTGCCGGTCAACGATACCGAGCAGGCGCAGATCGTGCGCGAGCTGCACGGCATCGTGCCCGACGAGCAGCTGCTGCCGCAGCTGTCCTTCCTGCGCGATTTCCGCCCCGACGCAAGCCAGCGCTAAACGGAGGAACCAACCATGCCGAACGAATCTGAAAAAAACCAGGAAAAATGCCTGACCCAGGCCGAGGTGAGCCAGCTTTTGCAGGAGCGCATCGCCCAGGAGCGCCGCCGCTACGAGGGGCTGCTCAGCCAGCAAAAAGCCGCCCGCGAACAGGCTGAGGCCGCCCTGCGGGAGCGCGAGAACGCCCTGCGGGAGCGCGATGAACAGCTGCGCGCGCAGCAGATCCGCAGCCACGCGCAGGCGGAGCTGAACCGGCGCGGCCTGCCCCAAAGCCTGCTGGGCGCGCTGCAATGCGGCAGCGAAGAAGCGCTTACCCAGAGCCTGGCTGCCGTGGAGGGCGCGTTTCGAGAATCTCTTGAGCGCGGCGTGCGCGATCGTCTGCGCGGCGGCGCGCCATCCGCACCCATCGGCGCGCAGCTTCCCGATAAGAAGCAGCGCCTCAGCTATCAACAGGCCGCCAGCCTGTATCAGAAGCAGCGTCTGGCCGGCCGCGACAATGAATAATGGAGGGAAAGCAACATGTCTGTAACCACTACCAATAACCTGATTATCCCCGAGGTCGTCTCTTCCCTGATCGACGGCAGCCTGGGCGACGGCGTAACGCTCCTGCCCCTGGCCGAGCAGGACGACACCCTGGTCGGTCAGCCTGGCGACACGCTCAAGTTCCCCGTGTTCTCCTATATCGGCAAGGCGGCCGTGGTGGCCGAGAACGGCCAGATCATCCCCGGCCAGCTCACCGCCAGCATGAAGTCCGTCACCGTGCACAAGTATGCCAAGGCCATCTCCATCAGCGATGAGGCGCGCCTGTCCGGCTACGGCGATCCCGTGGGCGAGGGCAGCCGCCAGCTGGCGCACGCGCTGGATCACGCGGTGGATGACGATCTGTTCCAGTGCCTCAACGATGTGGGCGTGGCGCGCAAGTATGTATCGGGCGCCATCAGCGCCGATACCATCGCCGACGCGCTGACGCTGTTTGGCGAGGATCCCGAGGGGCAGAAGGTGTTCCTCACCGATGCGGCGGGTCTGGCCGCCCTGCGCAAGGATCCCGATTTCGTGGGGCGCGGCGATATGGGCGAGGAGCTGGTCATGCACGGTGCCAAGGGCGAGGTGTGGGGCTGCGAGATCGTGATCACCAACAAGGTGCGCGATAACGCCAGAACCAGGGAAAAGAACTACTTTATCGTCAAGCCCGGCGCGCTGCGCCTGGTCAACAAGCAGGGCGCGCTGGTGGAAATTCAGCGCGAGCCGGAATTCATGCGCGACAACATCTTCGCCTCCCTGCACTGCGTGCCCTATCTGTATGATGAAAGCAAGGTGGTGGCCATCACGCAGTTCACCGGCCTTGCCGTGCTGACCGGGGACGCGGAGCGCCTGGGCTTTAAGACCGTGGCGGGCGACAGCGGCAAAACGCGCGTGATTGTGCCCGAGGCCTGGGCGGCTCCGGCGGGCTACCGCTGGGTGTATGCGCTCAACACCGCCGCTGCCGAGGAAGGCGCATACGGCACGGCCTATACCGGCGGAACCAACCATGCCGGCAACGACGCGCAGGTGGCTGCCAGCGGCAAGACGCACTGCCATCTGCTGCTGGTGGATAGCGACAATAAGCCCGTCAAGACGCTCACCGTGGCCGTCCACGCGGGCGCGTAAGGCAGGCGGTGCATCATGACGCTGAACGAAATGCTGCTGCGGCTGCATCGCCGCCTGGGCATCAGCACCGGCGCGCAGGATGAACTGCTGACCGATTTGCTGGCCGACGCGAACGCGCTGATGCTGGCCTATCTCAACCGCGCCGAGCTGCCCGCGGCGCTGGAAAACGCGCAGTGTCAGCTGGCCGTGCTGCTCTACAACCGCCTGGGCATGGAGGGTGAGCGCGCGCGCAGCGAGGGCGGCGTAACGCTGACGGTGGACACGCTGCCCGAGGATGTGCTATCCCAGCTGCGCCCCTATCGGCTGTGCAAGGCGGTGAGCCTATGAGGCCGCGCTTTCGCGCCAGCACGGTGGTATATGCGGCGCGCTACACACCCACGGCGGACGCGCTGGGCAGCATGCAGCCGGGCTATGCGGCGGCAAGGCACGCGCTGCGCGGCACGCTTTTGCCATCGCAGGATGGGGCGGATCCCACCGCGTCGGGGCTGCGGCGGCAGGAGGAGCTTGTGCTCCTTCTGCCCCTGGGCGCGGACATTGCCTGGCAGGACGGCATTTATCTGACCCCGGACGCGGCACGCCCGGATTATCGCGTGGCGGCGCTGGAGCGCTATCCGCTGCATCTGCGCGCGCGGCTGGAGAGGGTGGCTGGTCATGGCGGCTGACGGGATCGCGGCGTACCGCGCCGCGCTGCGCGCGCGTATGTCAAATGCGCTTGCCGCTGCGGGAGAGGCTGCGTCGGCGCAGGCACGGCAGGCTGTGCCGCTGGGCGACGGCCGCGACGGCGGGCATCTGCGGGACTGCATTGCGGCGGAATCGGGCTTTTCGGGCGATTGCGGCTGGATGCAGGTGACTGCGCGCAATCCGCATGCCGCGGCGGTGGAGCTGGGCACCAGCCGCATGCGCGCCCGCCCTTACCTGCTGCCTGCCCTGCGCGCGCAGGCGGCGGGCTTCCTGCAAGCGATACGCAAGTAAAGGAGGGGAGTACGGGGAGGTTACGTTTCTTTCTTGAGTCAAGAAAGAAACAAAGAACCTGCCTTGTCGCCGTGAAAGTCAGGCTGATAAAGCTGGAAGGCGGCGCTGCCGCCCCCGCGGGGTTCTTTCCACCTTTTCTCCCCCTGCTTTCACGTCACACACTGGTTCTTTGTTACTTTCTTCACGGAAGAAAGTAACGTCTCCCCGTCCCCTCCTCCCTCTCCCCTACAGAAAGGAGGCATCCCATGCCTGATCTTACCCTGCAGCTGCGCGCGCTGCTGCAAGCGATCATCCCCTGCGTGCAGGGACAGTATCCCGCGCAGGAGGCGGCGTTTCCCTGCGCGGTGATATACGAAAGCGGCAACGCCGTGCAGGCGCGCTGCGATGGCCGCGCCCATCTGCACGCGCTGGAATATACCGTTGAAATCTGGGCCTTTTCCCTGGGCGAAACCCACGCCCTGTCCGTGCGCGCGGACGAAGCCCTGGCAAGCCTGGGACTAAGCCGCAGCGCCTGCGCCGACCTGTACGATGAAGACCTGCGCGTCCATCGCCGCGTGATGCGTTACCGCGCGCTGTGCGATGAAAACGGCGTGCTGACCCAATAAAAGGAGGAATTTTATGGCCACCAAAAGCCTTGGCACAACCTTTACCTTTACGCCCGCAGGCGGCTCGGCCGCCAAGATTGGCCAGCTTTCCGCCATCAGCGAGCTTAACTGCGACAGCGAGCTGATCGACGTGACCACCCTGAGCGAGCAGAGCGGCTGCCGTCGGTTTATCCAGGGCGCGCGCGATGCGGGCGAAATCCGCCTGACGGGCTTCCACCTGAAAACCGACGCGGGCCAGACCGCCCTGCGCGCCGCCTATGAAAGCGGCAAGGCAGGCACGGCGCGCATCGATTTTCCCGACGGCGCGGCCTATACCTTCCCCGCCCTGGTTAAAAGCTGCTCCCTGGGCGCGGCGCAGGTGGACGGCGCAATCGGCTTTGGCTGCGTGCTGCGCGTGAACGGCGCGGTGGAAAGCGTGAGCGCCTGATGCCCGTCTATGTGGAAATCGCAGGCCGCGCCTACCCCCTGCGCTTTACGCTGCGCGGGGCGCTGCGGCTGCTGGATCTGACGGGCCAGACGCCCATGGAGCTGCTGGCCCCTGGCCTTCGCAATACCGCGCTGCTGCTCTACGCCGCGCTGTGCGACGGCTGCCCGCACGTTACCCTGTCCCAGGCTGCCGCGCTGTGCGCCTCCGCCGCCAGGGAGCGCGATGCGCTGTCCCGCCTGCTCAGCGCCCTGGCGCTGGCGCTGGCTGAGAGCGGGCTGGATCAGACCCGGCTGGATCGGGATATCCTGCGCCGCCTGCTGCGCGCCGCCCGGCGCGCGGGCTATCCGCAGCCGCTTGCGCTGCTGGACGCTACCTATTGCGAGCTGTGCGAAGCGCTGGAGGCCTTTCTGGGCCGCCGCGGCGCAGCACCCGGCGCGCCCATGACCGATCGCCAAATGCAGGGCGTGATGCGCGCCCTGGCGGAAAGGAGCAAGCATGACCACCCTTGATACGCTGTGCGTCCGCCTGGAGGCGGAGGCCGGCAGTTTGTTTCAGGATCTGGATACGCTGGAGCATCGCCTGACCGCCCTGCGCGGGCAGAGCGGCCAGCGCGTCTCCCTGCCGGCCGAGCTGGAAATGCGCCTGAGCGTCACCGCTGACGAGGCCATCGCCGGCGCGCTGCGCGGGGCAGGCGATACGCTGTCCGCCGCCGTGCAGGGGCATGATGTGCAGCTGGGCGGCGCGCTGGCCGAGGCGCAGCAAGCCATGGCCGCCGCGCTGCAAAGCGCGGTCAATAAGCTCAGCGCGTCCCTGAACGTGAACGTGCCCGTGTATATCGACAGCACGCGCGTAGCCAACGCCGTTGTCAATCAGGTGCGCCGCCGGTTGGTATCCGGCGGGCGCAGCCTGGCTTAAAGGAGGGATGCGCAATGGCGATGCTGACCTTAAACGGCGCGGCGCTGCCTGATCCCTCCGCCCTGAGCGTGGAATTGCAGGATGCGCTTTTATCCGCCCGGCGCACGCTGTCTGGCGCGGCCAGCGTGTCCCGCGCCGCCGTCAAGCGCCGCGTGCGCTGCTATTGGGCGCACATGCCCGCGGCGCAGCTGGCCGCCATGCTCTCGGCCCTGGCGGGCAGCACGGTGGCGACGCTGTCCTATCCCGATCCGCTGACCGGCCAAAGCCGCGCCATGCAGGCCTATTGCGGCGAGCGCAGCGTGGGCCTTGCCCGGCAAAGCGGCGGCGAGACGGTGTGGACGGGCGTTGAAATCATCTTTATGGAGGCATGAGCATGGATTATCAAACCGCCATTTCAGCCGCCTGCCGCACGCTGACCGCGCGGGGAAGCCTGACGCTGACGACGGGCTATACCTACGCGCTGTCGGCGGACGATATCCTGTCCTTCCGGTTTGAGGAGGGCGTGCAGGGCGGCGACATGCTGCTGGGCGGCGCGGTGGGCGCGCATGGGCAGCTGACGCTGGCCAGCCCTGCGGGCGCATGGCTGCCGGGCGGCGAAAGGCTGGGCACGCGCACGCTAAACGGCGCGGCCGCAACGCTGGAAATCGGCGTGCTGGCCGGGGATGAAACGCTGTATCAGCCCTGCGGACGCTTTATCGTCAGCCGCATTGAAAGCGGCGAGGGGCAGGACAGCGTTACCCTGTCGGGCTATGACGAGATGGTGCACGCCCTGGCCGCGCCCTTTACCGATGGGCTGACCTATCCGCAGCCGCTCAGCGCGGTGCTTGCGCACATCCTGGCGCAGAGCGATCTGCCCTATGATACGCTGCCGGACTGCAACGGCGCGGTGAGCATCCCCGCCCGCCCCGATTGGGGCGAGGGCTGCACGCTGCGCCGGGCGCTGGGCATGGCGGCGGGGGCGATGGGCTGCTTTGCGCGCGTCACCCCGCAGGGCAGGCTTCGCCTGCAAAGCGTGTGGCCTGCCAGCTTCCGCGCGCTGGCGGCGGGCAAGTGCCTGTCGATGTCGCTGTCGAGCCTGGACTTTGCGCTCAACCGCGTGCGCGCTCTCCATAATAATGAAGAAACGACCCTGGCTGAGGCCGCGCTCAACGCCGAGCTGCCTGCCGGGGCCAGCAACACCCTGGAGATCCGCGATAACGCGCTGCTGCGCGCGGGAAGCGCCCAAAGCCTGACAAGCGGCCTTCTTGCCGCCCTGAGCGGCATGACGATTACGCCCTTTGAAGCGGATATCCCAGGCGATCCTGCGCTGGAAATCGGCCAGCGACTGCGCATTACCGATCTGCGCGGCGCGGCGCACGATAGCTGCGTGTTTGCCCGCACGCTCAGCTTTGGACAGGATTTTACCGTGTCCCTGTCCTGCGATCCAGACACCGCGGGCATCAGCCTGCCCCGCGCGCTGTCGGGCAGCGGGCTGCTCAGCTCCGCCGCCTTGGGCGACGGCGTGGTAACGGCGCGCAACCTGGCCGTGGGCGCGGTGGACGCGGAGGCCATCAGCGCGCGCAGCATCACGGCGGACAAGATCGCCCTGGGCACGCTGACGGGCGATAGCGGGGTGTTTGGCAGCCTGTCGGCCGATCTGATCACGGCAGGCAAGCTCAGCGCCGACCGGCTGATCGTGGGCGGCTCGGAGTTTTCCATCGTGCGCGCGCTCAATCAGCTGGCGCAGTCGCTGGCCGAGGCCGACAACCGCATTGACGGCAGCGTGCTGGCCGATCGCACGATCAGCGCCGTCAAGGTAACGGATGATTTCGGCGCGGGGCTGGAGCTGTCCAGCAACCAGGCGGTGCTGCTGCTGGCTGGCAAGCTGGACGGCACGAACAGCCATCTGGAATTGACCCAGGAGGCCATCAACATGGTGGGCGGGGATATCAACATTGCCACGGATTCGCTGGAGATCCGCGGCATCGAGGCGGGCGACGAGCGCATGAGCCTGGACCAGGAGGGCCTGAGCGCGCCGCGCGTGGTGGTGAAGGATCACTTTTCCGCGCCCAACGCTGTGCTCAAGCACCTGACCTCCGACGCGCCCTGGCAGGGCGGTATCCAATCCACCCTGGACGCGCTGCCCCGCTATCTGACCAGGCCCGTTACCATTGCCGTGCCTGCGGGCACATACATGGAAAACGTGGTGATCGCAGGCTTCTGGGGCGAGGCGCTGACGCTGGCCTTCGCGCCGGGCGTATACCTGCGCGGCACGGTGGAAATCCGCCACTGCGGCGAGGTATCGCTGCAAGCCGCCAGCCTGGGCGACGCCTGCGTCTATCCCACCGGCGCGCAAACGCCCGTAACCGCGCGAGCCGTGCAGCGGCTGAGGCTTAAAAGCCTGTATCTTTCGGGATATCGCGGACGTTCTACCGCGACCGACGGCAGCGAATACTGCGTGCAGGCGCAGGGCTGCAACACGGTGATCGACGGCTGCGGCATGGAGTATTCCCGCAATGCCTGCCTGTACGCGGCGGGCGGCACGGCCAGCATGCATGCCTGCCTGGGCGGGTGTACGGGCGATAACCCCGCCACCAACGCCAACCTGGGCTATGCCGCCCGCGGCGCGGAGGGCGCGCACATCGCGCTGGAGGATACCTACCCCCTGGCCTTTATCGCCCATTACTGCGGCAGCAGCATGGCCACCTATCGGGTGGGCACGGGCTGCGCAGGCGCGGCGGGAGGCATGAGCGAGCCGGGCAGCGCGCGGGTGACGCGCACCTTCCTGCCCAGTTTCCACTGCACCTACACGGGCAGCAGCCGCAAGGCTTATCCCAACAACAAGGTGATCTGGCAGGGCGTGTACGGCCAGTACCGCGCGGGCTACAATAATTTCAATACCGGCACGCTGTGGTTTGACGAGGCTTCGGCGGCGCTGGCGGGCAAGACCATCCATCAGGCTACCCTGAGCCTGCGCCGCTCCAACGGCGGCTCCTCCGCCGCGCGCAATGTGTATCTGGGCGCGGTGGCGCTGCGGCAGGCGGACTGGGCCACTACCTATCGCCCGGCCTTTACCGCGCCCTCGGCGCTGCCTGCTTATCCGGCGGGGCAGCTGAGCCGCGAGTGCGAGGGCGTGTACGATATAACCAGTCTGATGGCCGCCGTGCAGCAGGGCTATGGCATCGGCGTATACGAGCCCTGCGCGGCCTACAGCGGCAGCTATTCGCCGCACTACACCATGTTTTACGGCCTGGGCAGCGACTTTGTGCCCGTGCTGACCGTTACTTACAGCTGAGCATAGGATAAAACAGGGCGCGTGCGCCCTGCTCAGGGTGAGAAAGGAGCTGTTCCATATGAATCATTTTTTCAAGGGCCTTGCCGGTGCGCTCAGCACGGTGGGGGCGTATCTTGTGTATCTGCTGGGCGGCTGGGACGCGGCGCTGACGGTGATGTTTGTGCTGATGGGGCTGGACTACGCCACGGGGCTGCTGACGGCCTTTATGGGCAAAAGCGCCAAGACGCAGGGCGGCGGCTTTCGCTCCTCGGTGGCCTTTATCGGCATCAGCAAGAAGCTGATGATGGTGGCCATCGTGATGCTGGCCGCGGCGCTGGATCGTCTGACGGGCGACAGCAATATCTGCCGCAGCGCGGCCATTGGCTTTTACGCGGCCAACGAGGGCTTATCCATCATGGAAAATGCCGCCGCGCTGGGCGTGCCGCTGCCCAAGGCGCTCAAGGACGTGATGGAGCGCCTGGACGAAAAATAATTTTTAAGCGCGACTGAGCCGCGCTGCCGCCGCGAGCTGCCGATCTTGCCGTTCGCGGCGGTTTTTTGCCGGATAGCCTGCCGGTTCGCTTTCTTTTTTTACGCAATCCGCAGCGTAACGGGGGATTTGATGTGTTTTCGCATCAAATGATGATTTTTTGCACCATTGTTGACAACTGAACGCAAAGCGGCTATACTAATTCTTGTCGCTAACGGGAACATATGTTTGCATTAAAGGAGGATGAAGCATGAGCAAACGCACGATTATATACCGCAATGTGGCGGTGCGCATGGCGCTGCTGGGCATCAAGAAAACCGAGCTGGCCAAGCTGCTGGATATGAACTATTCCACCCTGCAGGGCAAGCTGCGCGGGCGCTCGTCCTTCTCGCTGGAGGAGGCCATCGAGATCAAGGATATCCTGTGCTCGGGCGCGGCGCTGGAGGATTTCTTTGCCCGCACCGAGGCCGATTGCCCGCCCCTGCCCAATCAGGAGAGAATCTATGCCAGCAGCAAACCAACGGCCTGAAAACGAGCTGCGCGCCGAGGCGTATCTAAGCCGGGTAAGCGCGCTGCAAAGCGAGCTGACCTGCCAATTGCAGCACCTGCGGGCGCTGCGGGCGCATGGCCGCGCGGCCTCGGGCGCACAGGATGTGCTTACGCCCCTGCGCTTGCGGCAGGTGCAGCGGCGCGTGGAGCAATTGCGCGCAGACCTTTCCCGCGCGCAGCGGGAGGTAGCCTGGGCTGTCGGCCGCCTGCCCAATCCCCGCGCGCGCACGCTGATGGAGATGCGCTACCTGTCCTGCCTGACCTGGGATGAAATTGCCCAGGCGCTCTATGCCTCGCCCCGCGCGGCGCTGCGCATGCATCAGCGCGCGCTGCGGCAGGTGGATATCCTGCTGGCCGAGCGCGAGGATTGCCGCTGAAGGGCTGGAGCGCACTTTTTTGCACTTTTTTGCCACAATCGGCGCGCGCGGCGACTTGACGGCGGAGCGGAAATAATAGTAAGATAAAGCGTTGAACCAACCCAAAGGAGGATTTTCCCCTTGACCGAAGCCGAACTGCGCCCCATCGTGGCGCGCAACATCGCCGCCTGCCGCAAGCAAGCGGGCATGACGCAGGCCGAGCTGGCGGAAAAGCTGAACTATTCCGATAAAACGATTTCCAAGTGGGAGCGGGCGGAAGGCTTGCCCGATCTGGTGGTCAGCCAGAATATCGCGGAGCTGTTCGGCGTGCCGCTGGACGCGCTGCTGCGCGACGATACGCCCAAGCCCGTGGACGATGCGCAAAGCGCGCGCCAGCTCAACGCCCGCCGCAGGATGATCCTGCTGATGTCGGTGAGCCTGTGCTGGCTGGTTGCCACCATCGCTTACTTTGCCCTCAAGCTCGCCGTGCCCACGCTGCCGCGCGTGTGGCTGGCCTTCATCTATGCCCTGCCCGCCAGCTTTATCGTGTGCACGGTGTTCACCTGCATCTGGTGGAAAAAGCTCTGGCGGCTGCTGTCGATCAGCGGCATTATCTGGACGCTGGCCGTGGCTGTGCATATCAGCATCCGCCTGCCGGCCATCTACCTGATCTATGTGGTGGCTGCCGTGGTGCAGGCGCTGTTTTTGATGTTCTTCCATTTTTTGCGCATCAAGTGAGGAGCCAGCCATGACCAAAGCCGTGTACGAGATGCTGCTGGGCTATATGCAATCCTGCGTGGCCGACCGCGCGCACGATGAAAACCATGTGCTGCGCGTGCTGTCCAACGCCCTGCAAATCGCCCGCGAGGAGCCGCAGGCTGACCTGGATATCCTGATGGCGGCCTGCCTGCTGCACGATGTGGCCCGGCGCGAGGAGATGGAAACGCCCGGCGTGCGCCATGCGGAGGCTGGAGCCGGAAAGGCGCGCGCGTTCCTGCAGCGCCAGGGCTTTTCAGCCGAATTTTGCAGCCGTGTGGCGGATTGCATCGCCGCGCACAGCTTTGGCAGCGGCCCTGCGCCTGCGCGCATCGAGGAAAAAATCCTCTTTGACGCGGACAAGCTGGACGCCGCCGGGGCGCTGGGTACGGCGCGGATGCTGCTGTATCACGGCGCGGCGGGCGATCCGATTTATGAGGTGCGCGCGGACGGGCAGGTAAGCGACGGCGTTGGGGATGCGCAGCGGAACTATTTTTATGAGTATCACGGCATGATTGCCAAAATAGCCGGCAGCATGCTCACCCCGGCAGGCCGCCGCATGGCGCAGGCGCGCGCCCAGACCGCGCGGCAGCTGTATCAGGCCATCTATGATGAGGCGCAGGGCTACCATCTGGCTTTGCGGCAGGCGCTTGACGACGTGTTTTCCTGATGCGGAAAAATTATTTTCAAAAATATTTGCAAAAAACACTTGCCTTTTTGCCCAAACCGCCATATAATGATTTCGGTTAAGGTTCGGGTCTGTGGTTGAAAGCCGATGCCAGTCGCAGGCAAAGCGGTCCACGTAAGCCTGGAGAATTTCCGGGTGAGCATGGTGCGGTTTAGACGTAAGTCCGGCCGGATGAAAATCCGAGAGAGCGGCGTGGGGGCCAAGATGCTATGAGCAATGCTCCTGCCGGCGAGTGTGGGGTCAAAGACCAGGTCAGCCTTCCTTAAACCGGAAAAATTATCAGGGGGTTTACCATCCATGTACGAAGACAAGACGCTGGTATGCCGCGACTGTGGGCAGGAATTCGTGTTCACCGCTGGCGAACAGGAATTCTACGCTGAAAAGGGCTTCCAGAACGAGCCCACCCGCTGCAAGGCTTGCCGTCAGGCTCGCAAGGCCAGCCGTCCGGCTCCTGGCGCTCCCCGCGAGACTTACACCACCACGTGTGCGAATTGCGGCGCCGAGACCACTGTTCCCTTCATTCCCAAGAACGACCGCCCCATCTACTGCAGCGAGTGCTTCGCCGCGATGCGTCGGTAATCATACCGTCACAGCGAAGCCTGCGTCCCTCGCAAGAGATGGGCAGGCTATAAGATGAGTGCAATGCGGAAGGCTGCGAAAGCAGTCTTCCGTTTTTCTGTGGCTTCAATCACCGTAGGGCATGGCATCATGCCGTTTTTTCGTGCGCGCGCTCCGGCTTTTGCGCTGAAATCATTGACGGATAGCCCGCCATGTGCTATAATTTTTTAGTACTACGATACGAGTTTCTGGAGGGATTTGTATGTCCGGTCATTCCAAATGGCATAATATTCAGGCGAAAAAGGGCAAGGCGGACGCCGCGCGCGGCAAGATCTTTACCAAGATCGGCCGTGAAATCGCCATCGCTGTGCGCGAGGGCGGCGCGAACCCGGAAAGCAACGGCAAGCTGCGCGATATCATCGCCAAGGCCAAGGCCAATAACATGCCCAACGATAACATTCAGCGCTCCATCAAAAAGGCCGCGGGCGAAGGCAGCGGCGTCAACTACGAAGAAATCGTTTATGAAGGCTATGCCCCCGGCGGCGTGGCTGTCATTTGCAATATCGTAACCGATAACCGCAACCGCACCAGCGCCGATGTGCGCCACATCTTTGATAAGTGCGGCGGCAACCTGGGCGCTCCCGGCTCGGTTAGCTACATGTTTGATAACAAGGGTCAGATCGTCGTTGAGCGCGAGCCCGGCATGGACGAGGACGAAATGATGATGATCGCCCTGGATGCGGGCGCCGAGGATATGAAGGCGCTGGACGATGTGTTTGAAATCTACACCGCGCCCAACGATTTCTCCGCCGTGCGCGAGGCGCTGGAGCAGCAGGGGCTGTCCTTCCTGTCCGCGGACGTGAAGATGATCCCGCAGAACACCGTCTCCATCACCGATGAGGAAACCGCCGCCAAGATCGAAAAGCTGCTGGACATGCTGGATGATAATGACGACGTGGCCGACGTGTATCACAACGCCGAGCTGCCCGAATCCGACGAAGAGGACGAATAAGCCCAGCGATGCGCTGAGCGCCTCATGGCTCGATGCGCTGAGCGCCATCATGGATATGCGATTGAACGGGAAAGCCCGGGCAGAAAACCGCCCGGGCTTTTTCCATAGCCTTTCCCATCCTTCACAGAAGCCGCGGTGGAAATGCTCATGCCCTTATGGTATAATCAGAGCATGCCCATGGGACGGCAAATCAGGGCTTGCGAGGGTTGATTATGGACAAGCGGGAAATTCTAAATTGCCTATCTGAATTCCCTTATGATCGAAATGAGTATTGGGTCATCACTGGCGGAGCCATGGTGCTATATGATATTCGTGAGCAGACTGCTGACATTGATCTTGGATGCAGCGAGCGATTAGCTGATCGTCTGGAAGCAGACGGCTGTCTGTTCCGGCGAACGGAGCATGGGAAAAGATGGTTCAAATACGGCAGGAATATAGAGATTTTTGAGGAATGGCTGATGGACGGCACGGAATCAGTCCATGGCTTCAAGGTCATATCCATCAAGGGATTGATCGAAATGAAACAGGAGCTTGGACGGGAAAAGGATAAAAAGGATATGGAATTGATTCAGGCATTTCTGAACCGATAACCGCCAGCCTGCCGAACGGCCCCCTTGGTGCGGCGATGCTGCGGGCGCGCCCATTGCAGACGGCCCTGCGCCTTGTCCGCTGCCAGGGCGGCCTCATGATGAACAGCAATGGCCCTCCGTATGACGGAGCAGATACGGAGGGCCAGTTGTTTTATTTGCTGGATGCGCCCGCCGGGGGCGTGGCGCTCAGCTTTCCGACACATACTTGCGCATGTGCTGCAGGGCGTTCTTTTCCAGCCGCGATACCTGCGCCTGGGAGATGCCGATCTCGCCGGCCACCTCCATCTGCGTGCGCCCCTCGAAAAAGCGCATGCGCAGGATCCTCTGCTCGCGCTCGGTCAGGCGGCGCAGCGCCTCGCTGACGGCCAGGTTTTCCAGCCACTGGCTGTCCGTATGGCGCGGATCCTTGACCTGATCGATGATGTAGATGGCGTCGCCGCCGTCGTTATAGATCGGCTCAAACAGCGATACGGGATCCTGGATGGCCTCCAGCGCCAGCACCACGTCCTCCTCAGGCACGTCCAGCGCCTTGGCGATTTCGCCCACGCTGGGCTCACGGTTCATCTCGGCCACCAGGCGGTCGCGCGCCTGCAGGGCTTTATAGGCCGTATCGCGCAGGCTGCGGCTGACGCGGATGGGGTTGTTATCCCGCAGGTAGCGGCGGATTTCGCCGATGATCATCGGCACGGCATAGGTGGAAAAGCGCACGTTCTGCGTCACGTCAAAGTTATCAAGCGCTTTGATCAGCCCGATGCAGCCCACCTGAAACAGGTCGTCCGCGTTTTCCCCGCGATTGCTGAAGCGCTGCACCACGCTGAGCACCAGCCTGAGATTGCCGCGGATAAACTCCTCCCGCGCCGCGCGGTCGCCGCCATGCACCAGCGGAAACAGCTCGCGCATGCGTTCATTGGTAAGCACGGGCAGGGTGGAGGTTTCCACCCCGCAGATCTCTACCTTGCTGCTTGCCATACCGATTTTTACCTCCGATGAAATCAGTATGGCTTTTCGCGCCCGCTTTTATACGCCGCGGGGCGAACTTTTGTGGGGGAAGACGGGGACGAGGAGACGAAGAAAACGGGGAAAACGGGGGAAACGTTACTTTCTTCAGTGAAGAAAGTAACAAAGAACCGGTATTGTAGACGAAAAAGCTGTTGGAATAAAACTGGAAGGCGGCACTGCCGCCCCCGTGGCAGGGAAAAACTTGAATCGCTCGGTTCGGAGTAAACTCCAACCGGACGATTCTTCATTTTCCCCTTCGGTCTGGCCCTGCGCCGATGTAATCGGCGCAGGTGGGCGGCAGTGCCGCCTTCCAGTTTTATCAACCTGACTTTTACGTTACAAGGCAGCCTTCTTTGATTCTTTCTTGGGCTCCAAGAAAGAATCGTATCCCGTCCTCGTTTCCCCTTCAACCATAAAAAATGCCCCTGCAAGGTTTCCCTTGCAGGGGCGCGCTTTTGCCTGCGATTACTTGTTATCCGCAGTCACGGCCTGCGCCGCAGTGCGGCCAGACACATAGATTTCAACGATGGCGTTGCCGCCCAGACGGTTGCCGCCGTGGATGCCGCCGGTCACTTCACCAGCCGCATACAGGCCGGGGATGACGTTGCCGTTTACATCCAGCGCATGGCGCTCGGTGTCAACCTTGATACCGCCCATGGTGTGGTGAGTGGAGGGAGCCATCAGACGGATGCGCAGCTCCACGCCGTCCAGGGTGTAGGTATCGGGCAGGTAATTGCCGTTCTCATCCTTCTGAGCGTCGCCGATCAGACGGTTGGGGTTGGTCTTCTTCACGTCCTCGGGCTGCTCGCCAGCCATGATCGCCTTGTCGTAGCTCTCAATGGTCGCACGAACGGTGGCCGCGTCGGTGCTCAGGCCCAGGCTGTTGAACAGGTCGGCCAGCTGATCCACCGTGCGGACGTACTGACGCCATTCCACATCCTCGTTGCCGTACAGGTAGGGGCCGGGGATCTTGGCGGCAGCGTTAGCGATTTCGATGAATACGCCCTTGGTGCCGTTGTGCTCGATGCCGTTGCGGAACTCCGCCAGGCTCAGCACGTCGCGCTCGGAGGTTTCATCCACAAAGCGCTTGCCGGTGGTGGGGTTGATGTAGATGGCGTAGTTGCCGCCGCCAAAGGCCAGGTTGCCGTTGTCTACCCAGCTGATAGGCATCATCTGGGTGAAGCCCATGCCGGTCACGTCCGCGCCCGCAGCCTGAGCCATTACAATGCCGTCGCCCTGCAGGGAGGAACGGTTGGTGGTCTTGGTGCTGGTGGAAACGTACTCGCTGGACCAGTAGACGTTGCTGTCCACAACCATGTTCAGGTTCGCGGCATAGCCGCCGGTGGCCATGATAACGCCCTTGGTGGCATGCGCGGTGACGGGGGTGCCGTCATAGCGGGTGCCGGTTACGCCGGTCACGCGGCCGTCTTCAACGATTAGGTTTTCCGCAGTGGTGCGCAGCATGATCTTGTTGGAAGCGGCGGTTTCGGAGGTAACCAGCAGGGTGTTCATGGGAGCGACAAAGTAGGTGCCCCAACGGCCGGGATAGTTCTGACCATCGATGGTGGCGCCGATGAACTCGTTTTCACGATACCACAGCGCGCCGATCAGGGTGGGCTGAGTATCCTCTACGAAGGTGGAGCCCTGAGCTTCCAGCCACTGCTTCAGCTCCTGGCCACCCTGGATGAACTGGTTCACCAGGGCAAAGTCGCCGTAGATCCAGCTGCTCATGTCCGCGGTGGGACGCAGGCCGCCGTAATAGGTCTGGAAGATGTGCAGGTTGACGGTGGAGAACAGGGTCAGCTGGCCAGCGCCCGCTTCAACCTTGGGCTCCGCCCAATCCAGATACTGCTTGATTTCGGTCTTCAGCGCCTGCAGGGTGGGCAGATACTCGGCGTGCACGCCGTGCTTGCTCAGCTCCTCGATGTCGCCGGCGACGAATTCGTGATCCTTGTAGTACTCCTCATCAAAGGGCTCTTCGCTCCAGTTGAGGATGGTTTTGAGCTCGTTCAGGGTAGCGATGCTTTCAACAACCTTGTTATAGGTGTTGCCGTCGTAGCCAACGCCAGTGGTGGCGTCAGGATCGGCGGGATCCCATACCAGATAGGGCATGACGCTCTGATACTGACCGCCGGAGACCAGCGTGTTGCCGCCGACCTGGGCGTTCTTTTCGATCACCAGCACGGTGTTGCCATCCTGGGCGGCCTGCGCGGCCGCAGCGATGCCAGCGCCGCCGGCGCCGACGATGACCACGTCATAGGTTTCCTCGATGGGATCCTGAGCTTCGTGAACGACCTTGTTGGCCTTGAAGGCATCCAGGTTGGTGCAGCCAGCCTGCTGAGCCGCATCGTTTACCGCGCTGCGGATGGCCGCGCTGGTGAAGGTAGCGCCGGAAACGGCGTCCACGCCCGTGCCGTTGGCAGCCAGAATATCGGCGATCATGGGCTTAAAGGCCACATCGCCCACATACTGGGTTTCCTTGTTCGCGCCCACCTCAATGGCGGTAACGGCGGTATCGGAGAAGGTAACGCTCATTTCAACGCTGCCGTTGTAGCCGCTGCCAACGCCCGTGTAGGTGCCGGCAGTGAAGGCCAGCGCCGCGGTGTTCTCGGTGGCTTCGCCCTTGGCCTGCGCCAGAGCCTTGCCCAGCGCTTCCTTGACGGCGTTGCTGGTGATGGTCGCGCTGGCGACGGTATCCACCGCGTCCGCGTCGCTTACACCCACCAGGGACGTAGCGTATTTTTCAATCGCTGCGCCGCCCAGAGCGGGGGTTTCCTTTTCGCCGGTAATTTCTACCGCGGTTACAGCGTTTTCATCAACGGTAACCTTTACGGTCACGTCGCCGCCGAAGCCGGTCGCGGTGCCCGTATACTCGCCCGGCGTGAAGGTGGCCGCGTTGCCCGCAAAGGGCACGATGGCCATCATCACCACCAGCAGAAGAGACACAAACTTCTTCATCGTGTATTCCTCCTGTATATGGTATTTTTTGAGGCAGCATTTGTGCTGCCGCATAAGATATGATAGTATGTTTTTGTGATGCTTGTCAATATATCATTTGAGATATACCTGCGGCAAAAATAGGGTAAAGTACGTGAAAACTGTCCTTTTTTTCCATAGTTCTCGAGCATTTCAATATAAAAACCGGCAGCATGAACCAATGTCGATGCTGCCGGTTTGCCGATTGATTTACTTTTTTAGGTTCAGCGCGATGCGCTCGTCTACGGGCTCCGAGCCATCCTCTGTCAGGCGGAAGAGCTGGATGGACAGGGCGTCGGGCGTCTCGGCCATCGCATCATAGGATGCTGCAACGGTTTCATCCGTGTAATAGCCGATCATGGAGCTGAGGATGCTGCGGCTCAGCTCCTCGCCGCTTGCGTCGAATACGCGGATAGCATAGACAGCGTCGCCTGCGTTTTCAAGCTGCGCGGAGAATACCGTGCACAGCTTGGCAAAGACGATATCCAGCTGCGCAATGCCAGGCCTATCTGTGCCGGCGGAGAGGGTGAGCGTGAGCTTCCTTTCGCTCGTGCGGTCAACGGTATAGCTGGGCGTGAAAACGCCGTTATAGTGCGCATCCGTTTCGGGGCTTTCCGCGGTAATGAAATCGGCGCTCGGCAGAATTTGCAGCCTGCTCATATCGCGGTTTTCCGTGGACAGGATGATCTGCTCCTGGATGATGTTGGGGGCTAAACGCCGCCAATCATGCATGCTGTCGGTGTACTCCTTGGCGTTGCCGTCCTGCGAGAGAAAACAGGTCTCCTCGCTCAGATCATAGTACGCGCCGTGCTCCTTAAGAAAATCGGCGCGGGTCATGTCCCACTCGCCGTCAACGTTCTGCACCATTTCGTTGGTCAGGTAGGCGCCTTCGGGCGCGCGGTATTCCAGCGCGATGGCACAGACATAGCCGTCAGCCAGGATTTCCTTGAGCGTTACCTGCACATCGCCCAGCTGGATGGTTTTTTGTTCAAAGTCGCTTTGAAGGAGCCTTTGCTGATCCTCGTTCAGCTCGGCGTTATAGCCGGACAGGTACTTGAGAATATCACTGTTGACCAGCGCCAACGCGGTGCAGCACAGCAGCAGGGCGGCGCACAGGGCCAGGGCCAGGGTGCGGATTATGGTGCGTTTCATCACTTTTTCCTCCTTATCCAGTTGTGAGAGGGTGGAGGATACGCGCGTATGGAGCGCAGCGGGAATGGGCCCGTAGGCGGCCTGCCAGTCTTCTCTTTTCATTCTATTTCCTCCTTGAGCATGGCGCGCATTTGATCCCGTCCGCGGGAGAGGCGCGAGCAGACCGCGCCGGTGCTGATGCGCAGGATACGGCTGATCTCTGCCACATTGAAGCCCTCCATGTAGTAGAGCGCCAATACCACGCGCAGCTTTTCGGGCAGGCGGCTGAGCGCCTCCCGCAGCGCTAACGGCGTATCGGCCGGGCTTTCAGGGGCGGGCATATCCGGCAATGTGTCCATGGGGATTACCCGTGCCTGCCTGCGCTGGATGGCGATGCATTCGCGGATCAGGATGCGGATCAGCCAGGTATCGAAATACTGCGGCTGGCGAAGGCCGCCGTGCTTTTCCCAGGCACGCAGGATGGCCTGCGATACCGCGTCCAGCCGGTCATGCTCGCCGCGCAGATAGGCGCAGGCAACGCGGTACATGCGATCCTGCATGGCCGTTACGCGCCGGGCAAATTCCTCCTGGTTCAAAATGCGGTTCCTCCTTTATTATCAAAGCGCTTTGCACCTATTAGAGGGCGCAGGTGTGGAGAATATTCAAAGACGCTGAGATTTTCTGCAAAAAAAGGCCGCCGGTTGCTTCCGGCGGCACGATGGGAAAAATCGAATTATTCGGCAGGAGTAGCCAGCTTAACGGCTTCTTCCCAGGCAGCCTTGAGCTGCACGTCGGTCATATCGCCGACTTCAAACTGAGAATAGACCATCGATTCAGGCATTTCCACCTGCACATCGGGCGTAATGCCAATCTTGTGCACGGCGTTGCCATTTGGGGTAAAATACTCGCAGTAGGTAAACTGGAAGCCTGTTTCGCCGTCGGAGAGCGGGATCACCTGCTGCATGATGCCCTTGCCAAAGGTGGTGGTACCCACGATGGTGGCGCGCTTATGATCCTGCAGGCAGCCGGAGAGAATCTCGCTGGAGGAGGCGGAGCTGCCGTTGACCAGCAGCACCAGGGGAATATTGTCCGCGCCGGCGCTGGTATAGCGCGGATCGGTGTAATCCTCCGTGCGGGTCTTGGAATACACTACCAGCTGCTTATCCAGGAAGCGATCGGCCACGCTGACCGCATCGTCCACCCAACCGCCGGGGTTGTCGCGCAGATCCAGGATCAGGCTCGTGGCGCCCTGCTTTTCCAGCGCATCCACCGCGGCGTTGAAATCCACCACCAGCGATTCGGTGGAGAACTGATAGATAATCACATAGCCCACGTTGTTATCCAGCATCGTGTAATCGATGTTGTTCATGTGGATGGGCGCGCGCAGCACATTAAAGGTGAGATACTCGCCGTTGCGGTAAACCTCTACCTCCACCGTTTCACCCACCAGGCCGCGCATGACGTTGACGGCCATCTGCATGGTTTCGGTGTTGACCTCGATATCGGCCACGCGCACCAGCACGTCGCCCTTGCGCAGGCCGGCGGCCTCGGCGGGGGTATCGCGGAATACGCGGGTGATGGTGACGGAGTAATCGCGGTAATCGCCCAGCAGCTGGATGCCGATGCCGGTGTATTCGCCTTCCTCCTCGCTCCAAAGATCAGACCAGGATTCAGCGTCGTAATAGAAAGTGTAGGTATCTTCCAGCCCCGCCAGCAGGCCCTGCACGGCCATGTCCATCATGGCGTCGGTGTCGGGCTCTTGATAGTAGTAGGCTTGGATGTACTGCAGCACCTCGTCTAACTTGGCATACTGTGCCAGCCGGTCGTATTCCTCGCGGCTGATGGTGACGGTGCCGCCCCGGCGGCTGTCGCCCAGCGCCTGATAGGCCACCAGCGTGCCGCACAGCAGGGTCAGGATCACGGTGAAAATCAAAAGACGTTTTTTCATGGCAGGCCTCCGTATAGATTAGAGGGTCTTTTTGGCCTTGTTGGCCGCGCACTTTTTCATTTCAAGCAGCATTTTGAAGGTTACAGCGTCGTCAAAGCTGCGCAGGTTCAGGCCGATCTGGCGCTGCACTTTATCCAGACGGTACACCAGGGTGTTGCGGTGGATGTACAGCTGCCGCGCGGTATCGGAAAGGTTCAGATCCTTGCGGAAGAACATTTCAACGGTGTAGAGAATTTCCTCGCTGAACAGGCGGGAGGTGCGGCGGTTGAACAGCAGGCTGTGGTAATGCGCGGCGGTTTCGGGCGGAATATCGGCCAGGAAGCGCTCCAGCAGGAGCGAGCTGTATACGTGGATGGTTTCATCCTCGCGGTAGATGCGGCCGATCTCGATGGCGCGGCGCGCCTGGCGATAGCTTTGGTGCAGTTCGCCCGCGTTCTGGGCGATATCGCCGATGCCTACTGTTAGCGGCAAGCCCGTTTCCTCCTGGACGGTTTCCTGCAGGGCGGCGGCAAACTGCTTGAGATCCTCCAATTCGTCCATGCCGGCAGTGCATTTGATCAGCGCGGCGGTGTGGTTATCCATGGCGATCAGCACGTCGTTGGGGGACATGGGGATGACCTCGGACAGGATATCCCGCGCGGAGCGGCCCTGCACCTGAATCATATGCAGCAGCAGCACGCACCGGCTCAGCTGCGCGGGGATGCGGTATTCGCTGATGGCCGCGTCCAGCTCGGCCACGGAAAGCTCATTGAGCAGGATGCGCTGATAGGCGCTGCCGATGCCGCCGCTGGTGGCGGACAATTGCACCAGCGCCTCGATCAGGTTTTTGGCCATGCGCAGCACGTCGTCGGGCGTGCCCTCGGGGGCGGAAAGCAGGCAACCGGCCTTGGGCACGCGCAGATACCGCGCGCCAAACATGGTGGCGATGGTATTCTCATCCGTGATATCCGGCAGGGGACGCAGCGTATCGTCGTGCGGAACCAGGCAGGCGCCGCCCTCGTCCAGCAGGGACAGACGGCATTGAAGCTGTTCAAAAATCTGGGCAATCTTAGCCAAGAGCTGTTGATCCATGCGCAATGGCTCCTTTCGCGCGCGGGGGCGCGGTTCGTATATTTATATACATTATAACATAGAATCGCGGCGAATAAAAGGGGACGCGAACAGTTTTCCCTTTTGTTACAGGTTCATGCGCAATTATCGTATAATTCGCCGCATGCAGGACACGATAAAGGCAAACGTTTTTTGCGGAGGCGGAGAAAATGACGATCGGTTCCATTTTGCTTGCGGCTTCGGCGGTGCTGGTGCTGCTGGGGGTAGGCCAGCGCGTGCTGGATAAAATGCGCCTAAGCGACCGCGCGGCGCTGATATTGATTGCGGCCATGTTTGTGGGCGGGCTGATTCCCGATATCCGCCTGGGATTGGTGCGCATTAACATCGGCGGCGCGCTCATCCCGCTGGGCGTGTGCGTGTACCTGCTGGTATCGGCGGACGAGGCGGCCGAGCGCGTGCGGGGCATCCTGGGCGCGCTGATTACGGCGGGCGTGGTGTATCTGCTATCGCGCGTGATGCCCAGCGAACCGGAAAACATCATCCTTGATCCTGTGTATGCCTGCGGCGTAGCGGGCGGCATTGTGGGCTATGTGCTGGGGCGTTCGCGCCGTGGGGCCTTTATATCGGGCGTGATGGGCGTGCTGCTGGCCGATCTGATTACCGCCATCGTGGTATGGGCGGGCGGCGTATCGCAGCCATTGACGCTGGGTGGCGCGGGAATCTTCGACACGGCGGTCATCAGCGGCATCATCGCCGTGCTGCTGGCCGAGATCATCGGCGAGACATTGGAGCGCGCGGCGCGGGCCAACGGCGTTGCGCCCAACCCTGCCCGCGTACATATGCCGCGAAAGGAGAGAGATAAGTAATGAAAAAGAGTATTGCCTGCCTGCTGGCGCTGTTATTGCTGGCGGTTCCGCTGCTTGCCTGGGCGGAATGGGAAACGATATACAGCATTGTGGACGCGCAGGGGCAGTATATCACGCATTTTGTTGGCGAGCCTGCGCAGGGGGATGAGTACATTGCTCATGACAATAGTCACTATGTGATCACGGCGGTGGACGTGGCTGCCCATACCGCGCAGGCCGAGAAAAAGGGCGCGTATCCCATGCCCGATGTATCCTGGCTGAGCGAGGACAGCCGCGCGGTATCCTCCGGCACGCAGCGGCATGCCGTTGCGCTGTACTGCACCCACAGCGATGAAAGCTACGAGCCTACTGACGGCGCGTCCAGCATCACCCCGCGCGGCAGCATTTATGATGTGGCGCAGGCGCTCAAGAGCAACCTGGAGCAGCGTGGCGTGAAGGTATATTATGATGACAGCACGCACCTGCCGCATGATTCAGGCGCGTATAAGCGCAGCCGCAGCACGGCGGCCAACCTGCTGGAAAACGGCGTGGACGCGATCTTTGATATTCACCGCGACGGCATCAAGGATCCTGCCCAGTATGAAACCACCATCAAGGGTGAAGAGGCCAGCATGGTGCGTCTGCTGGTGGGGCGCGCCAATCAGAACCAGGCTGAAAACAAGGAGTTCGCCGTGGAGCTTAAGGCTGTAGCGGACAAGCTGTATCCTGAGCTAATCCGCGATATTTATATTGGAAAGGGTACCTATAATCAGGATCTATCGCCCAACTCCGTGCTGCTGGAATTTGGCACCCATACCATCGATAAGGAGCGCGCCGAAAACGCGACGCAGTACATGGCCGCGGCCATTGAGAAAACGCTGTACGGTGGGGTATCCGGAGCGGCAGGCGAGGGGCAGAGCGCGCAGAACGCCAAGTCCCGCGATCACAGCGCGTGGATCAGCATTGCCTGGATTGCGGGCGTGCTGTTGGTGGGCGCGTGCGTGTATGGCGTCGCCTCAACCGGCAGCCTGAAAGCGGGCTTTTCCAAGGTGGGAAACGGCTTTAAGGAAATGACTGGCGGAATATTTAACAAAAAGAACAAAGAATAAACAAAATTTTCAGCCATGCATTGACAGGCGTGCAATCGTGCTTTAAAATGGGAAAAATGCCAAGGGAGGTTGCTGAAGATGCTGCAGGATCATATTCGAGAGGGCCTGACGTTCGACGATGTTTTGCTGGTACCGCGCAAGAGCGAGGTGCTGCCCAAGGACGCCGATTTGTCCATCCAGCTGACAAGCAAAATCAAGCTGAATATTCCCATTCTTTCCGCCGCCATGGATACCGTCACCGAGGCCAAGATGGCCATCGCGCTGGCGCGCGAGGGCGGTATGGGCGTAATCCACAAAAATATGACCATTGCCGAGCAGGCCGCGCAGGTGGATAAGGTAAAGCGCAGCGAGCACGGCGTAATCACCGATCCCTTTTTCCTGTCGCCCACGCACCTGATTGCCGACGCCAAGCTGATGATGAGCAAATATCGCATCAGCGGCGTGCCCATCACCGAAAACAAGCGTCTGGTGGGCATCCTGACCAACCGCGACCTCCGCTTTGAAACCGATGATAACCGCCAGATTGGCGAAGTGATGACCAAGGAAAACCTGATCACCGCGCCCGTGGGTACCACGCTTGAGGAGGCCAAGGCCATCCTGGCCCGCCACCGCATTGAAAAACTGCCCATCGTGGATGAGCATTATAACCTCTGCGGCCTGATCACTATCAAGGATATCGAAAAGGCCACCAAGTATCCCAACAGCGCGCGCGATGCGAACGGCCGCCTGCTGTGCGCCGCCGCCGTGGGCGTCAGCCGCGATACCATGGCCCGCATCCGCGCCCTGGTGGAAGCCAAGGTGGACGTCATTTCCATCGATACCGCGCACGGCCACAGCATGGGCGTGCTGCATACCATCGAGGAAATCCGCCATCAGTTCCCCGACATTCAGCTCTTTGCCGGCAATGTGGCCACCGCCGCTGCAACGCACGATCTGATTTCCGCGGGCGTTGACTGCATCAAGGTAGGCATTGGCCCCGGCTCCATCTGCACCACGCGCGTGGTGGCCGGCATCGGCGTGCCCCAGATTACCGCCGTGGCGGACTGCGCCAATGAGGCGGATAAGCACGGCATCCGTGTGATCGCCGACGGCGGCATCAAGTATTCCGGCGATATCGCCAAGGCTATTGCCGCGGGCGCGTCTGCCGTGATGCTGGGCGGCGTGCTGGCCGGCACGGAGGAAAGCCCCGGTGCGATGGAAATCTACCAGGGTCGTTCCTTCAAGGTATATCGCGGCATGGGTTCCATGGGCGCGATGGAGCAGGCTCAGGGCAGCCGCGACCGCTACTTCCAGGAGGACGCCAAGAAGCTGGTGCCCGAAGGCGTGGAAGGCCGCGTACCCTTCAAGGGCCCCCTGGCCGACACGGTGTTCCAGATGGTGGGCGGTCTGCGCTCCAGCATGGGCTACTGCGGCGCAAAGGATATCGACGCGCTGCGCCGCGACGGCGAGTTTATCCGCATCACCAACGCGGGACTGCAGGAGAGCCATCCCCACGATATCTATATCACCCGCGAAGCGCCTAACTATTCCCGCAGCAACGCTTAAATGCCTGCTTTTCGGCCGCCGCGCAAAAGCGCGGCGGTTTTTGCGTGCAAACAATGGAAAACCCTTGACAGCGCGGATAAATATCACTATGATGGGTAACGTTTTTTTGAATGCTGCATGATGATGAAAGAGGCGCTTTACGGATGGAGATTAAACGCGAAAACCACGCATCCCGGCAGGCCAGGATCGTTGCCTTTGTACGCAAAAATACGGTGCTGCTGATTGCTCTGGCGTTGGCGGTGCTGTCCATAGCACTGGTGCCGCCCGACGAAGCCTACGCAGGCTATTATGACCTGAAAACCCTGTGCTGCCTGTTTGGGACGCTGGCAGTGGTGTGCGCGCTGAAGAATATTCACTTTTTCTCTATCCTGGCGCAGCGCATCATCGTGCTTACCGGCAGTGAGCGGACGGCGGCGCTGGCGCTGGTGTATATCACCTTTATCGGCTCCATGCTCATCGCCAACGATATGGCATTGATTACCTTTCTGCCGCTGGGCTACTTTGTATTCTCCGTAACGGATAGCAAGCGCGATATGGCGGTGGTGTTTATCCTGCAAAACATTGCGGCCAACCTGGGCGGCATGCTTACACCCTTTGGCAACCCGCAGAATCTGTATCTGTACGCGCACTATCACATTGCAAACGGTGAGTTTGTATCCATCATGTTTCCGCCCTTTGCGGTATCCATTGCGCTCATTACGCTCTGCTGCCTGCTGCTGCCCAAGCGCGCGCTGCGCATTCAGGCCAGTCAGCAGGGGCAAGGCATGCGCCTGCCGCCTGCGCGCACGGCCTTTTATCTTGCGCTGTTTGCGCTGACGATATTGATGGTGTTCCGTCTGCTGCCTGCCTGGCTGGTGCTGGCGATATTGATCGTATCGCTTCTGATTGCCGATCGCAAGGCGCTAAAGATGGTGGATTACTGCCTGCTGCTGACCTTTGTGTGCTTCTTTACCTTTGCGGGCAACATGGCGCGGCTTGCGCCTGTGCGCAATGTGTTTTCGTCTTTACTGCAAAGAAACACGCTGCTCACTGCCGTGCTGTCCTGCCAGTGCATCAGCAATGTGCCCTCGGCCATTTTGCTTTCGCAGTTTACGCAGAATTATCCTGCTCTGCTGGTGGGCGTGAACATTGGCGGCGCGGGCACGCTGATTGCCTCCCTGGCCAGCCTGATTACCTTTCGGGAGTTCAGCGCGCATTATCGCGGCGAGGGGTGCTTTTATATCAAACTGTTTTCGGCTTTTAATTTCTCCTTTTTGCTGATATTGACGCTGTTTTCGCTGTTTGTGTGCAGAATCAGCTGAGTAAGCGTGCTTGCTTCCTTAAAAATTGCTTTTCAGAGTGCAAAAAGGCGCAATCGCACTTGACAGGGAAAAATAAGCGACGGTATAATAATTTGAATAAACAGCTTACTGGAGGATGACGTATGGCAAAGCGTTGGCTTGCGCTGATATTGGGAATTCTGATGGCTTTTCCGCTGTCTGCCTGGGCGGAGGGTTCTGCCGCCATGCAGATCGAAGCATCGCCGCACAGCGCGCGCTTTACCTATACCAACTCCACGCAGCGGTTTATCCTGGTGGAGTACAAAACCACCGGCGATTATGGCAAGCTGGTTCTGTATAGCGAAAACGGCGCGTTTACCGGCGAATGCAGCCTTCCTGCTTCCTTTGAGCGGGAGCCGCTGATCCTGACCGTCAGCACGCTGGACGGCAAGGTGCTGGGGCGTTATGAAGCCGCTACGGTCGCTGTGGCGTATCCCACGCCTGCGGAAAACCTGCCTGCGGCTGAGCGCAAGGCAGCCACCGCGCGCAATCTATCGCTGACCTATGACGGCGAGGGCGTGCATTACAGCTTTGACGCGCCCGGCCATACCCAGCTGTGGCTGCGCTGCCGCAGCGGCCAGGAAAAGCACGAGCTGCCCATCTATCCCGGCGAGAACTGGCATTTTGAGGGCACGGTGCCCATGAACTGCACCTATAACGACGCCTATCTTTTCCTGCGCATCAGCTCGGCCAATAAGAGCAGCGTGCTCTATGAGGACGACAGCCTGGACACTTATCTGGAAATGCCTGCCGCTGCCGAGCAGGCGGCCGAGGGGCGGCTCAAGGGCGTGACCGTGTGCATCGATCCTGGCCATCAGCGTCAGACGCAGGTGGAAACAGTCAAGCGCGCGCCCAATATGTCCGAGCGCGTAACCACCCGCGTGGGCAGCGCCAGCGGCATGGCAACGGGCCGCAAGGAATCCATTGTGACGCTGGAAGTGGGCGTGCTGCTGCGCGATTTGCTGCTGGCCGAGGGCGCCACGGTGGTGATGACCCGCGATACCCAGAAGACCTTTGTCGGTATGCTGGAGCGCGCCGATATTCCCAACAATGCGGGCGCGGACTTTGTGCTGCGGCTGCACTGCAACTCGGGCAATCAGTGGGCCAAGGGCATTCAGGTGTATTGTCCCAGCGATTCCTCCTATGCCCGCGAAGTGGCGGATATGGATACCTATCGTACCATGGGCAATACGCTGCTGTCGGCCATTAAGACTGCCACGGGGCAAACGCGTGGCGACTGCACGCTCAATAACAGTTATGTGGGCAACAACTGGTCCAAGATGCCCTCGTTCCTGGTGGAGATGGGGTATATGACCAGCCAGGAAGAGGACTATCTGCTTTCCACCTCTGTTTATCAGCAGTGGCTGGCACAGGGTATGGTGGAGGGTGTTGTGCAGCTGGCGCAGCTGCGCGGGCTGATTGACAAACAATAACGATTAAAACAAGAAAGGCGAAATCTCGTGTCAGAAGCTGAAACGATACGTTTTGACTCGCTGGATATCTCCGGCGAGGTGCTGCGGGCGGTGGCAAAAATGGGCTTCACCGCTATGACCCCGGTGCAGGCGCGCACCATACCCGTGATGATGGCGGGCAACGACGTCATTGCCATCGCCCCTACGGGCACAGGCAAAACCTGCGCCTTCGGCATCCCGATGCTGGAGTATTTGCAGCTGAAAGAGGATTACATTCAGGAGCTGGTTATCGCCCCTACCCGTGAGCTGGCTGTGCAGATTGCCCAGGAACTCTCCGCCCTGGCACGCTATATTCCCGAGGCGCGCATTGCCACGCTGTACGGCGGTCAGCCCATTGCCAAGCAGATGCAGCAGCTCAAGCGCAAGCCGCAGATTGTGGTGGCTACGCCCGGCCGTATGCTGGATATGATGCACCGCGGCCTGGCGCGCGTGGACCGCGTGCACACCATGGTGATCGACGAGGCGGACGAGATGCTCAAGATGGGCTTTGTCAAGGACGTCACCTCCATCATCGAGGCCACCCCACAGGATCGTCAGCTGGTGATGTTCTCTGCCACTACCAATCAGGATGTAATGACCATTAGCTGGAAGTATCAGTACCAGCCGGTGGAAATCACCGTAGAGGCCGTGGCCGAAAACAAGCCGCAGATTGCCCAGTATATCATTGAGACCGATCGCCAGAACAAGGAAGACCGCCTGCTGTATCTGTTGGACGCGGACGAGTATCACCGCATTATCATCTTTACCAACACCAAGTTTATGACCGACCGGCTGTGCAGCTTCCTGCAAAAGAAGGGCTATGATGCGCAGTGCATCCACGGCGATATTCCGCAGGGCAAGCGCACCAAGGTGATGAACGATTTCAAGCACGGCAAGTTCCCCATCCTGGTATGCACGGATGTGGCTGCGCGCGGCATCGATGTGTTTGATGTCGAGGCCGTGATCAACTATGACCTGCCGCAGGAGAACGAATACTACACGCACCGTATCGGCCGCACGGGCCGAGCCAAGCGCCACGGCGTGGCGTTTACGCTGATGAGCTTTCAGGAGTCTGTGCGCATGGATGAGATCCTGCGTTATTTGCAGGGCGATAAGCCTGAAAAGCTGGAATTTGACGAAATGGGCGTGCTGCGCCATGCCGACGGCAGCGCGTTCTTTGAAAATGTATAACAAACAACAAGGAGGACGCAACCTATGCTTACTTCCCGCGATATCGCCAAGATGCTGGATCACAGCACCCTTCAGCCCTTCCTGACGGAAAAGGACATCCGTCATGGCTGCGAGGTAGCCATCAAGTATGGCACCGCCACCGTGTGCGCTCGTCCGCAGGATATGGAAATCGTTGTGCCTATGCTGAATGGTACGGGCGTGCTGCCCTGCACGGTGATTGGCTTCCCGCACGGCGCGCACACCATGGAAATCAAGGCCATGGAAGCCGCCCGCGCACTGGAGGACGGCTGCCGCGAGCTGGATATGGTGATCAACATCGGTCGCATGCTGGGCGGCGATTACGACTATGTGGAGCGCGAAATCAAGGCCCTGGCCGAGCTGTGCCATGATCAGGAAGCCATCCTGAAAGTCATCATCGAAACCTGCTACCTCAGCGACGAGCAGAAGGTGAAGGCCTGCCAGCTGAGCGAGAGCGCGGGCGCGGACTTTGTAAAGACCAGCACGGGCTATGGCACCGCGGGCGCGAAGATTGCCGACGTGGCGCTGATGCGCCGCACGGTGTCTGATCGTGTGCGGGTCAAGGCCAGCGGCGGCATCCGTAATCTGGATACCGTGCTGTCCTGCCGTGCGGTGGGCGCGGCGCGCTGCGGCGTATCCGCCACCGAGGCAATCATGGAGGAGGCCATTCGCCGCGAGCAGGAGGGCACGCTTGTGATGCCCGAAAACCTGACCGAAATGAACGGCGGTTATTAAAATAAAAGCAAGCAGGCTGTCTCTCATGCTCAAGGGCATGCGGGGTAGCCTGCTTTTTGCGTTAAAAACGGTACTTTCTTGTGCAAAGAAAGTACCGCAAAATGGAATTTGCCGTTTAGGAGCGATTGCAGAAGGCGTTGATTGCACCTGTCAGCGACAGCACAATCAAGAGAACAGGATTAATGACTTGATAAACGTGATGCGTTATTTAACGCACTCCCGGAACTTGGCAATGGCTTCGTCCATGGGCATGGACTTGGTGAACACGCTGGAGGAGCCGCATACAAAGATATCGGCGCTCTGTGCGCGCATCTTGGGGGCCATTTCAAAGCTGCAATTGCCGTCCACCTCGATGGGCAGGTGCGCAAGGCCATGCTTGGCCAGCAGTTCGCGGGTTTCGTGAATCTTGGCAATCGTCTCGGGCACGGCCTTCTGGCCGGCAAAACCGGGATTGACCGTCATCACCAGCACGCCGTCAATCAGATCGATCACATCCTCCAGCACCGATACGGGCGTGGGGGGATTGATGGCCGCCAGGGGCTTCGCGCCCGCATCGCGCACCATTTGCAGGGCCTGCCGCCAGTTCTTGGTGCTTTCATGGTGAACGCTTACAAACTCGCCCGGCTGAAAATCAAACCAGCTGATTTTCTTTCCCGGTTCGGCAATCATCAGGTGAATATCCAGCGGAATGCTGGTCAGCTTGCGCAGCTGCTTTACATAATCGGTGCCCAGCATCAGGTTTGGCACAAAGCAGCCGTCCATTACGTCGATATGCAGATATTCAATTCCAGCCTTTTCAAAGGCGCGCAGGGTTTCATCCAGCTTGTCAATCTGCGCGCACATCATCGAGGGAGCCAACATGCCCATGGTTTGATCCTCCGTATCCATTTGATTGCTTGGGCGCACACGCGCCTAAGACAGTATGCCGCAATTTACCCGCCGCGTCAAGCAAAAAATGCACGAGATAGTGTTTAATACGAACGAAAGCCATGATGATTTGTATTGACAGAAATATGAAAATATATTATCATACAAATGTAGTATGTTGCAAAATAGTAGCCGGTGGAGGTGACTTAGATTGTCTCCCCTTCTATCAATGCAAGGAAATACGGACAACCATAGCTTTATTATGCAGCTTTATCAGCAACATGCTGGGCTGATGCATAGCATTGCTTTTTGCATTGTGCGTGATTACCATGCTGCTGAAGATATCGTATCGGCTGTGATGGTTGATTTGATAGCCAACATAGACAGGCTATCCAATGTTCCACATAGCGGTATGCGCGCGTATATCGCTGCTGCGGTCAGAAACGAATCCATAGATTATGTTCGTCGGCAAAATCGACAGCCTTTCCTGCTGGAGAATGAAAACGTTCTTGATGCTATAGCCGATCATTGTACGATAGAGGAACGTGTTTTGCAACAGACTGATAATGAATCCTTGCATCAAATACTGTTGCGATTGCCTCAAAACATGCAAAAATTGCTTACTATGAAATATGCAAAGAAAATGCCTGATCACGAAATTGCACGTGTTTTGAATATTGCTCCGAATAGCGTAAGAATGTATTTAACGCGCGCACGGACAAGAATGAAAATAATGATTGAGAAAGAGAAATTGAAAGATGATTCTTGAAAAACGATAAATGCATGTTTTTAGCTTTTTTTAAATATTTGTGTTGCATATTTGTCAGATTTTGCGCTTAATAAGTGAAGATGAGCATTTGAAATCAAATAAGGGGGAATGCGAATAAGAATATCGTGCGTGTGGTTATTGGTAGTCACTTAGAGCTAAATAAGATTTTGCGAATATAAGCAAACGGAGCGGCTGATTGTCTACTTTAAACAAAATTAACTGTTTTGTTAATTACGGAATTTAGCACAATTAGGAGGACAACAAAATGAAGAGAATGCTTGCAATGATGCTGACCCTGCTGCTGATGCTGTCCATCCACATGGGCGCGCTGGCCGCGGAACCGAACGAAATCATCTGGCTGGATGAAAACGGCAATGTTACAACGCTTGAAGCCGCGGCCGTGACCATCTGCACGCCGCAGTATGGGCAGGCACAGGTGATTGTGCCGGTCAAGTGCTTCTTTGAAACGGAGGAGGGCACGGCTTCATTTACGATTTATCCCGCCGCGATGAATGTGACGTTCAAATACTATGTGGCGGCGGATAAGGCAGGAAAGCTGGTTGGCGGCTATGGCGTAACGGAGGATGGCTATCCTATGCTGGAGGCTTTGCCTGTGGATTGGCCGCTGGATGTGTCCTTTGCGCTGGAAACGGTGCCTGTTGTAAACATCGTAGCCGGACAGGGCGATGCCTATGCGGTCGATATCCGCGGCGGCAGCTTTCAGCTTACCTGGAACAGCGAATTGCACTACGACAGAAGCGGCAGCCTGCTGAGCGTAAAATCCACAACGGAGAGCCGTGCATTCAGCTTCCATGCGGAGGGAAAATAAGCAAGCCTGTCATTCTGAAGCGCCGGAAGGCGCTTCTTTTGCCGTTTTGGCGGACATAGGTGTATTTTTCAGGCTTTTTTGATTGCATTGCATCTGCGCAAGTGCTATAATTGAGCGGATTCAGGATAACGAGAGGGGTTTTTGCTATGAAGCTTGCTAACATGCTGGGCGATCGTTTCCGCGAGACGCCGGCAGATTGCCAGATTATCAGCCAGATTTTTATGATCCGCGGCGGCTATATGAAGCAGGTTGCCAACGGCATCTATTCGCTGAATATGCCCGCGCGGCGCATTGTGCGCAAAATTGAAAACATCCTGCGCGAGGAAATGGACGCCATCGACGGCCAGGAAGTACTCTTCCCCGTGGTGATGCCCGCCGACCTGTGGCGCGAAAGCGGCCGCTATGATAAGATCGGCAGTGAGCTGGCGCGCTTTAAAGATCGCAGCGGCAACGATATGGTGCTGGGTATGACCCATGAGGAAGCCAGCGTGCAGCTGGTGCGCGGCACGCCCAAACCCGAGTCCGCCTTCCCCTTCATGATCTATCAGATCCAGACCAAGTTCCGTGATGAGCCCCGCGCCCGCGGCGGTCTGATCCGCGTGCGCGAGTTTACGATGAAGGACGCTTACTCCTTCCACACCTCGCAGGCCGATCTGGAAAAATATTATGACCGCTGCTATCATGCCTATGAGCGCATCTTCGCCCGCTGCGGCGTGCCGGAGGTGGTGGCCGTCAAGTCCGACAGCGGCATGATGGGCGGCAATATCTCCCATGAGTTCATGCTGCTTACCGATATCGGCGAGGATACCATCGTCACCTGCCCCGAGTGCGGCTATCGCTCCAACATGGAAGCGGCCGACTGCGTGGTGGTTAACGAAAAGATCGGCGAAGCGCCGCTGACCAAAGTGGCTACGCCTGATCAGACGACCATGGAGGATGTGTGCGCCTTCCTGCATACCGACCTGAAGAACGCCGTCAAGGCCGTTGTCTATCAGGAAAATCTGACCGACAAGTACATCGTCGTGTTCATCCGCGGCGATCTGGAAGTGAACGAGACCAAGCTGCGCAATTTCGTGGGCTGCGAGATTCACCCTGCCGATATTACCGAGGACAGCGGCATCGTCAAGGGCTTTATCGGCCCGGTTAACTTTAAGGGCAACGCGCGCGTGCTGTTTGATAAATCGCTGGACGGTACGGACAACCTGGTGTGCGGCGCAAACGAGGAAGGTTATCACTATACCGGCCTGAACCTGGAGCGCGATGTGAAGGTGGAATCCTTCTGTGATGTGGCCAAGCCCGTTGCGGGCGGTATCTGCCCCGTGTGCGGCAAGCACAGCATCAACATCAGCCGCGGCATCGAGGTGGGCAATATCTTCCAGCTGGGAACCAAGTATTCCCATGCCATGGGTTTGCAGTTCCAGAACAAGAACGGCGGCTTGGAGGACGTGATCATGGGCTGCTACGGCATCGGCGTGGGCCGTCTGTGCGCTTCTGTGTGCGAGGTGCGGCATGACGATTACGGCCCCATCTGGCCCATTAGCATCGCGCCCTGGCAGGTGCATCTGTGCGCCATGCGCGTGGATAAGCCCGAGGTACGCGAGGCGGCCGACGCGCTGTACGATAAGCTGCAGAAGGCTGGCGTAGAGGTGATCTACGATGATCGCGCGGTCAGCGCGGGCGTGATGTTCTCCGATGCCGATCTGCTGGGCGTGCCCGTGCGCGTGGTGGTCAGCCCCAAGACGCTGGCGCGCGGCGCGGTGGAGGTCTCCGCGCGCGACAAGTCCTTCCGCCAGGATGCGGCGGTGGAATATGCCTGCGAGGAAATTCAGGGTATCGTCAAGGATATGCTGTCCCGCTGCTCTGCCGACTGAGCAATCAGAATATAACGCTGCGCCCCTTCCGGATTGTAACACCGGAAGGGGCGCAGTTTTTATGTTCACATAAACGGTTCTTTTTACTTTTTCATGCTGGCGCTGATCAAACCCAAAAACAGCGGATGCGGATGGGTGGGGCGGCTCTTAAACTCTGGATGATACTGCACGCCCACAAAGAAGGGCTGCTCGCTCAGCTCCACGGCCTCTACCAGACGGCCGTCAGGGGATACGCCGCATAAGGTCAGGCCGGCATTGCGGATTTCATCACGATAGAGATTGTTAAACTCATAGCGATGGCGATGGCGTTCGCTGATTTGCTCCGCGCCGTAGCAGCGCGCCAGCGTGGTGCCAGGCTGCACCATGCAAGGATATGCGCCCAGGCGCAGCGTGCCGCCCTTGTCGATTTCATCATTCTGATCGGGCATGAAATCTACCACCGAATGCGTACCGTTGGGATTGAACTCGTGCGAATTCGCATCCGCCCAGCCGACCACATGGCGGGCAAACTCAATCACCGCCACCTGCATACCCAGACAAATGCCCAGGTAAGGCTTGGCGGTTTCACGCGCATAGCGCGCGGCGGCGATCATGCCCTCGATGCCGCGCTCACCAAAGCCGCCGGGCACCAGAATGCCGTCCGCTTCGCCCAGCATTTCGGCCACGTTGCCCTCATTGATGGTTTCGGAATCCACATAGTCGATATGTACGCTGCGGCCCAGCGCGTAGGCTGCGTGGCGCAGCGCCTCGGTGACGGACAGGTAAGCGTCGTGCAGCTGCATATACTTGCCCACCATGGCGATGCGCACAGTGCCCTGGGGATGGCGGATGCGATCCACCATTTCGCGCCACTGCGTCATATCCGGGGCGGGCGCTTCGATCTGTAATTCGCGGCAGACGATATCGGATAGGTGCGCTTCCTCCAGCATCAGCGGGGCTTCATACAGGATGGGCAGGGTAGTGTTTTCAATTACGCAGTCAGGACGGACGTTGCAGAAGTTGGCGATCTTGCGGACGATGGAGGGATCTTCGATCTTTTCGTCCGTGCGAAGCACGATGATATCGGGGTTTACGCCCATACCCTGCAATTCCTTCACGGAGTGCTGGGTGGGCTTGGACTTATGCTCGCCCGAGGCGCGCAGGTAGGGCACCAGCGTGACGTGGATGTACAGCGCGTTGTGGGAACCGACCTCGCGGCCTACCTGGCGGATGGCCTCGATAAAGGGCTGGCTTTCGATATCGCCCGTGGTGCCGCCCACCTCGGTGATGACCACGTCCGCATTGGTCTTTTTGCCTACCTGATAGATAAAGTGCTTGATTTCGTCGGTAACGTGGGGGATGATCTGCACCGTGCCGCCCAGGTATTCGCCGCGGCGTTCCCGGCTGAGAACGCGGGAGAATACCTTGCCGGTGGTCAGGTTGGAGTATTTGTTCAAATCTTCATCGATAAAACGCTCGTAATGGCCCAGATCCAGGTCTGTTTCAGCGCCGTCCTCGGTTACATACACTTCGCCGTGCTGGATGGGGCTCATGGTGCCGGGGTCTACGTTGATGTAGGGATCCAGCTTTTGCGCCGCGACCTTGAGCCCACGGTTTTTGAGCAGGCGGCCCAGAGACGCCGCCGTGATGCCCTTGCCCAGACCCGATACCACGCCGCCGGTTACGAAGATGTACTTTGTCATGTGTAGCGCTCCTTTCAGAATACGCCGGGCTGCCTGCCTGGCTGTGGAAAAGCGTTTTATCCAGGAAGATATGCGAGAACATATGCTATTTTACCCGCGCCGGTTGACCTAAGCACGGACGTTCTGTATTGTATCACAAATCCATGGTGCTGCGCCAATAGCACAAGAAAAAAACATCGTTGGGGCGCTGAAGAAATTCCCCTGGGTAAGCACATCATCGTATATATTCTTGGACGATTGATAGGCTTCTTTTATTTTATCCGCCATATTGCTTTGCCATCCAATCTTCGTTCAATTCATTTTTCATGCCCGCGCCAAGCCTTGCTCAGCCAATCAGCACCGCGACGCCGGCCAGCGCAAGGATCAGGTACAGTATCGTGGCCAGGCTCCGCTTGATCAGCACGTCCTGCCAGGGCTTGATGTAAGGCACGCCCTCCATGCCCTTGATGCGCCAGATCTTGCTGTGTCCTACCCACAGCTGGTCGATCACAAGCCCGCGCCGGTGTGCTTCTTCTATGTATGCCTTGGAATAGAAATACAGGCAGCGAAGCCCGCTGTTGCCTACCGCGCATTTTATCAGCAGAATATACAGCAAACAGTATCACGCAAGCTGCAACCGAATCGGCATTTGTACATTCTTCCTTGAACAACTACGCTCATTTACGCTGCAGTGGAGCCCACGCCTTTATTCTCGGATTTTGGGCTGATACTGCATACTGGATACATTATAGATGGTGATAAACGCCTTCGGGTCCTCGCGGTTGATAAAGCTCATCAGCTTCTGATATTCGCTTTTATCCACGATGGTGATGATCTCGTTATGCTTTTCAAAGTTATATGCGCCAATGGCCTCGTATATTGTAGCGCCGCTGTGCAGATCGTTGATGATAAACTGCCGGAGCGCCTCTTCCTTTTCGGTGATAATGCAGACGCGGCGCTTTTTATTATAGTCGAAGATGAAATAATCCAGAATGATTCCGTTAAAGTATGTGCCAAGGACGCTCAAAACCACCGTCTTTTTATCGTAAACCAGGGCAGCTGAAAGCGCCACGCACATGCCGGATAACGACATGGCCTTGCCCAGCTCGATGTGCAGGTATTTATTCATGATCTTGGCCACAATATCCAGCCCGCCGGAGGATGCGTTTCGATTAAACAGGATGCTGATGCCAATGCTGACCACCAGAATATAACAAAGCACATCCAGCTCCTGGCTGCCTGTCAAGGATCCGGCATTGGGAAACAGTGCTTCAAAAAGCGCTAAAAATACTGGCAGCATCACGCTGGTGTAAACGGTCTTGACGCCAAATTCCTTGCCGCAGGTGATAAAACCAATGATCAAAAGAACCACGTTCATGATCATCGTAATGGCGGACAGTGGGAGCGGTATAAAATTGGACAGCACAATGCCAAGCCCCGAAATGCTGCTGACGGACGCATGGCTGGGCACCAGGAAAAAGTACACCGCTGCCGCAACGATAGCGTCCGCTCCGGTCAAAATCAGCGCTTCCTTCGCAAGATCCTTGTAATTGAGCTTCTTGTTCATTGCCTTATTTCCTTATCTGGGAGTTTACTGATACTCCTCATATTAATGTAGGAACTATTTCTGCCAAGTTACGGTATTCAATCGCACAGTGTTCCGCCATGCCGCACGCCATAGCGTTGTTAATCATCAGCTTGCGCAAAATGGGATTCATCGTTCTGCCAAGCCAGAACCTGCTGGTAAGGAAAAGTCCGTCGTTTGTCTGGTGAAAAATGAGCGCCATTTCCGTATGCCAGATCAGCCCGTTGAACGCACCCACGTGACCGCAGACAATCAATGGCATGCTGTACGCCTGCATGGCAGTTTTTGAAAAACCAAATTTCTCCGGCTTCAGAAAATCAATGCGGAGCGGCATTCGCATTCCGCCCATTCTCTCTGTCGGAAGCTGCGTATTGTCCTGAAACGGCGGCTGCGCTGCCTGCTCAAAGTAGCCCGCACACCGGCGTGGATAGCCAATTGCATAGTGCGCACCGGGAAATAATGCTGATATTTCCATAAAAACTCCATATACGAGATTTCGCCCGATTGCTTCGCTGCCAGCAGCGCTGCATAAGCCATTCCTCCTTTTGCTTCAGTATAGCATAGTTGGGGCCGATAATCCAGCAGAGAAATCCGCATGGCGCATGGTTTTAATAGCTTTGTCAGCCGCTCGTTTCAAGGCATAATGGCACGTCGCATGAACGGCCGACGAAGCGCCATTTCCATGCGCACGGGAATTTTCCATTTATACCCTGAAAACGGCCTATTCCTGCGTTTTACGCCAAAGGATAGAGAATCTCGCATAATCTGGCGAATTCGGCAAACAATACGAGGGCATCAGCAACGCAAAAAAGGAGTGGCTTGGATGAAAGCGACAGGCATTGTACGCAGAATCGATGAGCTGGGCCGTGTGGTAATTCCCAAGGAAATACGCAGAACGCTGCGTATTCGGGAAGGCGACCCGCTGGAAATCTATACGGACAGGGACGGCGAGGTGATTTTGAAAAAATACTCGCCCATTGGGGAAATGTCCTCCTTCGCCAAGGATTACACCGAGTCGATCTTTCGTTCATTGGGGCATATTGCCTGCATTGTGGATCGGGATCAGGTGGTGGCGGCCAGCGGCGTAAACAAAAAGGAGCTGTGGGATAAACCCATCAGCCACGATCTGGAGCAGGCCATCGCCAGCCGCCAGACGCAGACATACAATCGCCAGATGGGCGGCAAGGTGATGAGCGTGACCAACGAGGACGATAACGGCGGCTATACGGCGCAGGTGGTATCGCCCATCATTGCCGATGGCGAGGCGATCGGCGCGGTGCTGCTGCTGTCCCGCGAGCAGGGCGCGCGCATGGGAGATACCGAGGTCAAGGTGGCCGAAACCGCGGCGGGCATCGTCGGCCGTCAGATGGAGCAGTAAAAAACGGGGCTTGCGATCTGCAATGCGCAGAATGCAGGCCCCGTTGCTTTTTGCCCTTACAGCCAGTCCGAATGCTCGGCTTTGTAATCGCGCACCAACGCGTCGGCTTCGGCAATCAGGGATTGAATTTCGTCCTTGCTGTACACCGTCGCGCCGCTGGCAAAGGCATGGCCGCCGCCGTGGTGGCGCTCGGCCAGGGTGTTGATGGCTACAAAGCGTGAGCGCAGCCGCACGCGGATGGTATTATCCGGCGCGTCGATAAAGGCCAGCCAGCACAGGCAGCCGCGAATGGAATCCAGATAGCCGATGGCCGCGCTGGCGTCCTCAAAGGACAGCCCAAAGCGCTGCTGCGTCCGCGCGCCGATATGCAGGTATGCGACGCCGTTTTCGGTAAGCTGCAAATGCTCGTACACATACGCCTGAAAGCGGAGGGAGGCCGCGTCCCGCAGATAAAGCTGGGCAAACAGCCGCTGCGTATCCACGCCCGCGTCCAGCAGCGCTGCGGCATAGCGCAGGGTATCGCCGTTGACCTCAGGATAGCGGAAGCGCCCGGAATCGGTGACAATGCCCGTATATAACAGCGCGGCGGCCTCCTGATCTATGCGCAACTCATGCTGAAAATGCGTATAGAACGCTGCGATCATCTCGCAGCAGGAGGCGCTGTGCTCCTCCACCCAGGAAAGGTCCGCATAAGCGTCGCGGTCGGGGTGGTGGTCGATCTTGATCAGCTCGCGGCACAGGGCGTATTTGGGGTTGGAGATGCGCTCCGCGTCGCCCGTATCCACCACGATGCCCAGGGCGTTCTGATAGGCCTCGTCAGGCAGTGCGGGATCGTCGGGCCCCAGGAAAGCCAGATAATCGGACGTATCGCTCTCGGGAAGATCGATCACTTTTCCCGGGAAAGACAGCCGCAGGATACGTTGCAGCCCTTTGCTTGCGCCCAGACAGTCGCCGTCCGGACGGCGATGCCGAAATAAAATGATGTGATCATATGCCTTGATTTTATCCAGAATAGGTATTAATGCTTGCGTGTTCATGCCTGATCCTCCGCTGCCAGCTTGTCCAGCGCGTCCAGCATGCGCATGGCCGTTTCACAGTCGGCAACCGTTGCGCCGCTGGCCTTCTGATGCCCGCCGCCGCCGAAGGCGATCGCCACGGGGTTGATGTTAAACTTGTCCGAGCGCAGCTCGCACAGCACGCCAGCATCTGACTCGGTAAAATTGACCCAGATGTGCACGCCCGCGATATCGGCCATCACATTGACCATGCCGCGCGAGATGGCGGCGGGATCCTGCCCCTGCAGCTCGTCACGCGCCGTGTAGATATAGCCCACGCGGTGCGGGGTGAGCTGCATTTTCAGCATATAGTGGGCGCGCTGGCGAGCCTGTTCATAATCCATGGCGTACAGGCTGCCGTACAGCGCGTTGGTATCGATGGGCTGCTGCATGAGATATCCGGCCAGCTGGAAGGTGCGCGCCGATACCGCGTCATAACGGAAGCGGCCGGAATCGGTGACCATGCCGGTAAACAGCGAACGCGCGGCGAGGGGGGAGAGCGTGTAGCCGCTTTCCTGAGCGAAGGCTGCGATCAGGCCGCAGCAGCTTTCAAAGCTGCTGTCGATCACTTCCACATCGCACATTTTTCCCAGGAAAAGATGATGGTCGATGCGCGCGGTAGCCTCAGCCAGGGTGTAGCGCGTGTCGCTGACAAGGTGTGGCGCGGAGGTATCCAGCAGGATCGCCAGCGCCCCGGCGTACTGCGCGTCGGTTACGGTATCCATGGCGCAGTCGGCCATAAAGGCATAGCGCCCGGCCTCGTCGCCCACCATATAAACCTGCTTGCCGGGATAATTATCCAGGATTAAGTGCTTCAGCCCAATCTGGCTGCCCAGTGCGTCGCCGTCCGGCTTGAGATGGCGGTGCAGAATGATGGTATCATAACGTTCAATCAGCTTTCTGATTTTTTCAAACATGGCGGTTTCCTTTCTATCTGCGGCGCTGATGCAGGCGCCGCATCCACTATACCATAAAACGGCGAAAATCTCAAACGCCGGCGGGCAAAGAAAAAGCCCTGCATACGGGATAAGCAGGGCGAAAAGAAGGCTTATCGATTAATGCCAGCGCTTGAGCGCGGCCTCACGGATGACGGCGTAGCCCGCCTCGTTGGGATGAATGCCGTCCCGCGACATCATATCGCGGAAATCGCGCTGATCCAGGAACAGTCCGCGCAGATCAAAGATGGGGCAGTTGGCTTCGTTGGCCGTTTTGAGGGCTACATAGGCGTAGCGCTCCTGCCAGCGATAAATAAATTCCGGGCTGCCCAGATAGTGCAGAAGCGCGTCCCGATCCAGCTTCTGCGATACCCACTCAAAGTAGCGATCAGGCACTACGGGCAGGGGAATGCTGACGACGGGGCGCATGCCGTTGTCACGGGCATAGGCGATCAGCCGCAGCAGCGAATCGTGAAAATCAGACAGAGAGACCTTGGCCTCGTGGGGAAGATCGGGCTGGGCGGCCACCTCCTCCCAGTTCAGGTCGGAATCGTTGCCGCCAAATTCAATCACGCAGGGCGCGCCGGGCAGCGGCTCGGCCTTATCCAGCATGCGCACTGCGTCGGCTGCGGTACAGCCGGGCTTGGCATAGCTTTTAACGGCAACGCCCTGCGTGCGCAGGACGCGGTCGTAGGTATTGCGGCAAAGGGTATAGCGATGGGCGGATTCGTCATACATGACGCCGCAGGAAATGGAATCGCCGAAAATAAAAAGCTGATTGTCAGTCATCTTGAAAAACCTCCTGATACGATGCAGCCATCATAGCACATAACTGGTTATTCTGATTCTACCGGCAAGGAAAGCCGCCCCCTACGAAACGTAGAAAGTGCATTCTATGGCACGTAGAGAGAAAATGAGCCATTCTACTGACAGTAGAGAACCATAAATGGCTGTGCAGAAACCAGTACGCAAGCATAATTGACACAAAAACGCAGCGCAGCATCGGTGACTGCATCGCAAATCAAAAAATACGTCGAAATGGCGCATTTTATGTTGATTCAGACATGATATTGACCGAAATGGCTATTTATGGCGCGGGAAAACTATGCTATAATAAAAGAAGCAAGCGCACGCTTGCCCTTTCCCGGACGCATTGCCGCGGGCTGATTGCCGCGCGGACGTCCGCCATTTTTCGCTGCCCTGGCGCAGCATGGAGGAATTGCATGGCACACGCATCGTTTGATAAGGAATCCATCAAGCAATCCATTATCGGCAAGATCCAGCGCTATAACGGACGCACCCTTGCGGATGCGACCCCGCAGCAGATCTATTACGCCGTGGCTTCTACCATCCGCGATCAGATCATGGAAAAGTGGGTGGCCGCGCGCGAACGCGATAAAACCTATATGGGCAAGCGCCTGTATTACCTGTCGGTGGAATTCCTGACCGGGCGCAGCATGCACTGCAACGCCGTCAATCTGTGCACGATGAAAAATGTGCGCGACGCGCTGATGGAGCTGGGCATCAACTGGCGCCATGTCATCCGCGAGGAGCCGGAACCGGGCCTGGGCAACGGCGGCCTGGGGCGTTTGGCCGCGTGCTTTATGGACAGCCTGGCCTCGCTTGAGCTGCCTGCCATGGGCTGCACCATCCGCTATGAATATGGCCTGTTCCGCCAGCGCATTGTGGATGGCCAGCAGGTAGAGGTGCCCGATAACTGGCTGGATAACGGCAATATCTGGGAGGTGCCCGACCCTGAGGATACGATGGAGGTGCACTTCGGCGGCTATGTAGAGCCCGTGCAGGAGAACGGCCGCACCAACTTTGTCACCAAGAATTATCAGACCGTGCTGGCGGTGCCCTACGATATGCCTATCGCCGGTTATGATTGCGACACCGTCAATACCCTGCGCATGTGGAGCGCGCGCAGTCCGCACAATAATCTGGACTTTAGCGCATTCTCCGCCGGTAATTACGAAAAGGCGCTCGAATCCGATATGGCCGCGGTGATCAGCAAGGTGCTCTATCCCGAGGATAACCATTACGAGGGCAAAAAACTGCGCCTGACCCAGCATTATTTCTTCACCAGCGCGTCGCTGCAGTATGCCATCAAGGATTTCAAGCGCCGCTTCGGCACGCGCTTTAACCTGCTGCCTGAAAAAATTGCCATCCAGATCAACGATACCCATCCGGGCCTGGCCATTCCGGAGCTGATGCGCCTGCTGATGGATCAGGAAGGTCTGGGCTGGGATGAGGCGCAGGCCATTGTCAGCAAGACGGTTGCCTATACCAACCATACCGTCATGAGCGAGGCGCTGGAGCGCTGGCCGCAGCAGATGGTGCGCGAGCAGCTGCCCCGCATCTATATGATCCTGGAGGAAATGAACCGCCGCCTGTGCCAGCGTCTGTGGAATGCTTTCCCCGGCGATTGGGATCGCATTGCCCATATGGCCATCCTGGCGTATGATCAGGTGCACATGGCCAATCTGTGCGTAGCCATGAGCTACGCGGTCAATGGCGTCAGCCGCCTGCACGGCGAGATCCTCAAAAACGATACCTTCCATGATTATTATACCCTGATGCCTGAAAAGTTCACCTATATCACCAACGGTATCACCCATCGCCGCTGGCTGATGGCCTGCAATACCCGCCTGCGCGAGCTGATTAACGAGGCCATCGGTGAAAAATGGTATCGTGAGCCCGAGCGCCTGGAGGAGCTGCTGCCCTTTGCGGAGGATAAGGCATTCCGCGAAAAGTTCGACCAGGTGAAGCAGTTTAACAAGCATCAGTTCAACCATATGCTGTCCATGCGGCAGGATATGGAGGTGGACGAGAGCTTTATGTTCGATTCGCAGTGCAAGCGCCTGCACGAGTATAAGCGCCAGATGCTAAATGCCCTGCATATCCATGTGCTGTATAACCGCATCATGGACGATCCCAACTTCACCATGACCCCGCGCGTGTTCATCTTTGCCGCCAAGGCCAGCCCCGGCTACTACAAGGCCAAGCTGATCATCCGCTATATTCTGGCGCTGAGCAAGATGATTAACCATAATCCCCGTGCCAGCCGCATGCTGCGCATTGTCTTTGTGGAAAACTACGATGTGTCCGCGGCCGAGGCCATCATGCCCGCTACCGATCTGTCCGAGCAGCTTTCCACCGCCGGCAAGGAGGCCAGCGGCACCGGCAACATGAAGTTCATGATGAACGGCGCGGTGACCATCGGCACCATGGACGGCGCGAATGTGGAAATCTACGATCAGGTGGGCGCGGAGAATATCTACATCTTTGGTATGCGCGCCGATACCGTGGCGGCGCTGGAAAGCGCAGGCGGCTATAACCCCATGACGATTTTTGAAAACAACGCCGAAATCCGCCGCGCACTGACGCAGATGATCGACGGCACGCTGATGACGGAGAACCCCGCCGCCCTGCAGGCGCTGTATCACGATATGCTCTTTGACGACCGCTACTTCGTCCTCAAGGACTTTGGCAGCTACTCCATGGCGCAGCGCCGCGTGAACGACGATTATCAGGATCGCGACAAGTGGCTGCGTATGGCGGTGATCAACACGGCCAAGTCCGGCATTTTCTCCTCCGACCGCACGATCCGCGAGTATAACGAGAAGATCTGGCATCTGAAATAAAAATGAAAAGGCTTTGGAGCGAACCTCCAAAGCCTCTTGATTCCTGGAATTACTTGCAGTTGTAGTTGCCGCACATGCTTTCATCGGCCGCTTCGCCGGTGTAGGCCATGGGGGTGGGCTCCACCTTGATCTTGTCCAGGCTGCAATGGCCGTGGTCATTGTGATGCTTGCAGGATACGACGCTGCACTCGATGCACTGATTCCATTCGGGATGGCTCATGGAAAAATCCTTCCTTTCATATAGAAAATGGAAAAGGCGGACGCGACAGCCCCTCGCGCGCGAGACTGCCCGGCGGGATGCGCGTGGTGCGCGCGGTGCATGACAGCGTCCGCCGTCCCCATGGGAGGGCCTGGCTGTACGATCTGTCGCGCGATCAGGCGAATGCGCTCATTGCGTCCACAGCCAGTATGCCCGCGCGGCGGACGAGCTATCCCAACAAAAATTTTCGTCGTCCCGGTGAGTTCGAAATCCTCCTCACCTTGAGCAATTCCGGCAATATCCACAGCGTTTTGGCTGGGCTTTTCACGCATTGCTGCGTCGCTTTCCGCTTGACGTACCTCCAGTACGCCTGCTCGTCGGCTTCTTGCACTGCGCAAAAATCCTGCGCCTTCCCGCTGCGTCAATTGCCGTCCTTGCTCATAAATCAAAACTAAGGAGCAATTGAAAAATGAAAAAGAAGACCACCCTCTACCTTGTGCAGGCCGCGCTGATCGCCGCCATGTACGTCGCCCTGACCTACCTGAGCAACATGGCGGGCCTATGGGAAGTGCGCTTTTCCGAGGCACTGTGCATCCTGCCCTATTTTACCGGCGCGGCTGTGCCCGGTCTGACCGTTGGCTGCGTGCTGGCCAATATCCTGACGGGCTGCCCGCTGTGGGATGTTGTTTTTGGCTCCCTGGCTACGCTGATCGGCGCATATATTGCCAGGCTTCTGCATAAGAAAAGCTGGTGGCTTGCGCCCTGGCCCAATATCATTGCCAATACCATTGCCGTGCCGCTGATCCTGCGGTATGTGTATACCGACGTATCCAGCACCTATCCCGCACTGGTGGGGCTGATCTTTGCCAGCGAGGTGGTATCGGCGGGGCTGCTGGGCTATGTGCTGCTGCGCGCGCTCAAGCCCCATACGCAGCTGTTTCGTGGCGCTTGAAAGCGCAGGCAAGCCTGTGCTATAATAGTCAAAATTCCGCATTGAAAGGAAGGTGGGCGCATGCATGTTTTCTACTGCAAAAAGTGCAAAAAGGACAGCCTGACGCCCATCTGTGAGCATTGCGGCCAGCCCATTACCGCCCTGTCCAGCAACGAGCGCTTCAAGTGGCGCGCCATCCGCGTGCCTCTGGGGGATGCTCGCAGCATCTGGGGCGCGCTGAAGGTGCTGGCGCTGGCGGAAATTCTGCTGATCCTGTTTTGCTTTATCGGTGAATTGCTGGTGGCGCAAGATAAGCAGATGGCTCTCACCATGCTGACGGGCAGCGGCATGCTGCCCTGGGCGCTGGTGTTCTTCGGCCTGGGCGCGGTGATCATCCTGCTTTGCCTGGGCCTGCAGGGACGGGAAGAAATGCACTACGTGCTGGATAAAAGCGGCGCGCATCTGCAAAAGTGGATCGAACCGGGACGGATTCGCTGCTACGCCCGTTTCCTGCCCTACGAAAGCTATAACATCGCCAAGGATAACGAGGGCAACGCGCGCATGCTCATAGGAGAATCGCATATCCTGTGGGAGGATGTGTGCCGCTACGAAGTGAACAAGCGCGCCTGCCGCATCGATCTGTACCGCCCGGCGGGATTTCGGTTTATGACGCTGTATCCGGAGCGCGAGGAGCTGGATGCAATCGTAGCCTATATAACGCCCAAAATGAAGCAGCTGGTACGGCGATAAAAAACATAATGACTCAGAAAGGCGAATGTATGCCGCGAAAAAGACGGCGTACATTCGCTTTTTTTGCCAAAAGGGTGAAAAAATTTTTGGATTTTGGCGATAGATATTGAAAAAATCCCGATCGTTTGTTATACTTGTAAACGAATGACGTGTTCGCGTCGTTTGAGATTTTCATAGGAGGCTCAACTCATGAAAAAGTTCCTGGCAATGATCCTGGCGCTCGTCATGGTTCTGGCGATGGTTTCTGTCGCGTCCGCTGAAGACGCGATGCGCGTGGCGATGATCACCGACTACGGCGATATCACCGACCAGTCCTTCAACCAGACTACCTACGAAGCCTGCAAGAAGTGGGCGGAAGAGAACGGCGTTGATTTCACCTACTTCAAGCCCGCTGGCGACTCCACCCCCGAGCGTGTGGCCATGGTCGAAAAGGCCGCTGAAGAAGGCTACAACGTGATCGTGATGCCCGGTTATGCCTTTGGCGGCACCATCGCTGAAGTGCAGAACGATTACTCCGATATCAAGTTCGTGGCGCTGGACGTGTCTGAGGGCGACCTGGGCGGCGTTGAACTGGCGTCCAACGTGTACTGCGCTGTGTATCAGGAAGAGCTGTGCGGCTACATGGCTGGCTATGCTGCTGTGAAGCTGGGCTACACCCATCTGGGCTTCCTGGGCGGCATGGCGGTTCCCGCCGTCGTCCGCTACGGCTACGGCTTCGTGCAGGGCTGCAACGCCGCTGCCGTTGAAATGGGCAAGGAAAAGGAAGTTACCGTTGAATACGTGTACGGCAACCAATTCTTCGGCGACGCCGATATCACCGCCTACATGGACAACTGGTATCAGACCATGGGTGTGCAGGCCGTGTTCGCCTGCGGCGGCGGCATCTATACCTCCGCTGCTGAAGCGGCTGCCAAGGTAAACGCCAAGGTCATCGGCGTGGACGTGGACCAGGCTGGCATCATCAACGCCTACGGCGAGGGCATGACCGTGACCTCCGCTATGAAGGGTCTGGCCGCCACCGTTAACACCCTGCTGACCGAGATCAAGGCTGGCAACTTCGCCAGCTTCGGCGGCAAGGTGGAAACCCTGGGTCTGGTTTCCGGCACCGATATGGACGCCAACTACGTGGGCATCCCCGCCTCCACCCAGTACGCCGAAGGCTTCACCGCCGAGGATTACGCTGCGCTGGTTGCCAAGATGTTCGCTGGCGAAGTCACCGTGTCCAACGACACCGAGACTCAGCCTGAGGTTGCCCTGACCGTCACCTACTACGGCAACATCAAGTAATTCCATCATCGCCGGGGAGAGGCCATCTCCCCGGCCTTTGACAAAAGCCCCTGCTCCCGTAAAAGAAGCGGGGGTTTTTGTCAAGGGCCGTGCCAGGCGAACCGGCCGCGTAAGGGAGGGACAAATTCCTTGGAGAATCACGGAAACGAATACGCCGTAGAAATGCTGCATATCACCAAGCGATTTCCGGGCATCGTCGCAAACGACGATATCACCCTGCAATTGCGCAAGGGTGAAATTCACGCGCTTTTGGGTGAGAACGGCGCAGGCAAATCCACGCTGATGAGCGTGCTTTTCGGTCTGTATCAGCCGGAAGAGGGAAAAATCCGCGTCAATGGCAAGGACGTGGTGATCCGCGACCCCAACGACGCCAACGCCCTGGGCATCGGCATGGTGCATCAGCATTTCAAGCTGGTGGAGTGCTTTACGGTGCTGGATAATATCATCCTGGGCGCTGAGACGTGCAAATTCGGCTTCCTCAATAAGGCCCAAGCCCGTGAAAAGGTGAACGCCCTGAGCGAGCGCTACGGCCTGCACGTCGATCTGGACGCGAAGATTGAGGATATCACCGTGGGCATGCAGCAGAGGACGGAAATCCTCAAAATGCTCTACCGCGACAACGAGATCCTGATCTTTGACGAGCCTACCGCCGTGCTGACCCCGCATGAGATCGACGAGCTGATGCAGATCATGCGCAACCTGGCGCAGGAGGGCAAGTCTATCCTGTTCATTTCCCATAAGCTGGCTGAAATCATGGCTGTGGCCGATCGCTGCACCGTGCTGCGCAAGGGCAAATATATCGGTACGGTCAATACCGCCGAGACTTCCATGGAGCAGCTGTCTGCCATGATGGTGGGCCGCAACGTCAATTTCCATGTGGAAAAGCAGCCCAAAACGCCCGGCAAGGTGATCCTGAAGGTGGAAAACATGACGGTCGCCTCCAAGCTGCACAAGAACAACGCCGTTCGCAATGTATCCTTTGACGTGCGCGAGGGCGAAATTGTGTGCATCGCCGGCATCGATGGCAACGGCCAAACAGAGCTGGTTTACGGCCTGACGGGGCTGGAGCCGCTGGCGGGCGGCAAGATCACCCTGATGGGGGATAACATCACCCACGCATCCATCCGCAAGCGCAGCAAGGATGGCATCAGCCACATCCCGGAGGATCGCCACAAGCACGGCCTGGTGCTGGATTACAGCCTGGAGGACGATATTGTGTTGCAGCGCTATTTTGAAAGCGATTTTACACAGTTCGGCTTCCTGCGCCGCAAGCAGATCCGCGGCTATGCCGAGCAGCTGATCGAGCAGTATGACATCCGCTCGGGTCAGGGGCCTGTCACCATGGCGCGCAGCATGTCCGGCGGCAACCAGCAAAAGGCCATTGTCGCGCGCGAGATTGACCGCGATCCCAAGCTGCTCATCGCCGTGCAGCCTACCCGCGGCTTAGATGTGGGCGCGATTGAGTATATCCACAAGAAGATCGTCGAGCAGCGCGATGCGGGCAAGGCCGTGCTGCTGGTTTCGCTGGAGCTGGACGAGGTGATGGACGTGAGCGACCGGATCCTGGTGATGTACGAGGGCGAAATCGTGGGCGAGCTGGACCCCAAAACCACCACGGTAGAGGAGCTGGGTCTGTACATGGCCGGCGCCAAGAGACAGGAGGTGCGGGAAGGTGCAAAATAAAAAGCATACTTCTTGGCTGCAAATCCCCGCAGTGCAAACGCTGCTCGCATCGCTATTGTGCATTGTCGCAGGCGTGCTGATCGGCTATATCGCGCTGCTGATTATCAATCCCTCCGGTGCGACGGAGGCCATCCTGACGGTTCTGAAGAATTTCTGGACCTACAGCCGTCCCAAGACCCAGCTGAAATATCTGGGCTCCACGCTGGTAAAGACTGCGCCGCTGCTGATGTGCGCGCTGTCGGTGCTGTTTGCCTATAAGGTAGGCCTGTTCAATATCGGCGCGGCGGGCCAGTATGTGGCCGGCGCGGGTGCAAGCCTGTACTGCGCGCTGGCGCTGCAGCTGCCCTGGTGGGTATGCTTGCTGGCGGCCATCGTGTGCGGCGCGCTGCTGGGCGCCATCTCCGGCGCGCTCAAGGCGTATTGCAACGTGAACGAGGTTATTTCCTGCATCATGCTCAACTGGATCAGCCTCTATACGGTCAATACCCTGCTGTCTCAGGTGAAGGATCCTACCAGCCCCTACACGCTGAATCTCAAGCGCACCAACGCCGCGGCAGCGCTGCCCAGCCTGGGCCTGGAAAAGCTGTTTAACAACAACGCCAACGTGACCATCGCCATCCCGCTGGCTATCCTGTGCGCCATCGCCATCTGGGTGCTGCTGGCCAAGACGCGCCTGGGCTATGAGCTGCGCGCCACGGGCCTGAACCGTCACGCTGCCAAGTACTGCGGCATGCGCGGCAAGTTCAATATCATCCTGGCCATGGCCATTGCGGGCGCGCTGGCGGGCGCGGGCGCGGCTATGCTGTATCTGACCGGCTTTGAGGAGTGGAGCTGCACGCAGTCCTCCGTCCCGGCGATGGGCTTCAATGGCATCGCCGCCGCTTTCCTGGGCGGCCTGAGCCCCATCGGCACGATCTTCGCGTCCTTCTTCATCCAGCATATCACCAACGGCGGCGCGTATGTGGATAAGACCATGTACTGCTCCCAGATCTCGGATTTCATTTCTTCTGTGATTATCTACCTGTGCGGCTTTGTGCTCTTTATCCGCCGCTTTATGAACAGCCGCATCGCCAAGGCCAACGAGAAGCGCGCGGCGCTTGAAAAAGGAGGCGATAAGCAATGATCCTGCTGATTCAGTACATGCTCATCTTTGCTTCCGTATTGATGCTGGTTGCGCTGGGCGGCTGCTTCTCCGAGCATTCGGGCGTGATCAACATCGGCCTGGAGGGCATCATGGTGTTTGGCGCGCTGGGCGGCGCACTGATGATGAAATGGCTGCCCGTGGGCGCTTCCGCGCTGACGGTAATCAGCCTGTCCATCCTCTTCGCCGTGCTGTTTGGCATGCTGTATTCATTGCTGCTGGCAGTGGCGGCCATCAACTTCAGCGCCGATCAAACGCTGGTGGGCACGGCGATGAATCTGATGGGCACGGCGCTGGCGACGGTCATCGTAAAGGCCATGAATACGGCTGCAAACCCGGACAACGTGTCCTCCACCATCCAGTATATCAACGCCAAGAAGGCCTTCCTGGTCAATATCGGCAGCTTCGAGTTCAACTGGTTCATGCTGCTGGCGCTGATTCTGTTGATTGCCAGCTATGTGGTGCTGAACAAGACGCGCTTTGGCCTGCGTCTGCAGGCGTGCGGCGAGCATCCGCAGGCGGCGGACTCGGTGGGCATCAATGTGTATAAGATGCGCTATGCGGGCGTGCTGATTTCCGGCCTGCTGGGAGGCATTGGTGGCCTGGTGTATATCACTGCGGGCGTAAGCGAATGGAAATTTGAAAACGGCGTGGCCGGCTTTGGTTTCCTGGCGCTGGCGGTGATGATCTTCGGCCAGTGGAAGCCCATCCGCATCGCCCTGGCGGCGCTGCTGTTTGGCTTCTTCCGCGCGCTGGGCAATGTATACACGGGCTTTGATTTCCTGCAGCGGCTGAACCTGCCCAGCAACGTGTACAACATGCTGCCCTATATCTTCTCCCTGATCGTGCTGATCCTGACCTCTAAAAATTCCCGCGCGCCCAAGGCGGAGGGCGTTCCCTACGATAAAGGGGCGAGGTAAGGCGAAAATTACGGATTGTATCCAATCATCGTCCTCGTGACACGCCGATGAAATCGGCGCGGGCGTGCGCAGCACGACCAAGGGGAAAAATGAAAAGCTGCCTGGGTGGAGCTTGCTCCTGCCCAGGCAGCTTGAGTTTTTCACTGTCATGAGGGGACGGCTAAAGCTACTCTTTCTATTTAATTGCTTTTTACGTCACAAATAGGTTCTTTGGTACTTTCCTTGTACGCCCCGCGCTACTGCCTAACGGCAAGCGCGGGTTTCGGGCGGCAATTTGCAAAATTGCGCGCCCTCAGCCGCCTATGGCGGCGCTATGACTCAAGAAAGTACCGTAATTCCTTTTCTTGTCTAAGTTTGCTGTGCTTTTTTTACAAACATAAACAGCCATCCCAGCGGGATGGCTGTATTGCTGTTATTGGGTTTAGCGCTTCAATAAATCGATCGTTACGCCTGGCGATAGCCGTGCGGATTACGGGACTGCCAGTTCCACGCATCGCGGCACATATCGTCCAGCGTGCGTTTGGCCTGCCAGTGCAGCACGGCCTTGGCCTTGGAGGGATCAGCATAGGATACGGCGATATCGCCTGGGCGGCGCGGCGCATCCACGTGGGGAAGGGTCAGGTGGTTGGCGCGCTCAAAGGCCGCTACCATCTGATATACGCTGTAACCCTCGCCGGTGCCCAGGTTGAAGATCTCGGTGCCCTGATGATCCATGGCATATTCCAGCGCCTTTACATGGCCGTCCGCCAGATCCATCACATGGATGTAATCACGCACGCAGGTACCGTCGGGGGTGGGATAATCGTTGCCGAAGATGCTCAGCTTGTCGCGCACGCCAGCCGCTGTCTGGCAGATGAAGGGCATCAGGTTGTTGGGGATGCCGGAGGGATCCTCGCCGATCAGGCCGCTCTCATGCGCGCCGACGGGGTTGAAGTAGCGCAGCAGCACCACCGTCCACTCGGGATCGGCAAAGGCTATATCGCGCATAATGCGCTCGCTCATCCATTTGGTCCAGCCATAGGGATTGGTGCACTCGCCCATGGGCAGACTTTCATTGAAGGGCACTTCTTTGCTGTCGCCGTACACGGTGGCGGAGCTGGAAAATACAATGCGCTTTACATGGTGCTCCGCCATCACGCGGCACAGCGTCATGGTAGCGCCGAGATTGTTCTGATAATAATTGAGCGGGATGCGCACGGATTCGCCTACAGCCTTCAGACCCGCAAAGTGCACCACGCCGTCGATATGCTCTTTATCAAAAACGCTGCTGACAAACGCCGCGTCGCAGCAATCGCCCTCGTACAGGGTGATGGGCTTACCAGCGATCTTTTCCACACGGGCAATGGCCTCGGGGCAGCTATTAACAAAATTATCCAATACGACCACTTCGTGGCCCGCGTCCAGCAGGCTAACGCAGGTGTGGGAGCCGATATAGCCGGCGCCGCCAGTAAGCAAAAAACGCATCGAAAACCCCTCCTCTTTTTGATCCGGGTATAGTATAATATTTCAGGCAGAGATTGTCAAATAACATTTTACTCGCACTTTTTGTAGATTTCTGCTATAATGAGCAAACCGTAAGCAAGAAAGGAAGTGACGGCATGAGTCTGTTTCATCCGCGCAGCCGTGCGGAGCAGTTTGAGGCGATGGCGGCGGAGTATGAGCGTCCCATTTATCTGCTGTGCCTGCGCATGATGGGCAACCGTGAGGACGCGCAGGATTGCGCCCAGGAGGCGCTGCTGCGCGCGTTCCGCGCCTTTGATCGGTTCCGCGACGGCGCCAGCCCCAAAACATGGCTCTATCGCATTGCCTATAATACCTGTATAGATGAGTTGCGCCGCCGGCGCGGCGTGGTATCGCTGGATACCCTGCGCGAGGGCGGCTTCGATGTGCCCGATGCGAAAGCAGAGCGCGCGTATGAGCAATTGGAGCACAAGGAGCGCTGCGAGCTGGTTAAGCAGGCCATGGAGCAGCTGCCTGAGGATCAGCGCGCCGCGCTGGTGCTGCGAGAGTTCCAGCAGCTATCCTACGAGGAGATCGCCAACGCCTTGCAGCAGCCTGAGGGCACGATCAAGAGCCGCATCAACCGAGCCCGTGAAAAAGTGAAAAATTTTGTAAAACAGGCGGAACAAAACGGCTGCTCATCCGTCAAAGAAAATGAAGGGAGGCAAAAATGATGGATTGTAAAGCATTTGCCTTGCTTCTCGATACCCCCTGGGAGAAGCTGACGCAGGCGCAGCGGGAAGAAATGGAACAACACGCTGCGCAGTGCCCGGATTGCGCGCTGGCGCTGCAGATCCAGCGCGATATGCAAGGGATGGACGCGGATGAAACCGTGCCAGAGGCATTCTCGCAGGGATGGCGAACCATGATTCGCGAGGAGGAGAGACGGATGAACGAGCAAAATGAGAAGCGGCGTTTCCCATGGAAGCGCGCGCTGGCCACCGCGGCGGCGGTGATCTTTGTAGCGGGCGGCACGGCAATCAGCACGCTGAACGGTTGGGGGATGGAGAGCGGCAAGCCTGCCGCGCAGTACCGCATGGCGGACGAGCCAAACTATCAGTATAATGACAGCAGAGCGCAGGATTACGACTATGCCGCGGGCGTCAGCGACGAGGGCGGGATGATGCTGAAATCAATGGCTCAAAACGAAAGCGCCTCGAGCGCCGCGCCGGAGGAAGCCACGGCACAGGCCAGCAAGATCATCCGCACGGTTAATTTCACCATCCGTACCCAGCAGTATGATGCGGCCTATGCGGCGCTGAGCACGCTGGTGAGCAATTACGGCGGCACGGTGGAAAGCCTGAACCTGTCAGGCGACCAGAGTGCGGGCAGCCTGCGCAGGGCTAACCTGACGCTGCGTATCCCGTCTGAAAAGCTGGACGCCTTTGTGGCCGGGGCTAACGATATTGGCGGCGTGAGCAATTATTCCGAAAGCAGCGACGATGTAAGCGACACCTACTACGACCTGCAATCCCGTCTGGATACGCAGAAAACCAAGATGGCGCGGCTTCTGCAGCTGATGGAAAAGGCTGAGACGACCAGCGACCTGATTGAGCTGGAAAACGCGATCAGCGACACCCAGTACATGATCGATTCCTACACCGGCCGGCTGAACGGCTATGACAGTCGCGTGGACAACTCCTATGTGTATGTGACCATCCGGGAGCTGTCCAATGCCGAGGCTGTTGAGGAGGAAAATACGCCCCTGGGACAGCGCATTGCTAATGCAGTGAAGGCCTCTCTGGAAGCAGCTGGCCGTGCGGCGCAGGGCTTCGCGGTGTTCTTTGTGGCGGCGCTGCCCTGGCTGGCGGCGCTGGGCGTGGTGATTGTGATCATCCGCGTGATCCGCAAAAAGACGAAGAAGCAGCGCAAGTAAACAATTGGAGATTGCGAAAATGCATTCTGATTTAAATCACTGAAGGGGCTTGCTGTCTGTGAAGAACAGGCAGCAAGCTCCTTTGATTTTACCATAATTCTGTAGATGCTGTAGTAATCAAAATACACAATCAGAATCTGTTTGGATTGACTGAAACCCTTGCGGAATAGAGCAGTTTGCTTTTGTGAAATTTTAAGGAAGGAACCTTCAACCACGGCCTTATTCAGAGAATTCCTGCCCGGTTCATGCTTTTTGGATGCTTTTGGGAGCTTGGGAGAATTGGCTGGTACGGCTTGCGCTGGCATTGCCAGCTCTGATGCGAGCGAAGGAGCAGTTTATCCCATACGCTATCTATGACGAGTCTTTGTCCGATATAGAGGCTGTCAGCTAAAGCCTTCTGCCTTCTTTTCGAGGAAAAGTGCGCCAATGCAGCGTCGCAACGCTATGGCAGCATAAATTCGTTTTTTATGACACTGATTCAAGTACTTCTTCTCAGGGTTTCTGCTTCCTGTAAATGACGGCGGTTTGATTATGATAGAATCGTTGTATGCTGGTATCTTGCTTGCTACAACTGTACTTGAAAACGCTGCTTTTTAGCAATAAGATTCAGAATGGCAAATAACCTATAATTTTTTAGTTATGCAGTAAAAAGTACTTATGCAAATTTTATGATTGACAAAACACATTATTTTGATTATAATATAGTAAACAGTGTTTAGGAAAATGTTTACTCTCGAGGAAGCTGAAAGAACGTATTGATAGGAGAAGTGCCATGACAATACGAGACATCGCAAGGATTGCAAAGGTTTCACCAGCAACGGTATCGAAAATATATAACAAAAAAGATGAGAACATTTCTCCTGAAACAAGAAACCATGTACTGCAAGTAATCAAGGAATGCAATTATTCCCCATACTCAAGGTTTAAAGCAGCCCCTAAAGGCACTTCGCTGATGATTGGAATCGTATTGACTTCTGGCGAAAGGCAACAGCAAAAGCTATGCGGTATTCTTGACACACTGCACATTGAGGGATACAACGCAATAGTATGCTCTTGCTGCGACAAAGAGGAGGAGCAGAAAAAGATAAGCCTCCTCTCTGCAAATGGTGTAGATGGTATAATTTGGATCGGCGAGGAAACGGATGAAACAGTAAGAATGTCAGAGCATATCCCATACATTATAGTCAAAAATGATAGCGATGAAAATGAGCCTGAGCATTTTGGCGTGAAGTTTTCAGAAATGGCTTATTTCGCAACAAACGAATTGATAAATAGATGCCATAAGAAAATTATGTGCCTGCTCCCAGATCGAAGCGTTCAGAGCGAGCATTTTCGTGAAGGCTATATGAAAAGGATGATGGAATCTGGGTATAACGAAAAGTCGCATAATTGTTATGTTGCTGATGAAGAAGACCTGTCCATTCAAATGAGTCAGCATACAGCGATTGTTTGCTTTGAAAACAGAACTGCCCAAAAAGCTGCTGAATGTGCGAACAGCTTAAATGTACTGGTTCCGAAGGAGCTTTCGATTGTTTGCGTTAATAATAACGAAAAAGAAGAAACGGTCAATAATGAAGTATCAACTATTGGTATAGATAGTGTAGTACTGGGACAATATGCCGCTTTCAGCCTTATCGCTAAAATTGAAAACAGAGAAAGCGAGAAGAGCATTCCCTCATTTATCAGGAAGCTGAATCATAATAACACAATTGACGTATCTAATGATACTTCTGATAAGAGAATTGTTGTGGTTGGCTGCACTAATATGGACACTTACTATACAATAAGCGACACATTGAGGCATGGTGATCAAGTTGTAGCGGATAGCTGCATGAAAATGCCGGGAGGGAAGGGGCTGAATCAAGCGATAGGGGTTGCTCGGCTTGGTATATCAACGCATATCATTAGCTGCTTGGGAAAGGATTATGAAGGAGGGATGATATTTGACTGTTTAAGAAAAAACAATGTTGATGTTTCGGGAATCTTCTTTACTAAGCAGCAAAAAACCGGGAGCTGTCAGATATTGAACTATTTAGACGGGGAAACGGTTATTATTGGATACAATGGTGCCAGCGATCTATTAGGCGCAAAGCATATAGTAGCCAATGAGAATCTATTTAAGAATGCAGGCTACTGCATAGTTCAAGATGCAGGGGAAGAGGATCTGGTTGAGCAAACAGTAAGGACAGCTCATCAATTTGGATGTAAGGTTCTTCTTCGAGCTGGAAAAAGAACGTCAGCAGAGACTACATTTTTCCAGGACGTCGATATATTTATGCCAAATAGAAAGAGCCTTGAAAGGTTATTGCCGGGTTCGGAGAGCTATGAGAAGAAGGCTCAGTATTTTTTGGATAAAGGTGTAAAGCAGGTAATTATTACACTGGGGCATAAAGGATGCTATTTAAAGGATCAAGAGCATTCATGCTTTTTCCCGGCAATTGATGTAAAACCGATTGATACAACAGGCGCTGCTGATGAATTTAGCGCTACACTATGCGCTTATCTTTTGGAGGGAAGCGATATTACGGAGGCAATAAAATACGCTACTGTTGCTGCGGGCTTGTCTACAAGCAGATGTGGCGCTGTTCCCTCTATGGTGGACAGAGAAACACTTGAACTCTATATGTCCAAACAAGGAATATGATCCCGGAAGGGACATAAATATTAGGAGGTTGAACCCATGAAAAAATGCACTGCTCTTCTGCTGACTCTCATGATGATCGTGACGATTATTCCGCTTGCATCGTTTGCGGAAGAAAAAATCGTCATCACCTGGATGGATGATCGTACCGGCGATGACGGCTGGATGCTTCGCAACGAATTCGTAATCAAGCCATTTCTGGAAAAACATCCCAACGTTGAAATCGACTGGCAGCCTACCATCGACATTACCAAACAAGTGAAAATCGCTTTAGCTGCAGGCGCTGGACCAGACCTGATGAGCGTTGATGGACCGACCGATGCCATTGAACTCTACGAAAGCGGCAGAACAATTGCACTGAATGATGCTATTGCAAAATATGGCTGGGATAAGGTTATCTATGATTGGGCGTTGGATACTGCTACGACACAGGATGGTTTTATTACCGGCGTGCCTGCTCAGTATGAGGGTATGCTGTTCTATGGTAACAAAGCTATTATGGATGAGCACGGATGGAAGATGCCTGCTACCTATGAAGAACTTAAAGAACTGGCTGTAGAAATCCGTGAAGCAGGCTATGCGGCTCCCATGATTCTCGGAACGCAGAATATTCCGCGCAGAAATGAGTGGTGGTATTCTACGCTGTTTGGCAATTATGCTGGCCGCGAGGCAACAAAAGATCTCTTAGAAGGTCGCAAAACGTTCTTTGATCCCGAAATCTCTGGCGTTTTTACGACATACAAAGAAATGTTTGATCTGGGTATCAACGGCAACCAAGATACGTTTGCTGTAACCCTGGAAGACGGTCGCGCTATGTATTATTCTGGCATGACTGTGATGGTTATGGAAGGCGACTGGTTTGTTGATAACGGCTTACAAAATGGCATAGATCAGTATATTTCTTTGCCTCCTTCTTTCCGCGAAGGTGTACCTCAAAGCTATTCTCTGAGCGTGGGCGGTTGCTATGTTGTAAACAATGCCTGCAGTGAAGAAAAGCTGGAATTGATTTACGAATTGCTTGACATTCTCTATTCCCGCGCGGATCTCTATGTTGCAAGTCTTGAAGCGGGTGGACAGGTGAACTGCATTACCGTAGATGATGCATTGATTAATGCTGCTAATCTGAGCGAACCTATCAAAGAAAAGCTGAATATTACTGATGCAGCGATGGCTGAGGGCAATGTTGGACACTGCACTTGGACTTTCTTCCCGCAGGATGTGCGTCTTTACATGTATGAGAATGCAGATGCTTACCTGATGGGCGATTTGTCCCTGGAGGATTATCTTGGCGCCATGCAGAAGATGCTGGATGCAGATATTGCTGCTGGCAATGTGCCTCCTGTCATGTAATGCAGCAGGATATGCTTTGGATTGCAGTGTGACAATCCGGCAGGGTGTCCAACCTTGGACACCCTGCCAAGGCATAGAATCTGGTGAAGACTATTTCTCTAATGTCGATTTGACCATTGTATATAACTTCAAAAAAATTCATGTACAGCCTTTAATTGTATGAGGTTGAATAATTATGAAGTTGCATTCCTTGAATGAGAGTATCCTTATCCCATTGCTTTTAGCAAGTCTTTATTCAGAACCCAGCATGGGCTTTAAGACTTTATTTATAGAATTTAAAGAAATTTCCGCTTTCAATACAGCTTGTATCATTGCCAAATTTGGACAATGCGCTTTTATAAACCTAAAAACGATTAATTTCTAATGGATTTATCTTTTGCAAATTGTACTTGCATTTTGGAGGTGTGACTATGCATGCAGCTGTGATAAACAACAAAAAAAGGCGGCAACGCCTCGGCGTATATCTATTCGTGCTTCCGGCCTTTCTTCTTCATTTCATCTTTGTGCTGGCACCATCTGTATCAACTGTGTATTTCTCATTTTTCAATTGGAACGGTATTGGAAAAGCAACCTTTATTGGTCTAAGCAATTATAAAGAGATGTTTGCGGACAGTGAGTTTACTAAAGCATTAAGCAACAATCTGAAGTGGATTGCAATTTTTATTACCATTCCCGTTTTTCTGGGGTTATTAACTGCTTATTGGGTCAGCAAAATGAAGAGAACCCAAATTCTAGTCCGAACAATATATTTTCTGCCCTATGTTATTGCATCCTCTACAGCAGGAAGAATATGGTGTTCATATTTCAACCCTTACTTTGGCTTTAATAATGTGTTTAAAGCTCTCGGGTGGGCCAAACTGGGAAAGACGCTTTGGCTTGGGAATAAAGCCATTGCTTTGTACTCAGTAGCTTTTGTCGATCTATGGCATTTCTGGGGCTTTGTTATGGTTATGTTCCTTGGTGCATTGCAGCAGGTTGATCCCGCTCTTTACGAATCTGCATTGGTCGAAGGAGCGAACAGAAGGCAGCTGTTTACGAAGATTACCATACCCTGTATTATGCCCACACTTGTTTTTGTTGTAATAACGATCATTATGTGGTCCTTCTTAACGTTTGACTATATCTGGGTCATGACTGGCGGCGGACCAGGGAATGCAAGCGATGTATTATCGACATTAATCTATCGAAATGCATATTCAAGATATCGCACAGGCTATGCAAGTACAATATGTGTGGTGCAAAGCTTCCTCTCGATACTAACCTATATTATTATGCAGGTTGTGAAAAAAAGGGGTGTTGAAGTATGAATAAGAAAAGGATTGGCGGAACAATCTATTCAATCATAAAATGGGTAATCATATGGGGACTGGCAGCGTTTGAGCTGTTTCCGCTTTTGCAACTGCTCTTCAATAGCTTTCGCCCAGATATTGAAATTAAAAAATACCCTATTGGTTTTCCGCGGACATTTACGCTTGCAAACTATATGGATACTTGGAAAATCGGCAACTATGGGAGAGCTTTTCTAAACAGCTTTTGGGTTTGCTTTTGGACGATACTAATCACTCTGACGGTGATTGGTTTAGCCGGTTATGCACTTGCTAAAATTGAATTTAAGGGACGAGGGGCTTTTACCGCGTATTTTCTTATGGCCATGGCAGTTCCCGCTTTTTCTCATCTGATTCCAACATATTATCTATTTAATAAATTAGGCATTCAAAACACGCATTTGAGCTTGATACTCATTTATAGCGCAGCAGGAATTCCGTTTAATTTAATGTTGCTTAGAACATTTCTTCTTGGAATTCCAAGAGAGCTGGAAGAAGCAGCACAAGTCGATGGATGTAATGAACTGTCAACGTTTCTAAGAATTACTTTACCGCTGTCAAAATCTATGTTTATGACAGTTGCTCTGCTGATTTTTCTCAAGAGTTGGAACGAATTTGTAGTAGCAAACACCTATGTAACGGAAGACTCTCTTAGAACGGTTTCGACTCGCTTTGTAAAGTTTACAACAGAGTATAATAATAATTTTGGAAGAATTTTCACATCAGGCGTTATTTCCATGGCACCGGTTGTAATTCTCTTCTTGCTATTGCAGAAACGCTTCATTGAAGGATTAACAAGCGGAGGATTAAAAGGGTGATTAAGAGCAGCATGAAGTCTAATGTGAAAATTGGTACAGATACTATTGTAGGGGAAACTGATTAACTAAAGAGAGAAGATAACATGCCTCGTGAAAATAGGCGTAACAAACTGAGCAATAACTGAATAGGTTATTGAATATCTGCTGATTCTTATGATTTTGTGTAGATGGAGGGGTTAATTATGAAAATATGGGGACATCGTGGCGCGAGCGCGTATGCGCCGGAAAATACACTGGCTGCTTTTCATCTTGCTCATCTAATGGGAGCAGATGGCGTGGAATGCGATGCGCAGTTTACCAAGGACAAACAAGTTGTTCTCATCCATGATTCAAATCTATTTCGGACATCAGGTGTTGATGCGATGCTAATGGATATGACGTTATCAGAACTGAAAAAACTTGATTTTTCCTGCGGAAACGAACAATACAGAGGAGAAAAAATCCCGACGTTGGAGGAATTGCTTCTCCTTGCAAGGAAGGAAGGCTTTGATGTAAATATCGAGTTAAAAACGAATTTCGATGAGCCAAACGGCTTGGAGGAGGCGATTTGTAGGATCGTAGCAGAGTGCTCAATGGAAGAGCATGTTATATACTCTGGCAACAATCATGTTTCTCTCGTTCATATGAAAGAGATCAACCCGGATAGCGAGTGCAACTTGGGGTTCTATCAACGGTGCTATCGCTGCTGGGATTATGCTAAGCTGCTCGGATGCGATGGAATTCATCCGGACTTCACTTTTGTTAGGGCTCCAGGCTATTTGGAAAGCTGTAAAAAAGCTGGAATTATTTGCCGTGTATGGGCGCCTGATACACCGGATGATTTAAAAGAAATGCTCAGTCTTCGACTGGATGTAATTACAAACAAACCAGATGTAGCCTGCTCGGTTCGGAAGCAGCTTCTTCTGGGATAGTCTGACATACGAGTGTTGAGGTTCCCAAAATATAAAGCGGCGACAATACAAACGGACTGCGTAAAATTCAAAAAAGGTATTTCGCCGTAGGCGTCAGGCAAAGCAAGCTTCTTTAGCTGCGAGAGTGCACTTATACGTTTATGCAGTTCAGAGAGGCAATACATAATGAACACAGCCATTGGCATTGCCAGCGGCTGTGTTCATTCTTATGGGATAAGCTATCTTGGATCGTAGGTATAGCGGCCTACCAGGCGCGGCTTGCCGTCATACACGCCGTAGGCGTCGGCGTATACGCGATAGCGCTCGCCCACCACCCAGGTATCGCTGGACATGTTTTCAAGCAGTACCAGCCGTTCGCCGCCCTCGGATTCGTCGGTATCCATCAAGGCCAGCTGCGGCTTGTTGCTCAGAATTTCAACAATGGTGCCCTGACACAGATAAATCTGCGTGCGCGCTACGCGCATGGCGGTGTTGTTCAGATACTCGATGTAGTTGGTTGCATCCATAGGCCAGGCCTTGGGCGTGTAGGTGCTGGAATAGGGCACATAGTACACATCCTTGGTCAGCGTGGCGCTGTGGCCGTCCTTCTCGGCGGTGATGATGATGGTATTGGTGCCGATTTTGTTAAACTGTGCCTGGAAGGAGAAATCGCCCGTGGCGTTCAGGCTGGAGGTGTCCAGATTCTGATAGGGCGTGGAAATGGTGATCGTAGCGCCCGGAATGGTGGTGCCGCGGATGGTCATTAGGCTTTGCGCGCTGGTGCTGCCCAGGGTGGAGCTCAGCTCCAGCGGGATATCCTGCGGCGCACGGTACAGCGTCAGCGTGATGCGGTTTTCGCGGTAATACTGGCAGTTGACTACGATTTCAAACTTGTTTTCGCCAATGGCCTGCACCGTGGCGTTGTAGCTGATGTAGCCGTCCTGGGTATTGACGAAGCTGGAATAATCCTCGCCGTTGATGAACACGGTGGAATTTTGCTCTACCTTGAATTTGATTACGTAGGGCGAGGTGGATACCTCCACATAGGTGGTGTCGGGCGTTACCAGCGTGATGGGAGACAGCGGCACATCGATGGTGTAGTGGATGGGCTCCATTAGTTTTTGTTCGCCCGCGCTGGTTTTGATGTAGGGGGTCAGCGTCACGTCCAGGGTGGGGGTGGTAATGGTGTCGTTCAGCTCGTACCACTGATAATCGGGCACCTCCACCGTGGCGTAGCCGCCGGTGACAATATAGGATTTACGCAGCTCCTTGATGTAGATCTGCGCGCCCTCTTCGGCGGGAATCAGGATGGTGTGCGCCGCCATATCGTTCATGATGGAGGAGGAAATGATGGCCTGCTCCTGCAAAGAGGGGGCTTTGTTTTCGCGCGCGGGCTTGAGGATGAACAGATATCCGCACGCCAGCAGGCCGCCGATGAGCAGCACGGTGGCCAGATAGGGCAGGATGCGCCGCAGGCCGAAGGCATGCACATGGCGCATCTTGCGCGGGGACATGCCGTGCGCGCGCGGACGCGGGCGATAGCTGTCATCCCACAGCGGCTGATAGGCCGGCGGCTCCTCAATATCGTCATACTGGATGGGCTCCTGCCGCGGCGAGGCCGGGATGGCGTCGGGGCGAACGTCGCCCTCGGGAGACAGATCACGGCCGTCCACATCGTCCAGCGCGTCATAAATGCGCGTGGGGCGCGTTTGCGTGTACACGTTGCGGGAGGTTGGCGCATAGCCGCCCGCCAGGCTGTCGCGGCGGATGCGGCGCTGCTGCTCCTCGCCGCGCTTACGGCGGGTGTGCAGGCTTTGCATTTCGCCGGCCAGCAGATCACGCTCATCGGGGCGCGGCACGGTGCGGTCGTCGTTTTCCACCGAGTAGATTACAGTAGAAGGCGGCTTGGGCACGTCGCTGTTTTCGCTGCGCCAAATGCTGGCGCTCTGTGCGTCTGGCTGAGGCAGCGGCGCGCCGCAATAAAAGCATTTTTCAAGCGTGGCGCGGTTCCAGCGCCCGCATTGGGGACATTTCAAGGCATGATCCTCCTTGATTCTAAAAGTGAAACATACAAATATTCTACACCGTATGTCAAAATTCCTGCAATGAGCCATTATCACGGGCAAATGCGCGCGGGGCGCGCGAACGCCGGACGTTTACAGCGCCGCCCAGGTATGGTATAATAGGCGGGCAAAATGGCAAGGAGCAAGCTATGGTTTTAGAGCGGATTCATTCTTCCGAGGATGTCAAGCGGCTTTCCAGCAAGGAGCTGCCCGTGCTGGCGCAGGAGCTGCGCGCGCGCATCATCGATAGCGTGTCGCGCAACGGCGGCCATCTGGCCTCCAACTTGGGGGTGGTGGAATTGACCATCGCCCTGCACCGCGCGTTTGATTTTCCCAAGGATGCTTTGATTTTTGACGTGGGGCATCAGTGCTATGCCCATAAGCTGTTGACGGGTCGCGCGGACAGCTTTGACACCCTGCGGCAGTTCGGTGGGCTGGCAGGCTTTCCCCGCAGAGAGGAAAGCCCTTATGATGCCTTCGATACCGGCCACGCATCCACGGCCATATCGGCGGCAGCCGGCATGGCGCGGGCGCGCGATCTTGCGGGCGGCAGCCAAAGCGTGGTGGCCGTAGTGGGAGACGGCGCGCTGACGGGCGGCATGTGCTATGAGGCCCTTAGCGATGCGGGCAGCAGCAAGCTGCGCATGATCGTGGTGCTCAACGACAATGGCATGAGCATCTCGCGCAATGTAGGCGCGGTTTCGCGCTATCTTACGCACATGCGTTCCAGCAAGGGCTGGTTCGAGGCCAAGCACGTTGTCGGCGATTTCCTGCGCCGTATTCCCGTGGTTGGCAACAGCCTGCATGCCTTCTTCCAGCGCATCAAAAACTCCCTGCGCAATATCTTTGTGCAGGATCGACTGTTTGATTCGCTGGGCTTTCACTATCTTGGCCCGGTGGATGGGCGCGACATCACAGGGCTGGAGCGATTGTTTCGCCGCGCGCGGCAGCTGGATGAACCGGTGCTGATTCATGTGGTTACCAAAAAGGGACGCGGCTATTCCCAGGCGGAGAGCGATCCGACCCGCCTGCATGGCACGCCGCCCTTCGACGTGCATACCGGTGAGCCGCTTAGCCCCGCGGGCAAATCCATGGGCAAGGCGACGGGCGATGCGCTGTGCGCTATGGCTGCGGCGGATTCTCGCATTGTGGCTGTGACGGCCGCCATGACGGGCAGCACGGGGCTGGGCGAGTTTGCCAGCCGCTATCCGGATCGGCTGTACGATGTGGGCATTGCCGAGGAACATGCTGTCACCATGGCCGCGGGTCTGGCGGCTGGCGGCGCGCGCCCCTTTGTGGCGATTTACGATAGCTTTTTGCAGCGCGCGTATGATCAGATCTTGCTGGACGTGTGTGAGCAGCATTTGCCGGTGTGCTTCCTGGTGGATCGCGCGGGGCTGATTGAAGACGGCGTGACGCATCAGGGCGTGTACGGCAATGCGTTTTTGACGCAGATGCCGGGGCTGACGGTGCTGAACGCCGCCACATGCGATGAGCTGCAGGCCATGATTCGCTATGCGCTGACGCTGGATGCGCCCGTTGCTATTCGCTATGGCAAGACGGAAACCGAAAATGTGGCTGTTTGGCCGCGGGAAAAGCCCTATGCGCCCATGTGGCCGCTGCTGCGGACAGGGGATGCGCTGGCTATCCTGGCTTGCGGCGCGATGGTCGGGCAGGCCATGCGCGCGGCGGAGCTGCTGGATCAGCAGAGCCTGCGCTGCGCCGTATATGCGGCGGATTGCATTCAACCGCTGGACGAGAATGTACTGAATCAGCTGAAAGATTCGAAACTTGTTACGCTGGAAGAAGGCGTAGTATCGGGCGGCCTGAGCAGCCTGGTACCGGCCTGGCGTGCCGCGCATGGCGTGTGCAAGCCGCTGCTGACGCTGGGCGTCGAGGGCTTGTGCGCCACGCAGGGCGATCATACATTACAGCTGCGCGCGCAGGGGCTGGACGCGGAGAGCGTGGCGCGCCGCATTGCACAATGGAGTAAGGAGAGCAAAGCATGAAAACGCGGGTAGACAGCGCGCTGGTAAGCCGTGGCATTGCGGCCAGCCGCGAAAAGGCGCAGGCGCTGATTATGGCCGGGCAGATTTACATTGGCGAGAAGAAGGTGCTCAAGGCTTCTGAAACCGTGGAGGACAATCAGGAGCTGATTCTGCGTGGCGAGGTGGACTCCCTGGCCAGTCGGGGCGGGCACAAGATTGAGCGTGCGATTACGGTGTTCGGCGCGGATGTGACAGGCGTGGTTGCTATGGATATCGGCGCTGCCGCCGGCGGCTTTACCGACGTGCTGCTGCGCCACGGCGCGGCACATGTATATGCCATCGATGTGGGTTATGGCCAGCTGGATTGGAAGCTGCGGCAGGATGAGCGCGTCACTGTAATGGAACGTACCAACGCCCGCACGCTGACGCCCGACATGGTGCCGCTGCATCCGACATTGACGGTGATGGACGTGTCCTTTATCTCCATACGGCTGATCCTGCCGGTGGCGGCGGGCATTATGGGGGAGAATGGAAGGTTTCTCACCCTGGTAAAGCCGCAGTTTGAAGCCGGGCGCGGCCAGGTGGGCAAGAACGGCGTGGTGCGCGAGCCTGCCGTGCATGCGCGCGTGCTGCAAAGCGTGCGTGAATACGCCGCCGAAATTGGCTGGCATGTGGCGGGCCTTACCTATTCGCCTATCAAAGGCCCAAAGGGAAACATCGAGTTCCTGGCCGATATCCGTCCCGGCGCGGGCGATATGCCGGACGATGCGCAGATCGTCGCGCTGGTGCGCGAGGCGCATGATACGCTAGACAAATAAAAAGCTGCAAAGCAAGCACCCCTCTGCACAGAAAACCATGCGGAGGGGTGCTTTTGAGCCTGAGGCACAGGCTGGCTGCGTGCTGGCGAAGCGCGGACGCATGCGCGGCATGGCAGGCACGATCAGGCTTCGGGGGCCTTATAGCCCTCCTTCTGGCTCAAGCCCAGCTGACGGTTGAAATTTTCGCGGTTCTTTTCCATATAGATATCATACATTTCCTGCGGGGTCATCCCGGCGCGCAGGCACATGCTGACAAAGAAATGCAGGATATCCACCAGCTCTTCCTTTACGGCGTGATCATCCACGGGCTTGGGATTCTTCCACCATTTGAAGTTGACCTCGTTAAGCAGCTCGGCCATTTCGGACAGCATGGCCAGCGTCTGCTTCTGGATCCATTCGGTATCGCTGATGCCCTCCAGATGGCGGCGGGCAATGATATCGTCGTTCAGGGCCTTTTGCATGCGGAAAATCTCATCCAGTCTGTCCATGGGGCTGCCTCCGTATTTTATTTCAGATATTTGGCAATCTTTTTTCCCACAAAGGCCTGCGAGCGCGGACCGCCCAGCGTTTCGGCGGCCACGCGGCGCACATCCTCGGGCGTTACGGCCTCAATGCGGCGGATGGTTTCGTCAGTGGTGATCACGCGGTTCATCAGCGCCATGTTGCTGCCCATGCTGTTCATGCGGTTATAGGCGCTTTCCTGACCCAGGATAAAGCCGCCCTTGAGCTGCGCCTTGGCCATGTCAAACTCCTCCTGCGTGGCGCCCTCGCGCACCAGCAGGGAGGTTTCCTCATCGATCTGCGCCAGCACGGTTTTGACGTTGCGGGGGGATACGGCCGCGTAGATGGTAAAATCGCCGCAGTGCGGGTAGGCGGACGGCGCGGAATACACGCTGTAGGCCATGGCGGATTCCTCGCGGATGCGCTGGAACAGGCGCGAGGACATGCCGCCGCCCAGGATGCTGTTGAACACAGCCATGGGATAGGCGTCCGCGTCGCCTAGGGGCTTGCCGCGATAGCCCAGGCAGATATGCGCCTGCTCGGTATCCTTGTCGGCGGTCAGCGTCTGCGGGCGCTGGTTGACGGCGTTGACGGGGAAAATCTCACCCGCGCCGCCCGTCCAGTCGCCAAAGCGCTGCGCCATCAGATCCTTCACCTGGTTCAGATCAAAGTTGCCCGCGATGGCCACGCAGGTGTTCATGGGACTGTAATGGCGGGCACGGAAAGCCAGAATATCCTCCCGCGTGTAGCTGGCGATCAGCTCGCGCGGGCCCAGGATGGTCTGCCCCAGCGGCTGCTTGCCAAACATGGCTGAGGCGATTAGATCGTAGGCTACATCCTCGGGCGAGTCATCGGTCATGGAGATTTCCTCCAGCACCACGTTGCGCTCCTTGTCCAGCTCCTTGGGATCAATGGCCGGAAAGCGCACGATATCCGACAGGATATCGGCGGCCAGCGGCAGGTTTTCATCGATCACCTTGGCATAGTAGCAGGTGCACAGCTTGCTGGTGGCGGCGTTGAGATAGCCGCCCACCGCGTCCATTTCCTGGGCGATCTGTTTGGCGCTGCGCCGGCCGGTGCCCTTGAAGGCCATGTGCTCAATCAGGTGCGACAGGCCGTTTTCGTGCTCGCGCTCCAGGATGGAGCCAGCCTTGACCCACACGCCCATGGATACCGAGCGCAGGTGCGGCAGCTGCTCGCACAGCACGCGCAGGCCGTTTGGCAGGGTAAATTGCTCAATCATATTGTTCCCCTTATAACCGCAAGCAGGAGCCGGATAAGCGGCTCCTGTCTTTTGCGGTTTGATGCATTTACGGATTAGTCGTTGTGGCTGCTCTCGCGGCGCGGGGGACGGCGGCGCTCACCACCGTTGCCGGGACGCGGACCCACAGGACGGGTATAGACGATGTCGTTGCGGATCAGGTTGATGCGGCCCTGAGAGTCGATCTCGCTGACCTTTACCTCTACCTCGTCGCCGATATTGAGCACATCCTCTACCTTTTCAACACGCTCGTTGGCCAGCTTGGAGATGTGCAGCAGGCCATCCTTGCCGGGCAGCAGCTCTACAAACGCGCCCATCGTAGACAGGATGCGCACAACCTTGCCATGATATACCTCGCCAACCTCAACATCCTTGGCGATGCCCTCGATGATGCGGCGCGCCTTGGCGGCGGCTTCTTCATCGGGGGTGGCGATGGCCACGCGGCCGTCGTCCTCGATGTCGATCTTCACGCCCGTCTCGGCAATGATCTTGTTGATCATCTTGCCGCCTGGCCCGATGACCTCGCGGATCTTGTCAGGATTGATATTGAAGGAAATGATCTTGGGCGCATAGGGACTCATCTTGGCGCGCGGCGCGGACAGGCACTCGAGCATGATGCCCAGAATGTGCAGGCGGCCTTCCAGCGCCTGACGCAGCGCCTGGCTCAGGATCGCGCGGTCGATGCCCTTGATCTTGATATCCATCTGGATGGCGGTGATGCCGTTCATGGTGCCGGCCACCTTGAAGTCCATATCGCCCAGGAAGTCTTCCAGACCCTGAATGTCGGACAGAACGACCACCTTGTCGCTCTTATCATCCTTGATCAGACCCATGGCCACGCCGGCGACGGGCGCCTTGATGGGCACGCCCGCGTCCATCAGCGACAGGGTGCTGCCGCACACGGAAGCCATGGAGGAGGAACCGTTGGAGGACAGGATTTCGCTGACCAGACGCAGCGCGTAGGGGAACTCCTCTTCAGAGGGGATCACGGGCTCCAGCGCGCGTTCCGCCAGCGCGCCGTGACCGATTTCACGGCGGCCGGGAGCCTTCATGCGGCCCGCTTCGCCGGTGGCGTAGGGGGGCATATTATAATGATGGATATAGCGCTTGCTTTCCTCATTGGACAGGCCGTCCAGAATCTGCGCCTCGCGCAGGGAACCCAGCGTGGTTACGGTGAGGGCCTGGGTCTGGCCGCGGGTGAACACGGCGCTGCCGTGGGTGCGGGCCAGGATGCCGGTTTCGCACCAGATGGGGCGAATCTCGGTGATCTTGCGGCCGTCGGCACGGATGCCTTCGTCCAGGATGCGGCGGCGCATGACTTCCTTGTTCAGGTAGTACAGGGCGTCGGCCACCTCGGCGTCGCGGCCGGGGAAGATATCGGCAAAGTGCTCGATGGTCTCGGCCTTCACCTGCTCCTCACGCTGCTGGCGCTCGGCGCGGTCGAAGGTGTCGAAGGACCACTTGGCCTTATCATAAGCATACTCGCGGACGGCGGCGGTGATATCCTCGCCCGTCACGTTGAGCGGGAAGTCGCGCTTGGGCTTGCCGATTTCCGCCACGATCTTCTCCTGGAAGGCAACCAGCTCCTTGATGGCCTCGTGCGCGAAGAGGATCGCATCCAGCATTACATCCTCGGATACTTCCTTGGCGCCGGCTTCCACCATCATGATGGCGTCCTTGGTGCCGGCCACGTACAGGCTGATCTTGGAGGCGGCGCGCTGCTCTTCATTGGGCATCAGGATGAACTTGCCATCTACCATGCCCACATGCACGGAACCCGTGGGGCCCGCCCAGGGGATATCGCTGACGCACAGGGCGATGGAAGAGCCCAGCATCGCGGGGATTTCGGGGGGGATGTTGGTATCGACGGACAGGGCGGTAGCCACTACCTGCACGTCGTTGCGCATGCCCTTGGGGAAGAGCGGGCGCAGGGGACGGTCGATCAGGCGGCAGGTCAGGGTCGCCTTCTCGGTGGGACGGCCTTCACGCTTGATGAAGCCGCCGGGAATTTTACCCACGGCGTACTGCTTTTCTTCAAAGTCTACCGCCAGCGGGAAGAAATCGACGCCCTCGCGGGGGGTATCGGATGCGCAGACGTTTACCAGCACGGCGGTATCGCCCATGCGCACCAGCACGGAGCCGTCAGCCTGCTCGGCGTAGTGGCCGAAGTTGAACGACAGCGGATAGCCCGCAAAGTCCATCGTGTACGTTTTGTTTTCCATTGTTTTTCTCTCTCCTCCACATCTTCTTCTTCCAGATACGGCGCACCTGCGCGCGTATCCATAACAGAAAGGCTAACGGGGGTTTGACGAACGATACGCCAAAGCGATCCCGTTAGCCTTGCTTTGCGCTTACTTGCGCAGACCCAGCTGAGCGACCAGGGTGCGGTAACGCTCGATGTCGGTCTTCTTGAGGTACTCCAGCAGGCCGCGGCGCTGACCAACCATCAGCAGCAGGCCACGACGGCTATGATGGTCGTTCTTGTTGCTCTTGAGGTGCTCGTTCAGGTGATTGATGCGAGCGGTCAGCAGAGCGACCTGTACTTCGGGGGAACCGGTGTCGCCTTCATGGCGGGCGTAGGTCTGCATAATTTCAGCCTTGTTGATCATAAGAATGATCCTCCTTCTTGGGGGTGGCGCCCCGTATCAATCGCCGCGCGCACAGAAAGCCGTTGGAGTGTCGGAAACCCGAGCGCACGGTTCTAAAAACCACGCTTACCATTGTAGCATGGACGGGCGGGTTTGTAAACATGCAATTAGAATTTTTTGCCTGCCTGGGTGTATCCGCGTCAAACATAGGTTACACAAAGGCCAGAGAGCGCAGTCAAGGGAAAGGTGGAGATTTGCGAAGCAAATACAACCTGACC
>ERZ857521.184-NODE-184-length-100277-cov-7.172607_pt1 | contig 100277 bp, 65 predicted proteins | sample MGYA00519701_ERZ857521 | MGnify/ENA primary metagenome ERZ857521 (study PRJEB31778, sample SAMEA3449346) | human gut metagenome | biome: human gut; feature: human-associated habitat; material: faeces | place: United Kingdom | collected 2010/2012 ...
TTCCGAATATTGGTATCCGTATTTCCATTGAGGGATTGAGTCAGAAAAACGACGAGCTGCGTGGCCATGCAGGAGGATTCGACAAGGGTTTGAGGACATTGCTTACGTTGAAACACATGGGACTGAAGGACATCGGCTTCGGCTGTACAGTGTCAAACCACAACTCGAAGGACATGCTTTCGCTCTACCAACTGTCACTTTCGCTCGGTATGGAATTTGCCACGGCAGCTTTCCACAACTCGTACTACTTTCACAAGAGCGACAACGTAATCACGAACAAGGACGAGGTGACGGGCAACTTCAGGCAGCTGATAGAGTGGCAGCTGAAGGAGAAGCACCCGAAGAGCTGGTTCCGTGCGTGGTTCAACATGGGGCTTATCAACTATATCGAGGGCGGACGCCGTATGCTGCCTTGCGAGGCCGGCATGGTAAACTTCTTCATCGACCCGTGGGGCGAGGTAATGCCCTGCAACGGACTGGAGGAAAGGTACTGGAAAGAGAGCATGGGCAACATCCACGACCGTCCGTTCATGGAAATCTGGGAGAGCGAACAGGCGCAGAAAGTACGTGCCATGGTAAGAAAATGCCCGAAGAACTGCTGGATGGTTGGCACGGCAAGCCCCGTTATGCACAAGTACATCAAGTATCCCGCAAAGTGGGCATTGCAGAACAAGCTGCGCTCCATGCAGGGCAAGCCTGCTTGCATAGACCCGAAGTGGTGTGACGTAGGGCAAGACCCGTGTCAAGGGGATTTGAGGGAGAAGTTCTGATTTACTTGACCCTTTTACCTGTAATGAGAAGCCACAAGGCGGAAAGGCAAGAACATATGACAATTCTTGCATACAATATTGTTTCTTTAAGATAGCCTTGTGGCTTTTCCATTTAATGAGTTGCTTTTGTTTTTGCAAAAGTAATTATTTGTTTTTAAAATCAAGCAATCTTTTATGAAGATAGTAGTTACGGGCACCCGTGGCATCCCGAACATCATGGGCGGCGTGGAGACGCACTGTGAGGAGCTGTTTCCGAGGATAGCCAAACGAGGCTTTGATGTTACCGTGATACGCAGGACTGATTATGTCAAGGACGACCTGAAGGAATGGAAAGGCGTAAAGTTGGTTAATATCGACAGCCCGAAGAAGAAATCCTTTGAGGCTATTATTCATACTTTTCGTGCCATCAATGAAGCAAAAAGGTTAAAAGCTGACATCCTGCACATCCACGCAATAGGTCCTGCACTGCTTGTTCCATACGCAAAGATGCTTGGAATGAAGGTCGTGTTCACCCACCACGGACCAGACTACGACCGAGACAAGTGGGGATTTGCTGCAAAGACGATGCTGAAATTAGGCGAACGCATGGGCTGTATGTTTGCCGACGAAGTGATAGTAATCTCCGATGTCATCCGCAACCTGATAAAACGGAAATATAACCGTACAAGCCACGTCCACCTGATTTACAACGGTGTGTCGCAGCCGGAAATATGTGATTATCCCGAATACTTCAATGAACTCGGCATAGAGAAAGGCAAGTATATCCTTGGTATGTGCCGCTTCGTGCCGGAAAAGAATTTACATCATTTGGTTGAAGCATTTACCAAGGTTAAAAGTAGAAATGAAGTTGAAGATATAAAGTTGGTGTTGGCCGGCGATACTGACTTTGAGGATGACTATTCACGCAGCCTGAGAGAAATGGCGAGTAAGAACGGGGTCGTCCTTACTGGCTTTATCAAGGGCAAGAAGCTGCATTCATTGTTGACGAATTGTCTTTGTTATTGTCTTCCGTCGAGCCACGAAGGACTACCTATCGCCTTGCTTGAAGCCATGAGCTACGGCGTAAAAGTTATAGTAAGTGACATTCCTGCAAACAAGGAAGTAGGCTTGCCTGAAAGCGATTATTTCCCTGTCGGTAATGTAGATGCCTTGACGGAAAAGCTGAAGACTGTAGTGAACCAGCCGCTGCAACATATTGATTACGATATGAAGAAGTACGATTGGGAAAAAATCGCCGACCAAGTTAGGGATGTATATTGGAGAAATCGTGGCGGTAGCCGAACAATATCTGCTTCTTTGTATAAGTCTTGAATATTACGATTTATGGCTATCTTTGCAATAAAAATGGATAAACTAATCTGTCCGGATATCCTATCTGTTTAATCAGCGGCATAATCCTGCAGAATTGGCATGTGTTCTTTTGGGGTGTTAAAAGTTTGTTTTGCGCCCTTTGTAGTAAGTGTTGAACGAGTCTTTTGCGTACCCGTCGGACATTACTTTGAAGCTTGCGCCGGAGGCGCCCTCTATTCTCCGCCCTTTATAATAAGCGTTGAATGCGTCCTTGGCGTATCCGTCTTTGAGGATAGTGAACGTTCCTGCCGATGCGCCGTCAATCTCTTTTCCTTTATAATAAGCGTTGAACGCGTCCTTGGCGTATCCGTCTTTGAGGATGGTGAACGTACCTGCCGTTGCGTCGTCAATCTCTTTTCCTTTATAATATACGTTGAATGCGTCCTTGGCGTAGCCATGTCCGAGGTCGGAGAACGAGTGAGCGCTTGCGTCTTCCAGTTTTCTTCCGCGGTAAAACACTTCGTTGTCTATTACGATGTACTTGCTCCTGTCGTTTCGATAGTGCTTTTTGTGCCCGTGGTGGCGGCCTTTCTGTATGGTGGCTGTCGGAGTAGTGTCCTGGGCGCAGACGTGCGTGGCGGTGGTTGGCAGCGGTATTGAGAGCAATGCCGACATGGCTATTATGATGGCTTTGGCGTTCATGGTGTTGCTGTTATGGTGTTGAAAGTAAAGACGGCGGCGGCATTTTGTGCCGTCGCCGTCCCGTTTTTATATGACAATAGATTAGAAGTTGTCGTGGTCAAGGCTGTCGTTGAAGTCCTTGGGCTCTCTCGGCGCCAGCGGGTCATGGTATTCCTCGCGTGCCGGGCGGTGCTCAAAGCGGCGCTGCTCGCGGTTCTCACGGCGTTCGCTACGCTCAGGACGCGGACGGCGTTCGGGGCGCGGACGGCGCTCACGCTCAACGTATCCCTCGGGTTTCGGTATGAGTACGCGGTGAGACAGTTTATATTTGCCTGTCTTCGGGTCGATTTCCATCAGTTTGACGGTAATCTTGTCGCCCTCTTTCAGGCCGGCTTCCTCAACGGTTTCAAGCCGCTTCCAGTCGATTTCCGATATGTGCAGAAGTCCGTCCTTGCCGGGAAGTATCTCCACGAAGCAGCCGTAAGGCATGATTGAGCGGATTGTTCCTTCGTACACTTCGCCCACCTCGGGTATTGCTACGATGGCCTTTATCTTGGCGATGGCCTTCTGTATGCTCTCCTTGTTGGGCGCGCTCACCTGCACCTTGCCAACTCCGTCGATTTCGTCGATGGTTATCGTGGCTCCTGATTCTTCCTGCATCTGCTGGATTATCTTTCCGCCCGGGCCTATCACGGCGCCGATGAACTCCTTGGGGATGTCGAACGCCTCGATGCGCGGTACCTGCGGCTTCAGCTCTGCGCGCGGTTCTGCGATGGTGTCGGTCAGCTTGCCGAGGATGTACTCACGTCCGGCCTTTGCCTGCATGAGCGCTTTCTCGAGTATCTCGAAGCTCAGACCGTCGCACTTGATGTCCATCTGGGTGGCTGTCAGACCGTCCTTTGTACCGGTGGTCTTGAAGTCCATGTCGCCCAAGTGGTCCTCGTCGCCGAGGATGTCGCTAAGAACAGCGTACTTGTCTTCGCCCGGGTTCTTGATAAGACCCATGGCGATACCGCTCACGGGCTTCTTCATGGGCACTCCGGCGTCCATCAGGGCCAGTGTTCCGGCGCATACGGTAGCCATTGATGAAGAGCCGTTGCTCTCGAGAATCTGCGATACCAGGCGTACCGTATAGGGGAACTCTGCGGGTATCTGGCCTTTCAGCGCGCGCCAAGCCAGGTGGCCGTGGCCTATCTCGCGGCGTCCTACGCCACGCTGGGCCTTAGCCTCGCCCGTGCAGAACGGCGGGAAGTTGTAGTGCAGCAGGAAGCGCTGGTAAGAGCGGTCGAGCACGTCGTCAACGAGTTTCTCGTCGAGTTTCGTGCCGAGCGTACATGTAGTGAGGCTCTGTGTCTCGCCACGTGTGAATATGGAGCTGCCGTGAGGCATTGGCAGAGGTGACACCTCGCACCATATGGGGCGTATCTCGTCGGTCTTGCGGCCGTCAAGGCGCTTGCCTTCGTCGAGTATGCAGCGGCGCATTGAGTCGCGCATAACGTCGGCGTAGTAGCGGTCTACGAGGGCGTATTTCTCTTCCAGTTCCTCTTCGGTAAGGTCGCTGTGCGCTGCTGCGTACGCTTCCTCGAAGTCGGTCTTTATCTTGTCGAAGGCCTCTTCGCGGCTCTTCTTGTCGTGGTCGCCGGCCTCGGCTATGGCGTAGCACTTGTCGTAGGTCTCCTTGCGGAGCTGTTCGCGCAGCTCCTCGTCGTTTACCTCGTGGCAGTACTCGCGCTTCACGTCGGTGCCGAGCTCCTTCGAGAGCTCTTCCTGAAGCTCGCACATCGGGCGGATGGCTTCTTGTGCCACCTTGAGGGCCTGCAGGAGGTCCTGCTCTGACACTTCGTTCATCTCGCCCTCAACCATCATGATATTGTCTTTCGACGCTCCGACCATGATGTCCATGTCGGCGTTCTTCATCTGTTCGAACGTCGGGTCAACGACGTATTCGCCGTTAACGCGGGCTACGCGCACTTCAGATATGGGGCACTCGAAAGGTATGTCCGAGCAAGCCAGGGCGCATGAAGCGGCGAAACCTGCCAAAGCGTCGGGTTGGTCTACTCCGTCAGCCGAAAAAAGAATGATGTTTACATAAACCTCGGCGTGGAAATCTGCCGGGAAAAGGGGGCGCAACGCGCGGTCAACGAGTCGGCAAGTGAGGATTTCGTTGTCGCTTGCCTTGCCTTCGCGCTTGGTGAAGCCGCCCGGAAAACGTCCGGCTGCGGCATACTGTTCTCTGTACTCAACCTGCAAAGGCATGAAATCTGTTCCGGGAACTGCATCTTTTGCGGCACAAACAGTGGCGAGCAACACGGTGTTTCCCATGCGGAGCATGCAAGAGCCGTCAGCCTGTTTTGCCACTTTCCCGGTTTCAATGCTGATGGTCCTTCCGTCAGGCAATGAAACTGTTTTGGTAATTACGTTCATCTAAAAATAAAAAATATCTTTTTTACATCAAAAAATCAGGGCAAAGGTAACTATTTTTTGACTAACCGAAGAGTGTTTGCCATTAAATCTACGTTATTTTATTCTTTTTTTACTTCGTGCGGACGGGCTGGCACAATGGCGCCGGCCGGCTGCGCGTAGGCGTGCCGGGGCACAGCCTATGCCGGTTGTCCGGGCCATGCCTTGACTGCTTTTGGCGAGTGTTTGGTAACATATTGATTATCAGTAACTTGCTAACATGCTTGCGAAAGACCGCCTTTTGCCTTGTGAAAGATGGCCTTTCGGCGCGCGTTTGGCGGCCTTTCGGAAGGCGGAAGACCGTCTTTCGTATTTTAAGAAAACTTTGCATGTCTCATTGGCGGTATTTCGCCGAAAGTAGTTACATTTGCCGAAACAACACTAATGGTCATGAGAAAACTGTTATTCTTATTCGTCATGTCGCTCGTGTCGGCCGCTGCCGTGGCCCAGCAGGGGCGCCCTTTTGACACTACGATACGCAACGAGGAGTATAAAATATACATACGCCTCAATCTGTACGACAAGAACATAACCGTGCCCGGGCAGGACGTGCTCGGCGAAGTTGACGGATATTTCGGCTCGACGCAAAGCTCGACCAAGTGGATTGTCGTGGCGTCGAGGCTCATTGACGGGCGGACCGCCGAGATAGAGGTGGTCAACGACTATGGCAGCGAGGACTTTACCGCCACGCTGAAGGTAAATGACGACGGCACTTACGAGTACAAGAAGGACGGCGGCAGCACGCTGAAGTTTGCCGTCAGGGGTAAGTGGCAGAAGATTCCTGGCAACCTGGAGCTCGTGAGGAAGTAATTTTCTTCAGTAGTTAAAGGAGGAATTTTCAGTAGTTAAAGGAGTTAAAGTAGTTATCGCTCACTGTCGTTCGCTAAGTAGTTAAAGTCAATACTTTTGCTTGTTGCGTACAGATTCAGAAACAACCAACAATGCATTTGACTTTAACTACTTAGCGAACGACAGTGAGCGATAACTACTTTAACTCCTTTAACTACTGAAAAAGTGCTCACCCCGCAATGCATTTGACTTTAACTACTTAGCGAACGACAGTGAGCGATAACTCCTTTAACTCCTTTAACTACTAAAGAAAACTCCTTTAACTCCTGGATTCAATCCACCTTTGCAGTCCGTGCCTTACCGAGCGGAGGCCGAACAGTTCGGTGTGAATCTCCTCCGGAGCCAGCCAGAAGCATTCCGCCGCGTCATCGCCGGCGACGAGTGCCGACGTATCTTTCACCTCGCAGGCAAAGAATATGTCGAGAGTCTGTATGTCAAGTCCCGAATAATGATACACGTTCGGCCCGCTGAACAGGTATTTCGCGGAGGTTATCTCGAGGCCGGTCTCCTCCATCACCTCACGCGCCACGGCCTCCTCGGCCGTCTCGTTCACGTCGGCAAAGCCACCGGGCAGGTCAAGCGTACCCTTGGCAGGCTCCATCTTGCGCCGCTCTACGAGCAGCTCTCCGCGGCTGTTGGTGATCAGCGCCACCACCGCGGCAGCCGGATTCATGAAATATTCGAACCCGCAATTACTGCATTTCTTGCTTTTCGGAGAGTTCTTTTCAAAGTGTGAACTCCCGCAGACAGGGCAATAACCAAACTTTTCAAGTAAATCCATGGAATTTAAGAATTAAGAGTTAAGAATTAAGAAAATATGTCTTGTTGCCATAAAGCCGTCATTTTTTTCGGCAAATGTACAAATAATAAAGCATATTTTCTTAATTCTTAACTCTTAATTCTTAATTAAACAAGCTCTTGATTATTGACTTAATCGTCCCAGTTATCTGTGCGGAAAGGCAGCAGCGGCAGTCCTGCCATGTTGGCAACGTTGCCGAGCATGAAGTTCCTGAAGCAGTACCTTACCGCCACCGGAGCCTTTACCTCAGGACAGGTGACGGCTATGCGGCGGCCTTTTGCCAGCCAGGCTTTCGCCGTGTGGAACACCTTGTCCTCTCCGGCAACCTCGAAACCCACCATGCCGTCGTAGCGGTTAAGCCCTCCGTACATGTTGTCAAGCTCTACGTAGCACGTGTCCCCGCTTACCGTCATGGCTTTAAACCGGGGGCTTTCACACCTCAACGACTTCATTCCGTAAGTCTTGTTGAGCGCCAGCCATGCCAGTCTTTCGCCCACCTTGCGCTTCTGTGCAGGGTGGATTTGCGTCAGTTCCCACGGATATACGCAGTCGTTGGTGCCGACGATTCCGCTGTTCGGTATTATGTCTGACGCCCTGAGCTGCTGCTCGCGTAGCCTGGCCGACCATGTGCCGTCTGCCTGTCCGCTCTCGTAAGGAGCTATCTCGACGATGTAGAAGGGGATGTCGCCCAGCCCGAAGTCCTTGCGCCACTGCTCGGCCAGCAGCTTGACACGCTCCGAGTATTGGTTGCCGGGGTCGCCTACGTTCGAGCAACCCTGGTAATATAGTATTCCTTTCACGGTGTACCTGAGTATCGGGTTGAACGTGCCGTTGGCCCACAGCAGCGGCCGGTGGAAGTCCCATTTATATTTCCTGACCATCTCGGCCGAGTCAAGCGGCTCCTTGGTGTAGCGCTCGAGGTTCTCCCTCGACAGCCAGCTCTCAACCCTCGAGCCGCCCTTGTTGGCCATCACCAGCCCGACGGGTACCCCTGTGGCCTTTGTCACCATGCGTGCGAAGAAGTATCCCGTGGCGCTTGCGTCGCCAACAGTCTCGGGGCTACACTGCTTCCACTCGCACATGGCGTCGTCAAGCGGCGTCATGCTCATCCTGCTTGGTATCTTGACGAAGTGTATCAGCGAGTCGGCGCGCGCCCCGCTCACCACGTCGTTGTATCCGTCAACGGGGCAGTCGTCGAATCCCTTGATGGGCATTTCCATGTTGCTCTGCCCCGCGCAGACCCACACTTCGCCTGCAAGCACGTTGCCAACGCTTACTGCTCCGTCGCCGTCGTCAAAGCTGATGGATAGCCTGCGGCCGTCGGCCTTGGGCGACTTCACCGTCAGCTGCCACCTGCCTTGTCCGTCGGCGGCGGCCTCGTAGCCGCTCTCGCTCCACGATACGGCCACCTTAACCGTGGCGCCGGGGCGTGCCGAGCCCCACAGGCGCACGTCGGTGTTCTGCTGTATTACCATGTTGTCGCCTATCAGGTGGGGCAACTTCACCTTTGCCACGGCGCTGCCAAAAACGGCGGCCATGGCAGAAAGCATTAAAATACGTTTATACATAAAGTTACAGGTTTATAGATTGTTATAATAACTGATGTTCCTGCAATATTACGAAAATATTTTATTACATTTGCAAAATAATCTTATAAAAATCCCGGTGCTTACGGCTTTTGCCGTATGTTGAGACAAAACAATAAATCATTGAAACCATAATGAAAATCAAGAGACTGCTATTCATGGCCGCGGTCGCGGCATTTTGCGTGCCGTTGTCGGCCCAACAGAGTTTTGAAACGCCGTTATGGCCCAACGGTGCGCCCAACAGCAATGGCGACCCTGGCGACACGGCGAAGGTCAAGGTGTTCTTGCCGAAGAAGGAAACGGCCACGGGGCGTGCCGTCGTAATATGCCCCGGAGGGGGCTACTCGCACCTGGCGATGAACCACGAGGGCTACGACTGGGCGCCGTTCTTCAACAACATGGGCATAGCCGCCGTCGTATTGAAGTACCGTATGCCGCATGGCAACAAGGAAGTGCCCGTAAGCGACGCCGAGGAAGCCATCAAGCTGGTGCGCCGCAACGCGCAAAACTGGAACATAGACCCGCAGGACGTGGGCATAATGGGCTCGTCGGCGGGAGGCCACCTGGCTTCTACCATTGCCACGCACTCTACTGGCGACGCCCTGCCAAACTTCCAGATACTGTTCTATCCCGTGATAACGATGATGCCTGACATCACCCACAAGGGCTCGCACGACAACTTCCTGGGCCCCGACCCGAAGAAGAAGGACGAGCAGAAATACAGCAACGACCTGCAGGTTACGCGCGTTACGCCGCCTGCGTTCATAGCGCTAAGCGACGACGACCACACCGTGCTGCCCGCCAACGGCGTCAACTACTACATCGAGATGTACCGTCACGACGTGCCGGCAACGCTGCATGTCTACCCTTCGGGCGGCCACGGATGGGGCAACCGCGACAGCTTCATCTACCACAAGCAGATGCAACTGGAGCTGGAAGCATGGCTCCGCAGCTTCTGACGGGCATTTTGTAAGGCCAAAAACGGCATTGACATAAGGGAAGTAAACGTTTTTCGACGTTTTCTTCCCTTTTTTGATACAACTTATCCGAAAACGTTTTATATTTGCAACCGTAACCTTTAAACCGCTGACCATGAAGCATTTGAATTCGATAACGTCACTGTTTTTCCTCCTTGCGTTATTTTTTCTTACATCGTGTGATGACGACGAAGACACCCGTGTGCCCTCCATAAGGCTCATGACGGCGCAGGAATTCACGCGCTGCGTTGACGGAAAGGGATGGCGCCACGTAGAGTCGCACGAGATAAAGTCGAACGGCAATATGGACAAGGCCGACTGGTGGAGCGGCATGATAGGCGCGGCGCCGGTGCAGTACAGCTTTGGCGCCGGCGAGATGAGCACGTACATGTACATCGACTCATACCCGATTAACGGGTATGTCAGCGGAAAGTACACCTTCGATGAGGGCACCAACCGCCTCATGTCCGACGGAAAGGAAGTGTTCACCGTAGTCTCCGCGGACGACAATTTCCTGCGGCTGATAAAGCAACAGGGCACGACGGGCGACGGCGAACGCATATACCTCTATTCCGTCTACCGTGCTATGACAGCCGACGAGCTGTCGTCAACAATGAAAAACTATCCCTACAACCTCAACACATTAGACCAGGACTATCCCGTTATGCCGGAACAGGAGCGCATAACGGCTGCCGACTTTGCCGGCCATGCCGTCGGTCAGGCATGGCATTGCGCCGAAGTACACGAGACTTTCCTGGCCTACCGCTACAACTCGGCACCCTACACGCCTGGCAAATCACAGCCAGCCGTGCCCGATTATGAGTTCACCGCCGACTCGCTTTACTCCATCACGCCCTCCGCCGACGGCGGTGAGGCCACGCGCCGGGCCACTGCATACACCTACCGCGCCAACGGATTCTACGTAGAGACGGCCTCGGGCGACATCATAAAGATAGTGCGCCTCACGGCGGACGAGATGGTTGCGGTGCAGCCCTTGCGCAATACGGCGGGCGGAGATGACGTCACCGTGTACTGCGTCTACAGGAGATAAGAACTTGCCCAGCCATCCGTCGTTTTACAACTTGCCGCCTTTTACAATCCAAAACACCGTCTTTCGTGCGCTGAAAGGCCGTCTTTTGGATTGCGAAAGGCGGTCTTTTGCAATCCCTCTGATTATCAACCTGTTTCGTGTTGACAATGACCAAAAAGGTGAAAAAACAATACTTATTGTGAAAAAAATTTGGTAACAAATCTTTTTTCGCTTAATTTTGCACCCTGTTTACACATTATTAATTAAAATGAAGATAATAAACCTGCTGCTCGGCGCAGCCTTATGCTGCTCGCTCTCGTCATGTTTTAAGGACGAGCCGCTCAACGCCGAATGCGATATAGAACAGGCTTACGTGCACGTGGACGACCCCACAGATATATTCTTCGCCGCAAGCGACACGCTGGTTAACGTGCTTTCGGATGCAGACAATGTCGTTTTTGAAATCAAGGACGATGCCGACGTGTCGGCAATGGCCCCAATGTTCAGGCTGACCGAGGGTGCAACGATAACTCCCGAGAATGGTTCAGTACACGATTTTTCCGACGGTAAGTCTGTAGTCTACACCGTGACGTCGCAGGACGGAGCATGGCAGAGGGTGTACAACGTGTCGTTCCGCGTGGCATACAACGTCAGCGAATACGACTTCGAGAACATCCGCTACGTCGACGGAGACATGGGAGGCGGCTATTACGAATGGAGCGACCTCTCGTCGTCTGGCGAATGGATAGGCAACTGGGCAACAGGAAACCCAGGATTCTACCTTACCGCGGCGCTTGGCTCCACGATAACACCGGCTGAGGAATTCCCGTCCGCGCCGGTGGACGACGGCCATAGCGGCCGTGGAGTTAAGCTCGAGACTAAGAGCACCGGGCCTTTAGGCACGCTGATAGGCCCGATGGGTATCGCCGCCGGCAACCTCTTCATAGGCGAGTTTGACGCAAGTAAGGCCCTCAGCGGCTCCGACGGAGCCATGCAGGCGACAAGCTTCGGCCGCACGTTCAGCGGAGAACCCCTGCAATTCACCGGCTGGTACAAGTACACGTCGGCAGGCCAATGTGTCGACGGCAACCGCCAACCGATAGCCGACACGTATGACCAAGGCGACATCTACGCCGTGCTCTACCGCAACCAAGACGCCAACGGCAACGCATTCACGCTGCACGGCGACGACGTGAAGACCAGCCCGCAGATAGTGGCCATTGCCCAAGTGCCGCAAGTAACCGACACTGACGGCTGGACGGAGTTCACCGTAGACTTCGAGTACCGCCAGGAGCTCGACCGCGACCTGCTGGCCAACCGAGGCTACAACCTCGCCGTAGTGTTCACCTCGAGCATTGACGGAGCATCATTCCGCGGCGCGATAGGCAGCACGCTCTACGTCGACGAAGTAAAGGTAATATGCGCAGATAATCAAGAATAAACATGAAAAAGACAATATTCACACTCATCGTAGCCGCCATGACGGCCGTTCCGGCATGCGCCGGAGGACTGCTTGACAACCTCGTCTACAACCTCCGCTTCGGCTATAGCATAGGCGGTACAGCCCCGATGGGCATGCCTGCCACCATACGTAGCATGGACAAGTTCACGCTTACGCCGAACTTCAACCTCGGACTCGGCATATACCGCGACCTCAGCGAGCACTGGGGACTGACCACCGGACTGTATCTCGAGAACAAAGGCATGGACGTCGAGGCCTCGGTAAAGAACTACCGCATGGCCTTCGTGCACGGAGGACAGCGCCTGGAGGGTAACTTCACCGGAGGCGTAAGCATGGAGGTGGAGCAGTGGATGCTCACGCTGCCCCTCATGGCCACCTACGCCGTCAACAAGAACCTGCATATAAAGCTCGGCCCGTACCTCTCCTACGTACGCTCACACAACTTCACCGGCTACGCCTACGGCGGCTATATACGCGTTGGCAACCCGACGGGACAGAAGGTGAACATCGGCACCGAGGAGGGCAGCCGCGGCACTTTCGACTTCTCCGAGGACATGCGCTCGTGGCAGTTCGGCATGCTGGCCGGCGTAGACTGGTACTTCCACAAGCACTGGGGCTGCTTTGCCGACCTGTCGTGGGGTTTCACCGATATTTTCGACAACGACTTCGACACCATCGAGCAGAACCTCTATCCCGTGTACGGAACAATCGGAATATCTTATAGAATTAAATAATTAACTTAAAAGAAAGGACAAATTATGAGAAAATTATTTACAATCGTAGCCATGGCCGTGATGGCATTGGCAGTTAATGCAAAGGAATTTACGGATAACCTGACCGTTGTTTATGATGGTGAGACAACTACTCAGACACAGAAAATTACTGTTGAAGAAGTTGAAGGTTCAGACGGATTGTACAATATCAGTATAGCGGATTTTGTATTCGGAGGAATGGTTAGTGTAGGCGACATAAACCTTACAAATGTTAAAGGCGACAGCGACACCGAAGGATTTGTAACATTTGAAAGGACTCAAACTACAATCTCATTCATGAATGCGACAGTTACTTTAAATGAAGGCAGCCGCATGAAGGGCGACAAACTATACTTAGACTTGGATATTTCAGCCTTAGAAGAAATTATAAAGGTAGACGTCATTTTCGGAGATAATAATTTCCCGAAAGAATATACAGACAAGATGATTGTCACATTTAATGGAACAAATTTTGATCCAATGAGTGCGACAATCAATATCCAGCAACAAACCGACGGAAAATATACGTTGCAACTCAAGAACTTCATGATCGAATTAGCACCTGGATATTCTATGGGAATAGGAAACATAACAGTTAAAGACGTTGCAGGCGAGGATGTAGACGGCACAACAAAACTGACAGTTAGTGACCAAGCAGTGGAAATAACAGAAGGTGATGTTGAAGGAGTAGACTGGTCTTTCGGACAGCAACTCGCGCAAGCAAATCTTAAAGCGACAATAAGTGGCGAAATGACTGATGATAAACTTAACGTTAAGATAGATTTACCTGCTGCTGAGGTCTCTGTCTTATTTGGTTCAGACTATATTGCAGCAGGCATTGACAACGTTACAGTAACTCCGAACGCAAGCGGCGTTGACGAGATTTACGACCTCAGCGGCCGCAAGCTGAACGAGATGCAGAAGGGTATCAACATCGTGCGCAAGGCTGATGGCACTACCGTTAAGGTACTGAAGAAGTAACAGGACTTAATTAAAATATACTATAAAAATCCCGTGTGTCGTTATGGCTCACGGGATTTTTTTGTATATTTGTTTCACGAATATAGGATGTGGTTCGGCAATGGCAAGCCAAAAAACTTCGTTTTTTTCTTGCCATTGTACTCACCTTTCACTATATTTGTCCCTGGTACGGCGGGCGTAAGGCCGCAAACCGCCGTGTAAAAGACGGCAAATTGCACGATGAAATGCCGTCTTTTAGAAGCCAAAAGACGGCATTTTACATATCAATCTGTAATCGTCTGAAAGTCAAGAAGTTATGGAATGACGCGGAAATAAACGGATTACTACTCTAACTACTTTAACTACTGAACAACATGGAAGCACTCCTACAATACGCATGGAAGCACAGGATGTTACCCCTCGGGACGCTGACTACTACCGACGGGCTGGCCGTTGAGGTGATTGACACGGGCCTGCAGAATACTGACGCGGGGCCGGATTTCTTCAACGCAAAGGTGAAAATAGACGGTACGGTATGGGTCGGGAATGTCGAGATACACGAGAAGTCGTCTTACTGGAAGGCGCACGGTCACGACCGTGACGCTGCTTACGACAATGTTGTGCTGCATGTGGCGACGGTGGTTGACGCCGATGTCGTGACGAGCGAGGGCCGGCGCGTGGCTCAGGTGCGCATGGACGTGCCCCCGGAAGTGGCCCGTAACTATGAGGCGCTGCTCTCGGAGGACCGCTATCCGCCGTGCTATGCCATAATACCGTCGCTCGACAGGCTGACCGTTCACTCGTGGATGAGCCGCCTGCTGGCGGAGAGGCTCGAGCGTAAGACGGCCGACATCGTGCGCAGGGTTGAGGCTTGCGGCGGCTCGTGGGAGTCGGCGCTGTTCGTAACGATGGCCCGCAACTACGGGTTCGGCGTTAACGGCGACGCGTTTGAGCGTTGGGCGATGAACATTCCGCTGCAAAGCGCCGCCCATCATAGGGACGACGAGTTTCAGATTGAGGCCCTGTTCCTCGGTCAGGCGGGGCTGCTCGACGCCGGCGCCGTGCCTGAGCGCTACCGCGACGAGGCGCTGAAGGATGACTATTTCGTGCGCCTGGGCAAGGAATACGCCTACCTTGCGCATAAGTTCGGCCTCAAGCCGATGGACGCAGGGGCGTGGAGATTCCTCAGGATGAGGCCTCAGAACTTCCCGCATATACGCATATCTCAGCTCGCGAGGCTGTATTGCTCGCGGCGGGCCGACCTCAGCCGGCTTGTTGAATGTGCCACGGCAGGGCAGATGAAGGAGCTGCTGGCCACAAGCGTAACGCCGTATTGGGAGACGCACTACACCTTCGGCAGCACTGCCTGCCGAAGTGCTAAGCGCCTGTCGGCGGCCTCGCTCAACCTGATAGTCATCAACACGGCCGTTCCGGTAATCTTCGCCTACGGCCGCCACCGTAGGGACGAAGCCTTATGCAACAGGGCGTTGGACATCATGACGCAGCTGAAAACGGAGAATAACCACATCGTGCGCCTGTGGCAACAGTGCGGACTGACGGCCGACAACGCCGGTGATAGCCAGGCGCTGATACAGCTCAAGACGGTGTACTGCGACAGAAAGGACTGCCTGAGGTGCCGAATAGGGTATGAGTATCTCAAGATTCGGTAGTTAAAGGAGTTTTTTCAGTAGTTAAAGAAGTTAAAGTAGTTAACGCTCCCTACGGTCGCTAAGTAGTTAAAGTCAAATGACTTTGTTTTTAGGAGTTAAGGAGTTAGGGAGTAAGGGAGTTAAGACAAATGCCTTTTTGCTTGGCTGCAAATAGGCTAAAGGCTAATCCACGCTCTCCGTTTACCTTTTATTAGTCCCATTCGCCCCATCTGTCTTATCCCGACAAATAATCCATTGATAATCAACTACTTACTAACAATTTTGCAAAAGACCGCCTTTTGCTCTCTAAAAGACGGCCTTTTAGCGCGCGATTTGCGACCTTTCGCAACGCCGTTTGCCGTCTTTCGCAAAACATGTTGCTGACTGTTGTCTAACAAGGTAAGGCTATTGTATTTATTTCCTTTATCAATTAGTACACCTATTCATTGACTTTCAAGAAGAAAAGCATTTGACTTTAACTACTTAGCGACCGTAGGGAGCGTTAACTTCTTTAACTACTTTAACTACTAAAAAAATCCCCAAAGCTTCTTTAACTCCTCAAAAAATCTGTATCTTTGTTTCACGAATATAGGATTCGGTTCGGCAATGTCAAGTTAAAAAACTTTGTTTTTTCCTTGCCATTGCGCCCACCTTTCACTATATTTGCACTTAATATGGACTATATTTTCACTACGCGGATGATGGTCCGCGACTATGAGTGCGACATCGAGGGCATTGTCAACAATGCCAACTACCTGCATTACGCCGAGCATACACGCCATCTGTTCCTTCAGAAGTGTGGGCTCAGCTTCGCCGAGATGCACCGCCGCGGCGTTGATGCTGTCGTGGCAAGGATGAATCTGCAGTTCAAGACACCGCTGAGGTGTGACGACGAGTTCCTGTCTTGCATCAACCTGAAGAAGGAAGGGCTGCGCTACGTCTTTTATCAGGACATCTACCGCGCCTCCGACAACAAGCTGTGCTTCAAGGGAGTGATTGACCTTGTATGCCTTGTTGACGGCCGGCTGGCCCACAGCAAGGAGTATGACGAGGCGTTCAAGGAGTTCTTATAAATTAAGAGTTAAGAATTAAGAATTAAGAAAAATACCCTTGCCGGTTATCGAGTTCAGGCATATTTTCTTAATTCTTAACTCTTAATTCTTAATTCAATAAGCTCTTAATTCTTAATTAAAATAAGTGGCATTTTTTCTTAACTCTTAACTCTTAATTCTTAACTTAATAAATGTCCGAGCTCATTAATGCGCTTATACTGTCGACAGTCGACCACTCTACGCCCGGCACTGCGCTGCAACTATACCGCAAGGCGGGCAGCGCCACGGCCGTAATAGACTGCCGCATGAACATACGCGACATCGCTCCCGGTTGTCCTCGGCGCGTTGCCGACGCCCTTGCCGACATAGACGAGGCACGCCGCCGGGCGGAGTTCGAGATGGAATACGCCTCGCGCCACGGCATACGGATACTCGTAAACGGCTCGGAAGGCTACCCTCGGCGACTTGACGGGTGTGATGACGCGCCGCTGGTGATGTTCTACCGTGGCACGGCGGAGCTCAACCGCGCCCGTGTGGTGAGCATGGTGGGCACACGGCGGTGTACCGCCTACGGGCAGGATTGCGTGCGCTCGTTCGTCCGCAGGTTGAAAGAACTGTGTCCTGACACGCTCATCGTCAGCGGACTTGCTTACGGAATAGACATCTCGGCGCACCGTGAGGCGCTGGACAACGGCATGGATACCGTGGCCGTACTTGCCCACGGGCTCGATAACCTCTATCCTCCGCGCCATAAGGACACGGCAGGACGCATGCTGACACAGGGCGGACTGCTGACCGAGTTCTTCACCCGTACCAATGCTGACAAGCTGAACTTCCTGCGGCGTAACCGCATTGTGGCGGGCATTTCAGACGCTACCGTAGTGGTGGAGAGCGCCTCTCACGGCGGCGGACTGGTCACCGCACGCATAGCCCAGAGCTATAACCGCGACGTGTTCGCCTTCCCCGGCCGTGTGGGCGACGAGTATTCGGCGGGCTGCAACAACCTTATCCGCGACAACAAGGCCACGCTCGTATGCTCGGCCGACGACTTCGTGAGCGCCATGGAATGGCAGACCGACGCGCAGCTTGTCGCCGCGCGCCGCCAAGGTATCGAGCGTACGCTCTTCCCCGAGCTTACCGACGACGAGCAGCGGATTGTCGACACGCTCGAAAACAGCAACGACCAGCAGCTCAACACGCTGTCGGCCGCCCTCAACATGCCTGTCGGCACGCTTGCCGCCACGATGTTCTCGCTCGAGATGAAAGGCGTGGTGAAGTGCCTGGCGGGAGGAGTTTATCATTTAATAAGAAGTTAAATATTCAGTAGTTAAAGTAGTTAAGAGTAGTTATCGCTCGCAAGCTCGCTAAGTAGTTAAAGTCAAATGCCTTGCAGCTTGCCTGCCTGAACACATAAAGCAAAGGTAATGACTCTAACTACTTTAACTACTCCTAACTACTTTAACTACAAAGTAAAAATATGAACATAGGCAACATACAATTCGGCGACCGCCCTCTCTTTCTCGCTCCGATGGAGGATGTCACCGACATAGGCTTCCGCCGGCTGTGCAAACGGTACGGGGCGGCGATGGTATATACCGAGTTTGTCAGCGCCGAGGCGCTGGTGAGGTCGGTCAAGAGCACCGTAGACAAGCTTACGATAAGCGACGACGAGCGCCCCGTAGGCATACAGATATACGGCCGCGACGCCGAGTCGATGGCCGAGGCGGCGCGTATCGTGGAGCAGGCAGGGCCCGACCTGATAGACCTTAACTTCGGATGTCCGGTGAAGAAGGTGGCCGGCAAGGGCGCCGGAGCGGGCATGCTGCGCGACATTCCGCTTATGCTGAAGATTACGCGGGCCGTCGTAGATGCGGTGAAAGTGCCCGTAACGGTGAAGACACGGCTGGGTTGGGACGCCCAGAACCTCATAATAGAGGAGCTGGCCGAGCAGCTGCAGGACTGCGGCATACAGGCCTTGACCATCCACGGGCGCACCCGCGCCCAGATGTACACGGGCGAGGCAGACTGGACTTTGATAGGCAAGGTGAAGCAGAACCCACGCATGCGCATACCCATCATCGGCAACGGCGACATCACCACGCCCGAGGAGGCGCGGCTGGCGTTCGAGCGTTACGGCGTAGACGCCGTGATGATAGGCCGCGCTACGTTCGGACATCCGTGGCTGTTCAAGGAGATTCGTGACTATCTTGACGGCCGCGAGCCCGACCCCTCGCTCGACTTTAACCGCAAGCTGGACATCCTCGAGGAACAGCTCCGCATAAACGTGGAGCGCATTGACGAGTATCGTGGCATTCTGCACACGCGCCGCCACCTCGCCGCAACGCCCATATTCAAGGGCATTCCCAACTTCCGACAGACGCGTATCGCCATGCTCCGTGCCGAAACCGTAGGAGAACTGACGGAAATCTTGGAGCATTGCAGGGCGATTTTGAATTAAGAATTAAGAGTTAAGAATTAAGAAAATATGACTTTGGAAATTAAGAATTAAGGGTTAAGAATTAAGAAAATATAACTTGCCGTTTGGCCAGAAATGGTAAGATATACCTTACATGGTTTTAATAAGAAAGTCATATTTTCTTAATTCTTAACCCTTAATTCTTAATTTCCTGGTTCTTAATTCTTAGTTTCCTGGCTCTTAATTCTTAATTATCAACATCATATTTTCTTAATTCTTAACTCTTAATTCTTAATTATATATGACTTCTTCCTTTCAATCCCGCACCCGCCTGCTGATAGGCGAGGCCGCCGCCGGGCGGCTGGCGCAGGCCAGGGTGATAGTGTTCGGCGTCGGCGGAGTGGGCAGCTGGTGCGTTGAGGGCCTTGTGCGCTCGGGCGTTCGCCACGTCACGATAGTGGACCAGGACCGCGTTTGCGCCTCGAACGTGAACCGGCAGCTTATGGCTACGGCCATGACGATAGGCCAGGTGAAGGTCGATGCGCTGAAGGAGCACCTGCTCGAGATCAGTCCCGAGGCCGAGATTGACGCCCGCCATGAGGCGTTTAATGCTGACACCGCCGCCACGTTCGACATCGGGAGCTACGACTATGTGATTGATGCTATCGACAGCCTGCAGGACAAAATGCTGCTCATACGCACCGCCTGCGACGCCCGTGTGCGCCTGTATTCGTCAATGGGGGCGGCCCGCAAGCTCGACCCCACGCGCATTCGTGTGGCCGAGTTCTGGAAGGTCACGGGCTGTCCGCTGGCCCGCTCGCTGCGGCAGGGCTTCAAGCGGTCGGGGCGGTTGCCGTCGAGGAAGTTCAAGTGTGTGTACAGCGACGAGCTGCTCGACAACTCCGGCACGCCCGACGAACCGCGCGCCAACGGCTCGATGGTGCACATCACCGCCGTGTTCGGTTTCACCTTGGCCGGTCTCGTGATAGAAGACATCGTGTCGCGAACGGCCGATGACGAGCCATGACGTGGCTCGTGCGTAACTGCCTGACCGTCAGGCTCTCAGCAATATGCCGCCTTTCGGCGTGCAAAACATGGCATATTACGACGCAAAAGGCGGCCTTTCGCATTGCGAAAGGCCGCCTTCTATTTATTTGTATGCCCTAAGGCATGTTATCAGTAACCCTTGGTCGGCGTCGTGCCGTAGCCGTTATCGCCGTATTCGTCGCGGTTGTCAATCTGCTGGAGGAAGTCGTTGGATATCGGACGGCAGTAGTGTATGCTCTCGTCGAAGCTTTCGGCTGCGCGCGAGTTAAAGCGCTTCAGGCGCTCGCCAAGCAGGTGGTGGCGCTTCAGCAGGGCCCAACGGCAGTATTCGCCGGCCATCTCGCGGGCGTATTCGTCAAGGATGGTCTCCTCGGTGATGGTGCCGAGTGCCGGGGCTTGCGTGCCCGGACGTGCCGCGCGGTTGCGCAGTTTTTCGAGATACTTACGTCCTTGTTCTGCGTCACCGAGTCTCTCCCAAGCCTCGGCAGCAATGAGGTACAGCTCGGCGGTGCGCATTACCATTATGTCGCCGTAGCGGCGCTGCAGGTTTTTGCCCTCGCTTACTCCGTTGTACAGCCAGTTATACTTTATGAGTGACGGGTATAGCTGGTATGAGTTTGTGCCGTCGAAGGGCTGGCGCTTGTACTGGTTGCCGTCGAACAGGTCTCTGATGTTCACCGTGAAGTAGCGGCTCTGGGCCTTCTCCGCGTCGGTCTTGTAGTCTTTTGATAGCACTACGGCGAAGCGGTCGTCGTCAACGTCCACCGGATAGTCTATCACGAACGGGTTTTTAATGCCTGTTATGAGGTTTGCTGGGTCGGCGTGGTGTGCGGCATAACCGCCCTTGGGCCACGCTCCCACGAAGTCATACTGGTTGCCTTTGTACGTCGAGGCTATGGCGTTTATCTCGGCGTAAGGACGTATCGAGTCGCCGAGGAACTGCTGTCCCATGCCGTATTTGTCTATAAGTGCCTGGGTTATCTCCACTCCGTAGTTGTCGTATTTCAGCCATCCGGGAGTTACCATCGAGAACGTTCCGAAGGCTGTCATGAACGTGTTTTCCCAACGCTTGTCCCACGAGGCGTCGAACACGTCGATTGCGTACGGCGTAGGAGCCATGGCGTTGTTGTTCACGCGGCCGAGGTAGTAGTTTGACTTGTCGGCGATTTTGTAAAGGTCCTCAAGCTTGTTGGGGTTGCAGAACGTGAAAGTCAGCTGGTTGCGGTTCACGCTCATGTAGTTTGCCGACTCGTTGTTGGCATCTACGCCCGACACTATGAACAAAGCCTCGGGGTTGTTGCGGTTGTTGGCTTGGGCCCAGAGGTCCGAAACGTCGTCATACAGGTAAATGTTGTACGACGAAGCGTTCTTTATCAGTTCCTCGGCCGTGTCTTTCGCCCTCATCCAATAGCTCACCCCGTCTTCCGACAGACCTTCGCCCGCGCCTTGAGCGTAAGCGCGTGCCATCAGTCCGAGGGCGGTCTTCTTGCATACACGCCCATAGTTGCCGTCCAAAGGCTGTACCGGCAGTACGGCGGCGGCCTCTTTCAGGTCTTTTATTATTGCCGTGTAAAACTCTTCCACGGTGTTGCGCTTCGGTCTGGTGTTTATTATTCCGGTCGAGATGTCTTCGTCGCTCAGCGTTACCGGGCCATAGTATGTAACGAGTACGAGGTTGTAATACGCGCGCAAGGTCTTCGCCTCGGCCACGAGAATGTCCTTGTCGGCACCTTCAACCTCGTCGGCATGGTTGATTACGGCGTTACACGTGGATATTGTCGTGTATGCCTGGTTGAACGTAACCTTAGGTGCCTGCACCGACGGGGTCAGTCCTTCGTAGAAGAATACTTCCTGCGCGTAGTCCTTGCTGGGGTTCTCGAACATGTCTGTACCTCCTTCAGCCACGCTGAGGAAGTTGAACTCGGAGAACAGTCCCTCGTTGAGCGGGGAGTAGCAATAGGCCTGAAGCCCTCTCCACGCGTTGTAGTTGGTTATGTTAGCGTCGCCTCCGCTCGGGTTGTACTCGTCAAGTTCGCACGCCGTGAAACTCAACGTGCCCGCAAGCAGTGCCGACATATATAATAATTTACTTGTTTTCATTGTCTTTTTGGTTTTTTGCAAGTCCATGTCTCCGTTGGTTATTGGAGGCATGGAGCTTGCGCTTATTTTCGTTAGTGAGTTATGAGCTTACCTGTATAATGGTTCTATTGACATTTTTAGAATGTCAGGTTCACGCCGAAAACCAGCTGTTTAGTCAGCGGGTAGTCAATGCTGCCGCCCATTTCGGGGTCATAGTTCTTCAGAAGGTCACTCTTTTGGATTACGAGCGGGTTGGTGATTGTGGCATATACGCGCAGGTCCTCTATGCCGATTGTCTTGCCCCACTTCTTCGGGAGAGTATAACCTAAGGTTATGTTCTTAATCTTGAAGAACGAGCCGTCAACATAGCTGAGTCCTGAGAAACCTTTAATGTTGTTGCTCGAGCTTGACGCGTTGAGTGCCGGGAAGTAGTGGTCTTGGTCGCCTGTTTCCTGTGTCCAGTAGTCGAAGTACGTCGGGAAGTTGTTTTTAGCGCCTCCGGCCGGGTCGTAATAGCCAAGCATGTCATAATAGATGGTCTGTCCCCAACGCCAATACATGTATATGCTGAGGTCGAAGTTCTTGTAAGTAAACGTGTTCTTGAATCCCATCGTCCAGTCAGGATTCTGGTGTCCGAGCACCTGATAGTCGTTGGCGCTTACGGCATATGGGTTATCCTTGTCGTAAGTCATGAGTACCCTTTCGCCGTCCTCGTTCTCAACCCACTTCTGATAGACACCCTCGCTGACGTGAATCATGCCCGGAACGTCAACCTTCAGGTCGCCGGGCTTCATGCCGAATGCGGCAGCGTCGGCAGCCTCTGATGTCTTCCATACGCCGTTAAGCTTATAGTTGTACCAGGAATTGACAGCCTCTCCCATGTAGAGCACTTTGCCGTCATCTCCGTTAGTGACGTATTCGGCGCCGGTTGCCAGCTTCGTAATCTTCTCCTTGCTGTACGTGAAGGTCAGGTTTGAAGTCCACGTGAAGTCCTTGGTCACGATATTACGTGTGTTGAGTGCGAGCTCGACGCCTTGCGTCTCGGTTTCGCAGATGTTCATGTTGGTCTGGAAGTTGGTTGACGCATCGTACATTCCGCCAGTGGAGGGCAGCGCCTTGCTCCATATGACGTCTTCGGTCTTGGTGAAGTAATAGTCGAGCGCCATGTCGATACGCCCGCCCAAGAAGCTTGCGTCGATACCGATGTTGGTGTTCTTTGACTTCTCCCAGCCGAGCATTACGTTCGCCACGTTCTTGCTATACTGGTAAGCCGGCACCAGCAGGCCGCCGAGGCCGTAGTTGGTCTGCTCGAGTACAGATACGCTTGAGTACTCATCGATGGCGGCCGTACCCGTTACGCCCCATCCGCCGCGTATCTTAAGGTTGTCGAGCCATGAGCGTGTACCCTCCATGAACTTCTCTTCGGAGATACGCCATCCGAGAGAGAATGCCGGGAACGTGTCCCACTGGTTGTCCTTTGCCAGGCGTGACGAGCCGTCGTGGCGTACCGATGCCGAGGCGAGATACTTGCCTTGGTAAGAATAGTTGATACGGCCGACGAGTCCGAAGCCCTTTGACATAGTGTATTGCGACTGCACTTTCTGGTTGTGTCCGGACTCAAGGTTGTGCCAGAGGTAGACGTTCGACGGCAGGTTGTCGGCATAAGAATAGGTATATTCCTGCCTGTCGTGGTTCCACGAGGTTACTCCGGTGATGGTGAAGTCGTGGTCCTCTGCTATCTGGAAGTTGTACGTCAGTATGTTTTCCCACTTGTAGTTGGTCGAGTTGGTCTGTTCCACCTGCCCGTAAACACGGCTGCTCGTACCGGTCTGTGTGGCTCCGTCGCGGTAGTAGTTGTACGAGCCGATACCCTCAAAGCGGTTGTGCTTGTTGAATACGAGTGACGCATTCAGGCGGCTCTCCCATGTGAAGCCCTTGAACGGCGTCACGCGGATGTACGGATTGAGGTATAGGCGGGTTATCTGGCTGTTGTTTCTGTAGTTGCTCTTGTTGTTTACGAGCACGTTAGTCTCTCCCGTGCCCTCTACAGACTCGATTGTCGGGTTGCCGTCGTCGTCGTAAAGACGGCCGATAGGCTTGTTGCGCAGTGCCTGGTCAAGGCGTGCGTACGCCGAATTCTTATAGACGTAGCTGCCCTGCATGTTGATTCCCGTCGAGAGCCATTTGTTAACCTGGTGGTCTACACGTATATTTGTAGAGTACACCTTGTAGTTGTCGTTGTCGTACTGGCCCTGTTCGTCAGTGAAGTTCAGCGACATGTAAGCCTTTGTCTTCTCAGTTCCGCCGCTTACGGATATCGAGTAGTTCTGGATAATTCCGGTCTTGAGCAGCTCGTCGGCCCAGTTTATCGACTCGCCCCTTTGGTAGGCTTCCCACATTGCCTGGTTGCCGAGCACGCTGGCATCGTCAATATACGTGCCTGCCTCTTGCTGTGCCAGCTTGCGCAGGTTGAAGTATCCCTTGGCGTCGTACACATCAGGAACTTCCGACCATCCGTTGATACCCACGTAGGCATTGAAGTTAACCAGGGCCTTGCCCGTCTTTCCGCTCTTGGTCGTGACGATGATTACGCCGTTGGCGCCGGCCGAACCGTAAACTGCCGTCGACGACGCGTCCTTGAGCACCTCAATGCTCTCGATGTCGTTGACGTTCAGCGTGGCAAGGTTGCCCGGCATGCCGTCGATAATCACCGTAGGCTCGCCGCTCGCCGTGAACGAGCGCGTACCACGCAGCTGCATTGTCACGTCGGCTCCCGCCTGGCCGCTGGCCTTCGTAATGTCAAGGCCGGCTACCTTGCCCTGCAGGGCCTCAACGACGTTTGACACCGGCTGTATCGCCAGGTCCTCGCTTTTTACCGATGACACGGCTCCCGTCAGGTCGCGGCGCTTCATCGTACCGTAACCTATTACCACCACGTCGTCAAGGCTGGCCACATCGGGCTCCATTGTCACTCTTACGGGAGCCGCTGTAGCCCTTACCGTGGCCGTCTTGTAGCCCACGTAAGTGATTTCGAGTTCGTCGCCGGGCTTGGCGGCTATCGAGAAGTTACCGTCGAGGTCGGTCACGGCTGCCGCCTTGCCGTCCTTGACTTTCACGGTGACGCCTATCATGGGCGCGCCTGTCTCGTCAACAACGTTGCCCTTGACGGTCTGACCCTGCGTTACCGCCTGGGCGGGAACGGAGTTTGCCGGTGCGCTTGCCGCCGAGGTGTACAGCGGAACGCACAGCATGGCAGACAGGCTGACGGCCACTGACGTACGCATCAGGGTCAAGCCTGAACAATGCTTTTTGCTTTTTTTCATGTCCTCAAATCTTTTTGGGTTAAACTTTAGTTACATTCGTGTTACAAAACGGCGGCTTTAGTGACATTTTCACAATGCCTCATGCCGCCTGTTGACTGTTGTTTTTTGTTTGCCTTATAAGTTAGTAATTGATTTTAATAAGTTAGAATACGCGTGTACACACTTCGTTTGATACATTCATCCGTGTTGCTGGTAAAGTTTGGTTATCAGACTTTTTATATGGTTCGGAACCGTTCGTGATTCCGTGTATGTTATGTCGATATAAGGTTTCGTTCTTGTTTGCAAATATAATTGTTTTTTCTTTTTTTTTCAACGTCGTGAATGTTAAAATTAAAAATTTGTCAAAAAAGATAGTTTTTTGCGCAAAAAACATACCCATAAGTAGGTATCAGGGCGGTTACATGTGCTCTTTTAGAATGTAAAAGGCCGTCTTTTATAATTCAAAATACGGCCTTTTGCCTACCAATTAGCGGCTTTTTGGATTCATAACATTTTCATTCCGTTTTCCTATAGTACGTAAGATATCCTGCATCCAGAATCATTGATTATAAGCTAAAGCCTTATGTTGTCTTACTGTTTTCAAGCTTTTTGTGGATTAAAATGGGGCAATACAAGGCTATTTTAGCCGTCCGGCAAAGTTTTAAACCGCCGTTTTGTAACACGAATGTAACTAAAGTTTAACCTAAAAAAATAACGGACATGAGATTTCTTTATCTTGTACTGAGTTTGTTTTTTACCGGAGCTGTTCTTGAGGGGCAGGCCCAGGAATATGATTATCCTACGGCCACGCAAAACATACCGGCTTTTCCCACGGCCGAGGGTTTCGGCAAGTTTGCCACGGGTGGCCGTGGCGGGCGTGTGGTTACGGTGACTAATCTTGAGGATGACCCCACGACGCCGCCCGTAGGTTCGCTGCGCTGGGCTTTGGCTCAGTATCCTGACGAGCCTATCACCGTGGTGTTTAACTGCTCCGGTTGGATTATCCTCAAGGATGTGCTGCGCGTCACTCGTACCGCCGGCCTCACCATTGCGGGCCAGACGGCGCCGGGCGAGGGCATAACGCTGTATCCCCGCATGTTCAGTATTAACGGGGCGAAGAACATAGTGGTGCGTAACATGCGCTTCCGCACGGGTTCGCACGGTTGGGACGGCTCGGACTTGGTAAAGGATGCCGAGCTTGTTGACCAGGCGTTGTGCGCAGAAAACACTGAGCAGGTAATCTTCGACCATTGTACTTTCGGCTGGTCGGCCGAGGAGATTGTCAATAACCAGTGTTGCCATTTCCATACTTTCCAATACTGTCTGCTTCATGAGGGGCTTTACGACGCCGGCCACCACAAGGGCTCGGCACGCAGTTTCGGATGCCAGTGGGGCGGTTCGCAATCAACTTTCCACCATAACATGCTGGCGCATAACTATTCGCGCAGTCCCCGTTTCCAGGGTGCGAGGGATGATGATTATGTTGTTTACAACGAATTCGTGAACAACGTGAATTATAACTGGGGCAAGGTGAACGCCTGCTACGGCGGTGAGAACAACTCACCGTCAAACCGTTACCAGGGCCACCAGGTGAATTTCGTCAATAATTACTGGAAACCCGGTCCTGCGACAATCAAGGGAAACTCGTCAGGGCGGCACAACTTCATGCGCCCAACGGCCGGCACGAGAATATCTGAATGGTATCTTTCGGGTAACGTTATGGAGGGTATGCCTGAACTGTCAGAGGATAATGTTAAGGGTGTTGAGGTTGACGGCGACGCCTCGAAGGTGAAGTTCGTTGACGAGTTCATCGTTCCCTCGAAGTTCTATCCTGACTACAAGTTCGACATTAATGCCTATACCTTATTAAATAATCTGCAGACTGCCGACGAAGCTCTTGAGGATGTGTTGGCCAAGGCGGGATGTGTCGTGCGCGACGAGATAGAGAAACGCATCATTGAGGAGACCCGCACTCAGACCGCTACGTACGGAGGCAGCTGGAATAACCGTGGCATTTACGGCATAATAGATGACCCGATTGATGCCGAGATGGTGTTAAACGACGACGGAACGACCTATTGCCGTACTGCGCTTCCGAGCGAAAGCCGCCCCGAAGGGTGGGATACCGACGGCGATGGAATGCCTGATGCATGGGAGACGGCCAACGGTTTCGACCTCGCCGACGGCTCTGACGGTAACCATATCAATGCAGAGGGTTACACTGCGTTGGAGAAATACCTCGCAAGTCTTATGGGCGAGGAGATTAACGGAGAGTTCGGTACGTCCACTTCGATACGCAACGAACACGCCGTTAAGTTCGACATAAGCGTTGAAGGTTCTGTAATCAAGGTGGTGAGCGAGGCTGACGTATGCGGAATGCATGTGTTTGACGACATGGGCAGGTGCCGTCTTACGTCAGCTTTGACCCGCGGCGAGAACACTATTGACGCCAGTACGTTAGGCAAGGGCGTGTTCATCGTGTGGGTGACCGACAAAGACGGTTACCGCAACGCAAAGAAAGTGATGTTAAACAAATAGTATAACCTAAAACGAAAAGACATGAAAAAATCTTTATTCACGGCAGCATTGCTGCTTACGGCGTGGTCATACGCCGGGGCGAGCGTCAATACTGACGCCGCAAAAGACAACTACACGGAAACCCAGTGGGAATATTACGCTGCGGCGGAGTTTGCCGGTGGTACGGGAACTAAAGACGATCCCTACCTTATCGCAACTCCGGAGCAGTTCGCAAAGCTGGCAGTCGAGATAGAGAACCTGGCTGCCGACGACAACAACTGGGACAATATGTACACCGACGGAGTGTATTTCCTCCAGACTGCCGACCTCGTTTTCAACAATGACGTCATGGGCAAGACTTCGTGGGATGAGTACGGAGACCAGAGCGGCATTGATGCTACAGGATTGAGGACATTCGGCGGTATAGGCTATCAGGCTGGAGAGTATGACTATCAGCGTTTCTCGGGTTACTATGACGGTGGAGGCCATTCTATCAAAGGTGTCTACCTGAAAGGCGAGAAGTCGTCTACAGGACTGTTCAACTTTACCGAAGGTGGCGAGATAAAGAACCTCGTCGTAGAGGATACGTATATGTCGGGTAACGCCAACGTAGGTCTTATCGTCGGCACGGCCGACGGAACCACCGTCATCAACTGCCAGACGAGCGGCACTATCTATTGCGGCGGCTCTTACCATGCAGGATTAGTAGGTACGCTTACCGGAGGCGGCAAGGTGCTTAACTGCGTTACGTATGCGTGGACATGGGGAAAGAACAACATTGCGGGCCTTGTAGGTTCTGGCCGCAACACCTCGCTTATCCAGAACTGCTACTTCGGCGGATGGCTCGGAGGCGTAGGCTCCAACCTGGCTTCATTCAAGTGGTGGGGCGCAGTGTGTCCTGAACTGGGCAAGTCTGAACTTACCACGACCATACCTGACCCCGAAGACCCGACGGGCGAGGGCGTTATAACGATATGCGAGAACCCCAGCAAGGCTGTAGACTGCTTCTGGACAGACACCTGCACCGTACGCCACAAGAGGCTGAACCCGATAAAATGGCTGCCCGCCGAGGCTTACAACGAGAAGTCAAACTGCGACTACGGCGTGTTCGAGAACTGCAAGAAAGTTGCCTTGGCTGAAGTTTCAACCATAGTTGACGAACTGAACAAGAAAGCTCAGGAAATCGACGGCGCATGCCAGTGGGAAGTAGGAGAGGACGGTCTGCCGTCACTTGTGTTCGAAACGAGCACCGGCATAGGCTCGATTACGGTTGAAGGAGACGCCGACGGAGTGTATGACGTGTTCGACGTGACCGGAAAGCTCGTCATGAAGGGCGCCCGCGGCACGGCTGACCTTGACCGTCTGGCCCGTGGCGTGTACATCATGAACGGCAAGAAATACGTGATTAAATAACGTACTGATATCCAATGAGTTATAAGAGGCCGTCTTTTGGTCTGCAAAAGACGGCCTCTTAGCGTGCGGAAGGTGGCCTTTTGGAAGCTAAAAGGCCACCTTTTATAAAACATATCATAACATGGAAAACATAAGGATTTCATTGCTTGCGGCGGCAATGGCTCTGCCGCTGTGTGCCGCTGCCCAGCATGGGCTTGCGGGATTTGCCACGTATGCCGACTTCGGACTTGACGGAACGACGGGCGGAGGGGACGGACAGGTGGTCAGGGTGAGCACCCGCGCCGAGCTTGAACGCTACGCCAGAGGCTCCGAGCCGTACGTAATAATAATTGAAAACGACCTTGAGGGCGGTGGGCTTAACGACCAGAAGGACTACGTGTCGATAGGCAGCAACAAGACGATAGTGGGCGCCGGCGACGGAGTGACGCTTAACGGTCTCGGATTTGACGCCAACGGCCAGAGCAATATCATCGTGCGCAACCTGGCGGTAAGGAAGGCCAAGCCCGACGGAATGGCTTTCCGCGACTGCCACCACGTGTGGATTGACCACTGCGACCTGTCCGAATGCGACGACGGAGCGCTCGACTTCACCATCGGCTCGAGCTACATGACGGTGTCGTGGACGAGATTCCACGACCACGACAAGGTGTCGGTGTGCAACTCTGGCACGCAACACTACGAGGACTACGGCCGCCAGCGCGTGACGTACCACCACTGCCGCTTCGAGAACACCATGCAGCGCAACCCGCGGATAGGCTACGGTCTGGGGCACGTCTTCAACAACTATTACACCCGTAACAGCTCGTATTGCGTGGGATACCATACGCGCGCCAAGGTGATAGTTGAGAACTGTTACTTCGAGAACACCAATACGCCATTTGAACAGATGTATTCCGACGACCCCATGACGGCCAGTTATGCCGACGTTCTGTCGCTCGGCAACAAGTTTACGGGCGTAAACGGCAACACCAAGGATACGGGCACGGGGTTCGATACGGACATGTATTACGACTATAAGTTCGCGCTTGACGACGTTGCCGACGTGCCCGGGCTTGACGGGAAGGTAGGCCCCGTGGCAGGAATAGAGGACGCCCCGGTGCCGTTTCCCGGCGACGGAGCTATAGGAATAGACGCCGGCGTGACGCCATGGTGTGGCAATACGGCTTCAGCCGATACTTACCGCTACTTCATCGGAACTACGGAGGACGGCATGGCCGAGCTTGACGCCGCCACGTTTGACATGCAACCCGGCACCACCTATTACTGGAAGGCCGTGGGCACGACCGCTGACGGCACCGCTATGGAGAGCGAGACATTCCGCTTTACCACGGCGCAGGCCAAGCCCACATGGCCCGTTCCGGCCGACGGCGAGCTGCATGCCGAGCTGTGTGAGGTGGCGCAGGAGCGTGCCGCGTGCGTTCCCGCAAGCCTGCGTTGGCACCGCGCCTTCGGCACGGAATATTATAAGGTGTATCTAAGTGACGACGAGCAGATTGACGAGAGCGACCTTATCGGCGAGACTGAGGCCACTGAGATAAGGCCCGAAGCGCTGAAGTACGGCACGAAATACTACTGGAGGGTTGACGCTGTGGCTGCCGACGGCACCGTCACCACGGGCGACGTGTGGAGCTTCGGGTCAGACATCAGGCTCGTGACCGAGGGCCGTACCGAGATGGAGCACTCCGTGCTGTCGGGTCGAGTGTTCAAGGAAGTTGAGAACGGGGTGTATTTCAAGGCATCGAACGACACCGTAACGGTAGGCGAAGCCGGGCCGGGCTGTATGACGGTAACGTGGAACGGCATGTCCGCGGCATACGACATAACGACCACTTACTTCGACGAGAATGACGGACAGGGCTGGTACGGGCTGAGTGTCAACGACGAACGGATAGACCAATGGACGGCATCGGCCAATAACGAGAGACTGATGAAGCACCTGACCAAGGACGTGGCGCTGAATCCCGGTGATGAAATAAGGATAGACTTCTACACCGACAACAAGATGATGAACCGCACCGACTGCATCGACATAGCCGAGGCGGACGGAGCGTCGGGCATTACGGAGACTGCTGCCGGCGACAGGCGTGAACCTGGACGGATATATACGGTCGACGGAATATATGTCGGGCGTGACATTAACCAGCTGACAAAGGGCGTTTATATCATTGACGGAAAGAAGTTCGTCAAAAGGTAACGAACGGACTTTAAGCGCACGGCCATGCGCCGTTTAGTTTTTTTATCTACTATTTCTTGTTTCCTGACTTATTATTTATTAATTTTGCAGACTTGCAAAACATGTCCGTAAAACAATGGCGGACAAGTCAGGAAACGAGAAATGGATACAGTTAACAACAATAATAATGAGTTCGTAAGGCAGGTGGCCGAGCAGAAATACGAGTTCGGCTTTACTACCGACGTGCATACGGACATAATCGACGTAGGACTTAACGAGGACGTGGTGCGTCTCATCTCGGCAAAGAAAGGTGAGCCGGAGTGGCTGCTCGACTTCCGCCTTAAGGCCTTCAACTACTGGAAGACGCAGGAGCAGCCCACGTGGGGGCACGTTCATGTGCCCGACATCGACTATCAGGCGATATCCTACTATGCCGACCCTATGGCCAAGAAGAAGGACGAGGGCAAGAAGGAGATTGACCCTGAGCTGATGAAAACGTTTGACAAGCTGGGCATTCCGCTCGAGGAACGCCTCGCGCTGAGCGGTCAGACGGCCGTCGACGCGATAATGGACTCGGTGTCGGTGAAGACTACGTATAAGGAGAAACTGGCCGAGAAGGGCATCATATTCTGCTCGATAGGCGACGCGGTGAAGCAGCATCCCGACCTTGTGCGTGAGTATTTGGGCAGTGTTGTGCCGTACCGTGACAACTTCTTCGCCGCGCTTAACAGCGCCGTTTTCAGCGACGGCTCGTTCGTCTACATACCCAAGGGCGTGCGTAGTCCGATGGAGCTCAGTTCGTATTTCCGCATAAACGCGAGGAATACGGGGCAGTTCGAGCGTACGCTGATCATTGCCGAAGACGACAGCTATGTGTCTTATCTAGAAGGCTGCACGGCTCCGATGCGCGACGAGAATCAGCTACATGCTGCCATCGTCGAGATAATAGTGAAAGACAACGCCGAAGTGAAATACTCAACTGTGCAGAACTGGTATCCCGGCGACGAGCACGGGCGAGGCGGTGTGCTCAATCTCGTGACCAAGCGCGGCGACCTGCGGGGCAATAACTCGAAGCTCTCGTGGACGCAGGTAGAGACCGGTTCGGCAATAACCTGGAAGTATCCGTCATGCATATTGCGCGGAGACAACTCGGTGGCGGAGTTCTATAGCGTGGCTGTGACCAACAATTACCAGGAAGCCGACACCGGAACGAAGATGATTCACTTGGGAAAGAACACCAAGAGCACCATCATAAGCAAGGGTATCAGCGCCGGACATAGCCAGAACTCGTACCGAGGACTTGTGCGTGTGGCGGCAAACGCCGACGGCGCGCGCAACTATTCGTCGTGCGACTCGCTGCTGCTGGGTGGCGAATGCGGCGCCCACACGTTCCCGTATATGGACATACACAACGATACTGCGATAGTAGAGCACGAGGCAACGACCAGCAAAATCAGCGAAGACCAGCTGTTCTACTGCAACCAGCGCGGCATTCCTACGGAGCAGGCTGTCGGCCTTATCGTCAACGGATACGCCAAGGAAGTGCTCAACAAGCTGCCGATGGAGTTCGCCGTTGAGGCCCAGAAGCTGCTTAGCGTATCGTTGGAAGGAACGGTAGGATGACTTTTTGAAGTTAAAGAAGGTAAAGGAGTTACCGCTCCCTGCGGTCGCTAAGAAGTTAAAGCCGAATGTCTTGTTAACGATGTGGAGTAAAAATATAGGCAAATGGCTTTGAATTCTATAAATTCTTTAACTTCTGGGCGAGTGAAGCGAGCGATAAATTCTTCAATTATATGAATTAAATAAGATGTTAGAAATAAAGAACTTACACGCCAGGATAGGCGACAAGGAGATATTGAAAGGTATCAACCTTACGATAAATGACGGAGAGACGCACGCCATAATGGGGCCTAACGGTTCGGGAAAGAGTACGCTGAGCGCCGTGCTCGTTGGCAATCCTCTGTATGAAGTGACCGAGGGTGAGGTGACGTTCAACGGCAAAGACCTGCTCGCGATGAAGCCTGAGGACAGGGCGCACGAGGGTCTTTTCCTGTCGTTCCAGTACCCGGTGGAAATTCCCGGAGTGTCGATGACCAATTTCATGCGCGCCGCCGTAAACGAGAAACGCAAGTATGAGGGCAAGGAACCGCTAAACGCGGCGGAGTTTCTGAAGTTGATGCGCGAGAAGAGAAAAATCGTCGAGCTTGACAGCAAGTTGTCTAACCGCTCGGTGAACGAGGGTTTCAGCGGTGGCGAAAAGAAGCGCAACGAGATTTTCCAGATGGCAATGCTCGAGCCGAAGCTCAGTATTCTTGACGAGACCGACTCCGGTCTTGACGTCGATGCGCTGCGCATCGTGGCCGAAGGAGTGAACAAGCTGCGCACGCCCGAGTCAAGCTGCATCGTCATTACGCACTATGAGCGCCTGCTTGACATCATCAAGCCCGACATCGTTCATGTGCTTTATCATGGCCGTATAGTAAAGACCGCTGGTTCGGAGCTGTCAAAGGAAATCGAGACCCGCGGCTATGACTGGATAAAAGAGGAAGTTGACGGCATTTAAGTAGTAAGGAGAGGAGAAGTAAAGGAGTAAGTAGATTTACATCACGGCTAAGTATATTGGTCTTATTCGGCTCATTTGCCTTATTTGTCAGATAGTCATTTGCTTTTAACTCCTTTAACTTCCTTAACTTCTTTAACTTCTAAAAATAAACAGAATGCAAAGTGAAAAACAATATATCGACCTCTACGGACAGTGCCGCGACATGCTGATGGAGCACAGTGCGGCACCGATGAACGCCGTGCGTGACGCCGCTTTTGACGACTTCAAGCGTCTTGGCTTCCCCACGAAGAAGGTCGAACGATACAAATACACGGACATCCCGGCGCTGTTTGAGCCTGACTACGGGCTTAACCTGAACCGTCTGGAGATTCCGGTAGACCCGTATGAGGCGTTCCGTTGCGACGTTCCGAACCTCAGTACGTCGCTGTATTTTGTCCTTAATGACTGTTTTTACGATAAAGCCCTGCCTAAAGGACATCTTCTTCCGGACGGTGTTGTTGTATGTTCGTTGGCCAAATACGCCGCTGAACATCCCGACTTTGTGGCTAAGTATTATGCCAAGCTGGCCAAAACGGCTGATGACGGCATAACGGCTCTTAACACAATGCTGGCCGAGGACGGACTGCTTGTCTACGTGCCGAAGGGTGTTGTGGTGGATAGAGCAGTGCAGGTAATCAATATCCTGCGGTCGGATGTCGACCTGATGGTCAACCGCCGTGTGCTCATTGTTGTCGAGAAGAATGCCCAGATCAAGCTGCTCTTCTGCGACCATGCCGCCGACGACCGCCGTTTTCTTGCCACACAGGTAATAGAGGCGTATGTCGGCGACAACGCTTCGCTTGATCTTTACTGTCTGGAGGAAACCCACGTGAAGAATGTTCGTGTGAGCAATGTGTTCATCGAGCAGCAAAGGGACAGTCGTGTGAGCCACAACGTGATAACGTTGCATAATGGAATAACGCGCAATCGCACCGACCTTGTGTTCGCAGGGGAGGGCGCCGAGTGCGACCTTTACGGTTGCGTGATAGCCGACAAGCACCAGCACGTTGACAACAATACGCTCATTGACCATCGTGTAGGCCATTGTACAAGCCGCGAATTGTACAAATACGTGCTCGACGGCAACGCCGTGGGCGCTTTCGCAGGCCGTGTGTTGGTGCGCCACGGGGCTCAGAAGACGGTGTCGCAGGAGACCAACCAGAATCTTTGCGCCACAAAGGAAGCACGCATGTACACCCAGCCAATGCTCGAAATTTACGCTGACGACGTTAAGTGCGCACACGGAAGCACCGTCGGCCAGCTCAATGACGCCGCCTTGTTCTACATGCGTCAGCGTGGTATATCCGAGCGTGAAGCCAAGCTTCTGCTTGAATTCGCGTTCGTAAACGAGGTTATCGACGGCATAAAACTTGACCCCCTGCGCGACCGTCTGCACTATCTCGTTGAAAAACGGTTCCGTGGTGAGCTGAACAAATGCGAGGGATGCAAACTTTGTAGATGATTTTCAAGGAGTTAAGGAGTTATGAAGTTAAGGAGTTAAGACAAATGTTTTGTTGTTGAAGCATGGTAAACAAGAGGCTTTGTGTCTTTTCTTCAAGTAATGAAACATTTGTTTTTACACTGTGTTGATAAAACATTTGTCTTGATTCTTTTATTTTATAACTCTTTAAATCCTAATTGACAAAGCATTTGTCTTAACTCCTTAACTTCATAACTCCTTAACTCCTAAAAACAATATGCTCGATATCAACACTATCCGTAACGATTTTCCGATACTCTCGCGCACGGTTTACGACCGTCCGCTGGTATATCTTGACAATGCCGCGACGACCCAGAAGCCGCGCCAGGTGGTAGAAGCCATAACCGATGAGTACTATAACGTGAACGCAAACGTGCACCGCGGTGTGCACTATCTGTCGCAACAGGCTACCGATTTGCATGAAGAAGCGCGTGAGAAGGTACGTAAGTTTATCAACGCAAAGTCGACAAGCGAGATAATATTCACCCGTGGCACCACCGAGAGTCTTAATCTCGTAGCTTCTTCTTTTTGTGATGAATTCATGCAAGAGGGCGACGAAGTGATTGTGTCTGTAATGGAACACCACTCCAATATCGTGCCCTGGCAGCTTCAGGCGGCCAAGAAAGGCATTTCGATACGCGTCATTCCGATGACAGACGAGGGCGAGCTTATGCTCGACGAATATGAGAAACTGTTTACCGAGAGGACAAAAATCGTGAGCGTGACCCACGTCAGCAACGTGCTCGGTACGGTCAATCCGGTGGAAGAAATAATACGTATCGCTCATGAACATGGCGTGCCCGTGCTGGTTGACGGTGCCCAAAGCACGCCCCACTTCGCCGTTGACGTGCAGGCAATGGACTGCGACTTCTTCGCGTTCAGTGGTCACAAGATGTACGGACCTACCGGTATCGGTGTGCTGTATGGCAAGGAATACTGGCTCGACCGCCTGCCGCCGTACCAGGGTGGGGGAGAGATGATTGAGAGCGTGAGCTTCGAGAAGACAGTTTTCGAGCGTCTTCCGTTCAAGTTTGAGGCAGGAACACCCGATTATGTTGCCACTCATGGGCTGGCAAAAGCCATTGATTATATATCTGCCATAGGCATGGACAACATTCAAAGGCATGAAGAGGAGCTTACGAAGTATGCCATGCAGCGCCTCTCGGAGGTGGAAGGCATACGTATCTTCGGGCGTTCGCCACGCAAGGATGCCGTCGTGTCGTTCCTTGTCGGCGATATCCACCATCTTGACATGGGCACACTGCTCGACCGTCTCGGCATAGCCGTGCGTACGGGCCACCATTGCGCCCAGCCCCTGATGATACGTCTCGGCATACAAGGTACCGTCCGTGCCTCGTTTGCCCTGTACAATACGAAAGAGGAAATTGACGTATTGACGGAGGGAATAAAGAGGGTTAGCCGGATGTTCTGATTTTAATTAAGAGTTAAGAATTAAGAGTTAAGAAAAACAGCCTTGCTGTTTGCGTGGCATACTTTCTTAATTCTTAACTCTTAATTCTTAATTTTCTAAGCGCTATTACGAACCAGGCGCATGCTATGAACCTTATTATTATATGGTAGTCAACGGGCATAACGGTGGCGAAAAACGCCAGTTGGGCTTCCGTCATTGCCTTTGCGCGTTCCGGTCCGACTTCTTCTTCAAGTACGTATGAATAGTATTTGCGGAGCAATTCGTTAGGAAGTGCCAGCAGTGCGCGTGTTTTCCTTATTATAACGGCACACTTCTTTATCGTTTCTCCGCCTGCGGTCAATGTCATTTGCTTTTCCATATCGTTATCGGTTTAATTGTTATTTCTGAGTGCAAAATAAATTCTTATTTGTGCACAATAAGTTCACTGTGCTCTCGTTTTTAGTTAAAGAAAGATAAAACAATAGTCAGTCAATGCTTAAAAGCCATTTTAACAAGGGTCTTGTTGAGGCCGGTTGCGACGAGGCCGGCCGTGGTTGTCTTGCCGGCAGCGTGTTCGCCGCGGCGGTGATATTGCCCGAGGACTATGTCAACGAGGGCCTTAACGACTCGAAAAAGCTAACACCCATGCGCCGTTACGAGTTGCGCGACGAGATTGAGCGCGACGCACTGGCGTGGGCCGTAGGCGTAGTTACGCCGGAAGAGATAGACAAGATAAACATACTTAACGCCAGCATACTGGCCATGCACCGTGCGCTTGACCAGCTGGAGGTGCGTCCCGAGGCTATCATCGTTGACGGCAACCGCTTCAAGCCCTACCGTTTCATACCATACAACACCGTCGTCAAGGGCGACGGCAAGTATCTGTCCATTGCCGCGGCGAGCATTCTTGCCAAGACTTACCGCGACGACTATATGGACTCGCTGGCCCGTGAATACCCCCAATATGCCTGGGACGTCAACAAGGGTTACCCCACAAAGGCCCACCGCGAGGCCATTGCCAAGTATGGAATAACGCCATATCACCGCAAAAGTTTTAGACTATTAGCAGACAAGTAACAAGCAGACGAGCAGACAAGGAGATTTGCCTAACATATAACAGACAGTCGGATTAGTGACATATAAACTTGTTTTACCGGCAAAACAAATCTCCTTGTCTGCTTGTCACTTGTCAACTTGTATCTTATTAAATCATGCGTCACGATAAACTTGAGCGTGAGTTGCAGCTCATGTTGTTGCTCACCGAGAATCATAATTACACGGTTGGCGAGTTGTGCGACCGTTTAGGCATATCCCGCCGCAACCTTTATTATTACCTTGAGTTCTTCCGCGACTGCGGTTTCAATGTCGTCAAGAGCGGCTCTTTCTATAAGCTCGACCGTAATTCGCCGTTCTTCAATCATTTGTTCAACCGTATCTCGTTCACCGAGGAGGAGGCGGTGCTCGTCCGTCGTGCCCTTGACAAGGCCGAGCGGGGCAATCCCCTTACGGTAAGTATAAAGTCGAAGCTTGCCCGTTTTTATGATTTCGACATACTTGTTGACGAGGGTTTGCGTGAACAGGCGGTGCAGAACCTGCGCGCTTTGTATGATGCCATCAAGATGAAGCGCCAGGTTGTGCTTGTCGGCTATGCCTCGCCCCACAGCCAGACTACGCGCGACCGTTTCGTGGAGCCGTTCCTGCTGATGAACAACAACAATGAGGTGAGGTGTTACGAGCCGGCCTCAGGCATGAACAAGACGTTCAAGCTGAGCCGCATGCAGGACGTGCGTGTGCTCGATTCAGGGTGGGCCTATGAGGACATGCACCGCCGGATGTTCACCGACGTGTTCATGTTCAGCGGCGAGGAGTTGCTGCCCGTTGAGTTGAGGCTCGGCGCGCTGGCCTGCAACGTGCTGAAGGAAGAGTATCCTCACGCCTCGGTGTTCGTGGCCGACGACGGCCGTGGCGGCGGCCTGCTGCGCATGGAGGTGTGCAGCTATGCGGGCATAGGGCGTTTCGTGCTCGGGCTTTTCGATGACATCGAGGTGTTGGGCGGCGATGGTTTCAAGGATTACCTGCGCTCGAAAATCCGTGGCATGGCCGGCAGGTGCGGCGGATGATGACTGCCGGCGGCGGCCCGTTATGTCCTGAAATACCGTTCATTGAGGCTGTTTTGTTGACGAAATATTTGCAAATGGACGATTAATTATTATTTTTGCAGGAAAAAAAGAATAATTAATGGGAAATTCCGAACTGTTTACTACGTCTATTTCTAACCTTGTACAGCTTGGCAACACTTGCCATATCGGTTCCGACCTCATGCTTTTTGACGATTTTACCGAACTGCAGTTACCCGACGGTGTATGCCGCATGTCCGACATCGTGGTGGCGCTTTGCCTCGAAAGCGTGTCAAGATACACAGCCAATACCGTTGAATATACCGTTGAACCCAACGACGTAATCATAATACCCGACGGCCAGGTGATGGGCCGTTACGTGGTAAGTCCGGGCGCGCGTGGCATAGCCTTGATGATGTCGCCGGACTTTTACCAGGAAATCGTTAAGGACATACACGAGCTGTCGTCGCTCATCGTCTTCTCGCGCAGCCATCCGGTGTTCAGGATACGGCCCTGCGAGACGCGCAACATGGTGACATACTACAACCTCATAAAGGAGAAAATCAACGATACCGGCAATGCCTACCGCCGCGACGTGGTGGGCCATCTCATATCTGCCATGATATGCGAGCTTAACAACGCGATACGCCATATACGGCTCGGCGACGACGGCAAGCAGACGCGCGCCGAGGAGATATTTGCCGAGTTCATCCGCCTGGTGGAGCAGAACTACATGCGCGAGAGGCGCGTGGCGTGGTACGGCGAGCAGATGTGCATCACGCCGAAATACTTGTCGGAGATGGTCAAGGCGGTGAGCAGGCGCACGCCCAACGAGTGGATAGACAATTACGTGGTGATGGAGCTGCGCTCGCTGCTAAAGAACACCACCAAGACTGTCAAGGAGATTGCGGCAGACATGAACTTTCCCAACCAGTCGTTCCTCGGCAAGTACTTCAAGGAGCACGTCGGCCTGTCGCCCGTGAGCTACCGTAAGTCGTGACCGCCGGCGCCCGTTCTTGGCCCCGTTTCGGGCCGGATGCGTAACATGCTGATACCCAATATGTTGTGAAAGGCCGTCTTTTAGCTTGTAAAAGACGGCCTTTTATCGTGTGATTGACGGTCTTTCGCGTCGTGAAAGGCCGTCTTTCGTAAGTCATTTCATTACCGACTTCATCATTTTGTCAATGCACTTGCGCTTCTGTCCCATGTCGGGATGGACGTAAAGGTTGAGCGTCGTGCTTATGTTCGAGTGGCCGAGGATGGAGCTTACGGTCTTGTAGTCGCACTGGCTTTCTATGCATCGCGTGGCGAAGGTGTGCCTCAGGCCGTGGAACTTTATCCTCGGCATGTCGAGCCTCTCCATCAGCAGCTTGTAGTACCGGCGGTAAATGCGCGGCTCCAGCGGTTTCTCGGAGTTTGTCAGCACGTAGCCGTCGGGGCAGATGAAGCGCGACAGAGGGCGGAGTATGCGCAGCAGCGAGTTGTTTATGGGTATCTCGCGGCGTGAGCTGGCCGTCTTCGGCCTGCCTATCACCACCTTGGTGGCGCGCAGTCCGCCGTCGACAACGTAGATACGCTCTATCGTGCGGTTGACGCTTATCATGCGTGTGTCAAGGTCGATGTCGCACCATTTCAGGGCGCAGATTTCCCCTATGCGCATTCCCGTGCACAGGCAGATGTACAACCCGAGGTTGCGGAACGAGAAGTGCGAGCCGAGAAAGTTCATCATCGTCTTCTGTTCGGAATGCGTAAGTATCTTCAGCTCGTTATGCACGTCGTCCTTGGGCAGCCTGATGTCCCACTCGTGCCATTCCAGCCACCCCTTCCTGTATCCGAACACCACTATCATCTTCAGCACGAGCATGATGTCCTTGACGGTGCGGGGCGACAGCCCGCGCTCGAGCAGCCCGAAGGCGAAGGCCTGGGCGGCGCTGTCCTCCACCTTGGTGCAGTTGCCGAATGCAGGCAGGATGTGCTTCTCAGCGTTGGTCATGTACGTGGCCAGTGTCGATTCCTTTACCAGTTGCCTTTTCGTTTCCTTCCAAATGATGTAAACATCTGTAATTTTTTTGAGTTCCATACGTGTATTTTTTAAAATTAAACGGTGAGAAAATAATGAATTTCAATCAAACGAGTAAGGCACAACTCCCCTTTTATCATAAATTTAATGAATGTTCCGTATTTTCCCGACGATATGGCATAATGGCAATATCGGCAGGCTAAACCTGCATTCATCGTCAGGCACGGAATGGCGGTTTGGCCTGCTGGTTATGATTGCCGATAACGGCATTGTACAAAGTTTTGGCGCCCGTGCAGGTTTAATAACGCCGCGGCGCCGCGCCTGCCGGCGGCATGGCCTGCGGAAAATGGCTGGATACATTATTTATAAACCTCGTGATTTATTTTGCACTTACCGCAAAACTTAGTAATTTTGCACATGTTTTTTAAGATTATACGATTATGGCAAAGAAAGCATTATTGATGATACTCGACGGATGGGGTATCGGAAAGCATGGCGAGGGCGACGTAATCTTCAACACGCCGACCCCTTATCTTGATTATCTTAACGCCGTAAGCCCCCACTCACAGCTGCAGGCTTCGGGCGAGGACGTGGGCCTTCCCGACGGACAAATGGGCAACTCGGAGGTAGGTCACCTCAACATCGGCGCAGGACGCATAGTTTACCAGGACCTGGTTAAGATCAACCGCGCATGCAAGGACGGCTCGATACTCGAAAACCCGGAGATAAAGAACGCTTACGGATACGCTCAGAAGACGGGCAAGAAGCTCCACCTTATGGGACTTACCAGCGACGGCGGCGTGCACTCTTCACTCGACCATCTCTTCAAACTCATCGAAATATCAAAGGAATACGGCCTGAAGGAGACCTACGTTCACTGCTTCATGGACGGCCGCGACACCGACCCGAAGAGCGGCGCGGGCTTCATCAAGCAGCTTGAAGACGTATGCGCCAAGAACGGAGCGCACGTGGCAAGCATCGTGGGACGCTTCTACGCCATGGACCGCGACAAGCGCTGGAATCGTGTAAAAGAGGCTTACGACCTCCTCGTTGAGGGCAAGGGCAAGCAGGCTGACGACATGGTGAAGGCCATGGAGGAAAGCTATGCCGAGGGAGTGACCGACGAATTCATCAAGCCTATCAACAACTCTACCGTTGACGGCACCATACAGGAGGGCGACGTCGTTATCTTCATCAACTTCCGCAACGACCGCGCGAAGGAGCTGACGCAGGTATTGACCCAGCAGGACATGCCCGACGAAGGCATGCACACCATAAAGGACCTGCAGTATTACTGCATGACGCCTTACGACGCGTCGTTCGAGGGCGTGCACATCCTTTTCCCCAAGGAGAACGTGCAGGACACCCTGGGCGAATATCTTAGCAAGCAGGGCAAGAAACAGTTGCATACGGCAGAGACGGAGAAGTACGCTCACGTGACATTCTTCTTCAACGGAGGACGCGAGGCACCGTTCGACGGCGAGGACCGCATACTCGTTCCCTCTCCCAAAGTCGCCACTTACGACCTCAAACCGGAGATGAGCGCATACGAGGTGAAGGACAAGCTCGTGGGCGCCATCAACACCCAGGAGTACGACTTCATCGTTGTAAACTTCGCTAACGGCGACATGGTGGGTCACACTGGCGTTTACCACGCCATCGCAAAGGCAGTATGGGCAGTTGACCACTGCGTGCATGACGTTATCGAGGCTGCCAAGGCCAACGGTTACGAGGCAATAATCATTGCCGACCACGGCAACGCCGACAACGCCATCAACGCCGACGGCACGCCCAATACGGCACACTCGCTCAACCCAGTGCCGTTCATCTACGTTACCGACAACAACAGCGCTACCGTGAAGAACGGGCGCCTTGCCGACGTTGCACCCTCTATCCTGCACATCATGGGACTGGAGCAGCCCGCCGACATGACCGGAGAGAACCTCATCGAGGACAATATCTAAAAGGCGTATTAACGCTTTATACATTATGCGTGGAGCCGCAACAGCTACGGCTTCACGCATTTTTTTCTATTTCAGGTAACGCTCTGAAATTATGCAAAGCGTGATTTGCATAATCAAAAATGTGATTTTTGTAAAAGAAAAAGCGGCGAATATTCGTTTTTATATTACATTAATGTGAATTTTCGAACATATTTTCTTCACATAATCTTATCTTAAAAAGATGTAATTTAGTACCTTTGCACCGGGTAAAGAGGAATTAATCTATTTTTAGAATGGTTAGGATAGGAATAGACATTGGTTCTACGACGGCCAAGATTGTAGCCGTTGACGAAGCCGAAAACGTGCTGTTCTCTAAATATGAAAGGCATAATGCCAACGCAAAGGACGTAGTCGTAAGCGTTCTTGAGGAACTTATGGCCCAGTGTGGAGACGCCGACGTCAGCGTGAGGCTGACCGGTTCGGTGGGTATGGGCTTTTCCGAGAAACATTCGTTCCCGTTCGTGCAGGAAGTGGTGGCAGCCGCAAAGGCCGTCAGGAAATATTATCCGGCAACTTCATCGCTCATCGATATCGGCGGCGAGGACGCCAAGGTGGTGTTCTTCAAGGACGGACATGCTGCCGACCTGCGCATGAACGGCAACTGCGCCGGCGGCACGGGAGCCTTCATCGACCAGATGGCTGTGCTTCTGAATGTCGGTGTTGACGAGCTGAACGACCTTGCCTTGAGCGCCGAACGAACTTATCCTATAGCGTCGCGGTGCGGCGTTTTCTGCAAGACTGATATCCAGAACCTTATCGCCAAGAACGTAAGTCGCGCCGACATTGCGGCTTCCATTCTTCATGCAGTGGCCGTGCAGACCGTCGTAACGTTGGCTCACGGCAGCGAAATAACGCCGCCTGTACTCTTCTGCGGTGGCCCGCTGACTTTTATCCCTGCACTGCGCAAGGCGTTTGTTGACTATCTTTCGATATCTCCCGACGATATAATACTGCCCGAAAACGGCACTTTGCTGCCAGCGATTGGCGCCGCCCTTGCCGATGTTGACGGCGAGAGACCGGGCAAATTGTCTGCCGTCATTGCCGAGTTGCGCAATGCGGCTGTCTCAAAAGACGGACTTCGCAGTTCGCTTACGCCTATATTCACTGACGATAGCGACTATACGGCATGGCAGGAGCGCATGTCGCGCCACACGGTGAGGCGTGCCGAGCTGCGCCGTGGGCGGCAGGAGGCGTTCATAGGTATCGACTCCGGCTCTACAACTACAAAGATTGTAGTTACCGACAGTGACTCGAAAATAATCTATTCATATTACAGTGCCAACAAGGGCAACCCCATAGAGGCTGTAGAGGAAGGGTTGAAAGGCCTGCAAAAGGCCTGTGCCGAGAGCGGCACCGAGCTGTGCATTAAGGGCAGTTGCTCGACGGGCTACGGCGAAGACCTTATCAAGGCCGCCTTCCAGCTTGGCGGAGGCATCGTCGAAACGATAGCCCACTACATGGCGGCGCACTATCTTGACCCCGAGGTTTCGTTCATTCTCGACATCGGCGGACAGGACATGAAGGCCATATTCGTGACCGACGGCATTATCGACCGCATTGAAATAAACGAGGCCTGTTCGTCAGGCTGCGGCTCGTTCATCGAAACTTTCGCCAAGACCCTTGGCTACACGGCTCACGAATTTGCCGTTGAGGCTTGCCGTGCGGACGCCCCCTGCGACCTTGGAACGCGCTGTACGGTGTTCATGAACTCCAAAGTGAAGCAGGCTTTGCGTGAAGGCGCTACGGTAAGCGACATCGCCGCCGGCCTGGCTTACTCCGTAGTGAAGAACTGTCTGTATAAAGTGCTTAAGCTGAAGGACGTGTCACAGCTCGGCAAGCATATCGTGGTGCAGGGCGGAACAATGCGTAACGACGCCGTGGTGCGTGCCCTCGAGGTGCTGACAGGCACCGAGGTGACCCGTTGCGACATACCCGAGCTGATGGGAGCGTACGGCTGCGCCCTCTATGCCAAGGCCCACGCGGCGGGCGAAGTGCGGCTTGACGATATGCTGGCAAAGGCCCATTACACGTCGAAGTTCCTCCATTGTAAGGGCTGTGACAACCAGTGCCTCGTTGTTCGTTACCAGTTTGATAACGGAGAGAAATACTATTCGGGTAACAGATGCGAGAAAGTGTTTACCAACGGTGGTGCGGGCAAGCCGCAGAAGGGCATTAACGCCTACCAGAAAAAGAACGAACTGCTCTTCGACCGTGAAGGAGTGAAGGGCGACAGGCGCATGACCATCGGCATTCCCCGCTGCCTTAACATGTACGAGGACTATCCTTTCTGGCATACGTTGTTTACCGAATGCGGCATAGAGGTATGCCTGTCAGACCTCTCAAACTTCTCGAGCTACGAGAGGAACGCCTGCATGGTGATGTCGGATAACATCTGTTTCCCCGCCAAGTTGGTGCACAGCCACATACAGAACCTTATCGACAAGAAGGTAAGCCGTATTTTCATGCCCTTCGTTGTTTATGAACGGCAGGGCAAGGAGCAGAACAGCTATAACTGTCCGATAGTAACCGGATATGCCGAAGTCGTGAAAAGCGTGCAGGCGGGGGATATTCCGATTGACTCACCAACCATCACCTTCAAGGACAACAGCCTGCTGTTTAAGCAGTGTAAGGAGTATCTTGGAGCTTTGGGGGTCACCGATACTACTATAAACAAGGCTTTCAGCCTGGCCATGAGCGCGCAGGACAACTATGTCCGCGACATCATTTCGTACAATGAGCGCGTGCTTGCCAAGGCTCGTGAGCGGGGAGCGTTGGCCATTCTGCTGGCCGGCCGTCCTTACCATGCCGACATGCTGATACAACACAAGGTGTCTGACATGCTTGCCGACATGGGCATTTATGTTATAACGGACGATATTGTGCGTGACAAGAAGGTGGCTGTCAACGACGCGCATTACCTGTCGCAGTGGGCTTATCCCAACCGGATACTCGAGGCGGCGAAGTGGTGTGCCGGACAGGACGGCATGGAGTTCGTGCAGATGACGTCGTTCGGCTGCGGGCCGGACGCGTTTCTCGTCGACGAGGTGCGCGACCTTCTGCTGCGCCACGGGCGTGTACTAACGTTGCTGAAGCTCGACGACATCAACAACGTTGGCTCGATGAAGCTGCGCGTGCGTTCGCTTATCGAGAGCCTTAAGCTGGCAGGAGGCGACGGTGCCGACCGCCGCAAGACGGCCGAGTTCAAGACTACGTCCGTGTTCGACAAGGCTTGCCGTGGCAGGAAAATCCTTGTTCCGTACTTTACCCCGTTCATTTCGCCGCTCATTCCGGCTATCATGCGTGTGGCAGGATACGACGTGGAGAACCTTCCGTTGAGCGACACCGAGTCGTGCGAATGGGGCTTGAAATATGCCAACAACGAAGTATGTTACCCCGCGACGCTGATCGTAGGCGACATAATCAAGGCGTTCAAAAGCGGTAAGTACGACCCGCACAACACGGCGGTGGCCATGACACAGACGGGCGGACAGTGCCGCGCGAGCAGCTATGTGTCGCTGATAAAGAAAGCACTTGTCGACGCCGGCTACGACGACGTGCCCGTTATAGCCTTTGCAGTGGGCGGTTCAATCAAGAATTTGCAGCCCGGATTTAAGGTAAACTGGATTAAGTTGTTGCCCATCGCGCTGTATTCAGTGCTTTACAGTGACTGTATATCCAAGTTCTATTATGCCTCCGTGGTGCGCGAGAAGCAGCCCGGACAGGCCGCGAGGCTGCGAGACCTGTACTTGCAGGCCAGCGAGAGCCTTATCCTTGAGGGCCGTTCGGAAGACTTGCTTAGTTATCTGTCGATGGCCGCGACGGAGTTTAACCGCATTTGTTACGATGTAGAGCGTCCTAAGGTATGCGTGGTCGGCGAGATATTCCTTAAGTTCAACCCCTTCGCCCAGAAGAACGTGACCGACTGGTTGATTTCGCAGGGCGTCGAGATTGTGCCTCCGCTGTTGCTCGATTTCTTCATGCAGAGCTTTGTCAACAATCGTATTGACCGGCAGACGCACCTTAAGCGCCGCTCAATAACCGATTTTATATACAGCCTTGTCTACAAAAGGATAAGGAAACATATCGCCCGTGTCAACAAGGCGGCGTCCTCTTTCCGTTACTTTACGCCGTTCAATGATATTTTCGAGGAGGCCGAAGAGGCGCGCAAGGTAATCTCGCTGGGCGCCCAGTTCGGCGAAGGATGGTTGTTGCCGGCCGAAATAATGTCGTGCGCACGCCAGGGAGTGCGCGATGTGGTGAGCCTGCAGCCCTTCGGATGCATTGCCAACCACATTGTGTCAAAAGGCATTGAAAAGAAAATAAAGATGTTCTTCCCGGACATGAACATCCTTTCGCTCGATTTTGACAGCGGCGTTAGCGACGTCAACGTTACCAACCGTCTGCTTCTGTTTATAGACAATTTGAAAGGGAAAGAGGTCGCCACGGCTACTGCCGAGTAGCCGTTCTGTTGCCAGCCGGCATGTCTTCATTCTGCTGGACGCGGCAGACTCGCTGGGCGCCCAGTTCGGCGAAGGATGGTTGTTGCCGGCCGAAATAATGTCGTGCGCACGCCAGGGAGTGCGCGATGTGGTGAGCCTGCAGCCCTTCGGATGCATTGCCAACCACATTGTGTCAAAAGGCATTGAAAAGAAAATAAAGATGTTCTTCCCGGACATGAACATCCTTTCGCTCGATTTTGACAGCGGCGTTAGCGACGTCAACGTTACCAACCGTCTGCTTCTGTTTATAGACAATTTGAAAGGGAAAGAGGTCGCCACGGCTACTGCCGAGTAGCCGTTCTGTTGCCAGCCGGCATGTCTTCATTCTGCTGGACGCGGCAGATGACAGTCATGAGTGCCGCATTCGGGATTTCCGTTGGCCGTATTCCTTGCATTGTGAATGTGCGTCGCGTGCAGTCCAAAGAAATGCGCATAACGTTGCACATACGGGAAAAAAGGTGTATTTTTGCATTCGTATAAACAACAAACGGATATGGACGTAAAAATAGAGGAAAGTTGGAAACGGCACATCGGGGCCGAGTTTGACAAACCGTATTTTGCCGCGCTTACGGCGTTCGTACACGAAGAGTACCGCAGGGGCACGTGTTATCCGCCGGGGCGGCTTATCTTCAACGCTTTCAACTTATGCCCGTTCGACAAGGTTAAAGTGGTAATCATCGGGCAAGACCCCTACCATGAGCCGGGTCAGGCGCAGGGCTTATGCTTCTCCGTGAACGACGGAGTGCCTTTTCCGCCCTCGCTCGTTAATATATTCAAGGAAATACAGGCCGACCTCGGCACGCCTGTGCCACAGAGCGGAAGCCTTGTCCGATGGGCCGAACAGGGCGTGTTGCTGCTCAACGCCACGCTTACGGTGCGCGCGCATGCTGCCGGAAGCCACCAGCGCCACGGATGGGAAGAGTTTACCGACGCCGTGATACGTGCCGTATCGGCCGACCGTGACCATATCGTATTCATCCTCTGGGGCAGCTACGCACAGGGCAAGGCACAGCTTATTGACGCCTCGCGCCACCTTATACTCCGCTCGGCCCATCCTTCACCACTGTCAGCCCACCGTGGATTTTTCGGCAACCACCATTTCAGTCTTGCCAACCAGTATCTCGAAAAATATGGAATAGACCCGATTAAATGGTAGTTTTTAATTCATAATTCATAATTCACAATTCATAATTGGCTGGATTATGAACGCCCGACCCAATTATGAATGATGGACACCCAACCCAATTATGAATTATGAATTGTGAATTATGAATTAAGAATTACCCACCTACCCAATTATGAATCATGAATCGTGAATTATGAATTATAATCTCCCTTTGCTTCAGGTTGGCAACGTACTGCTTTCGCCGGACATAATAACAGAACGTTTTTGTTGCGACCTCGCTTCGTGTAAGGGCGCGTGTTGCGTTGAAGGAGACGCAGGAGCACCTGTTACGCTCGATGAAATCGGCAAAATTGAAGATTCGCTTGATACCGTATGGCCCGACATGCCGGCACGGGCGCAGGCCGTGGTCGACCGTCAGGGGGTGGCGTATAGCGACCCCGAGGGCGAACTCGTGACAAGCATAGTCGACGGGCGCGACTGCGTGTTCACGTGCCATGAGGACGGCATATGCCTCTGCCTGTTGGAGAAAGCCTATCGTGCCGGACGGTCGGAGTTCTGCAAACCTATCAGCTGCGCTCTCTATCCTATACGCGAGAAGCGCCTTGCCAACGGCCTTGTCGGCCTTAACTACCATCGCTGGAGCGTATGCGGGGCGGCACGGCGCAAGGGTGCTGAGCTCAACCTGCGCGTGTACGAGTTCTTGAAAGAGCCGCTTATACGACGCTTCGGCAGCGCCTGGTACGACGAACTGACCGCAACCGTGGCCGAATTGCGCAAGGGCGGGTATATCGAATAACGACGTTTGTTCGCCGTGTAAAGTATAGCGCCCGAACGAAAGGTGTCCTTTCGCCTTACGAAAGGCCGTCAACAGCAAGCTAAAATGCCGTGTTTTGCACTGCAAAACACGGCATTTCGCATAATTGCTGATAATCAATGCATTACCTTCTCACCTTCTCATCTTCTCACTTTCTCACCCTTTCACTTTTTCACCCTTTCACCTTTTAATGAATTTCTTGCCGTCACGTATGTACAGACCCTTGCCCAGCTTTGTTTCGTCGGTGCCGAGATAGCGTCCGTCAACGCTGTATATGCGGCGGTCGGCGGATTCGTCAGGATCAACAATGACATTGTCGATACCCGTCGGCCCGTCAACGGAGAAGTTGAATGATATCGTGCCGTCGGTGTTTCGTGTTATCGCAGTTACAGACTTGTTCATGTTGTACGAGCCGTCCGTGTTCATGTTGTACACTGTGGCAGCAGGGTTAGACGTTGCGGTAAGAGCGTTCCTCGCTCCGTATGGCCACACGTCGCCGCGTGCGAAGTTCATAAGCGAGCTGGCGTCGGCTTGTATTATGCCGCAGCGTTCGTGCGGGTTGGGGAACATATAGCCGAACTGCCGCTGGCCGCCTGAGCTGTTTACGACGTTAGCATCCCACGCCAGTTGGTCGTAGTCGACGTGCAGGATTAGCATGCCCGAGTTTGGTAGTAACTCGTCCCAACCCTCCTGTTGGCGGTTCTCCAGCAGGTAGTATTCGTCACTGTTGCCGTCGTTGTATATTATGTAGGCCTCGCCCGTGCCGTCGCCGCTGCCCAATGCGGGCATTGAGGCTACGCTGAGGTCGGCGTTCAGCTCGGTGGGCGTAAGCCATCCGCAGGCCATGCGTTCGTAGCTCGTCATACCCGCGGGTGTCATGCTGTTGTCATTATACGAGCCGGAGGCCATGATGCTCCAATCGCCAAGTCCGTAATCGCCGCTGTAATATGAGTCGTACATGTCGGGCAGTCCGAGACAATGGGAGAACTCATGGCATAAAGTACCGATACCGTCAAGTCCGCCGTAGCCGTTCAGTTCGCAGCCGCAGGCGTAAGTGTCGATACCCTTGCCGTCAATCATGGTTGGGTTGTCGTAATATTGATAGCCTAACGCTCCGCTTACGGCATACTCATGGGGCCATATTGTCTCCACGGCGGCCTGGTTGGAAGCCTCGCCGTAACCGGCGTAGAGGATGTACACTTGGTCAACCCAGCCGTCGTCGTCCCAGTCATACTGGGTGAAATCGAGGTCAAACTGCTCGTCGGCCGCCGTGCATGCGTCTAATACCATCTGGCCTACGTTCTCCACGTCCCAGCTCTCTCCGCTGTCGTTGTTGCCGTAGTAGGCGCAGTTCTCGGGCAGCTCTATCGGTCCGGCCACGTCGAACGTAAGGTCAAACTTACCGTAGCTCTGCGCCAGAAAGTAGTCGTGTATCGAGCCGTTGAAGCCCATCTCGCTGAAACCCGCCTCGTTGGCAATGCGCTCGTATAGTCCACGGGTGTGGGCAGCGTCGAACTTCACGTCGGTAAACTCCGCAAGTATTATGAGCGCGCGCCGTTCGCCGATATATGCCGAGCCCTGCGTGGCGGCTCCTGCCGCCCGGCGTGCGGCGGTAGTGCGTGCCGTGCGATGCTTGCTGACGGCCTGCCGCTTCAGCGCCGCGCGTGAGGCTATCGCCTTGATGTCGGCCTCCTCGTAGACGCCTTTGCGTGCGCTCTCTATGAAGCGCCGGCCGTCCTCGGCCTGCCAGAAGCTGCCGAACTCGTCTCCGCGCAGCTCGACGCGTACTTCCGAACCGTCGGCAAGTGTTACCGTGCGCCACTGCCCCCGCTTGGCCGGTACGGCAAACGTAACGGCGCATGCCGCGAGCAAAACCGGCAAAAACAAGAATCGTTTAATATCTTTCATAATGCAAAATTTAATAATGTGAAATTTCAAAAGTAACTAAATAGACTAAGGTTTAACTGCCAGGCTTCTCACTTGTGATGACAAACGTCTTGTTGTTTAACCATGGTGTATATTGTGCATGGTTGTTCGTTTAACGCAAAAGGCCCCGGCATGGCAAAGAGCCAGGCCGAGACCGATAAATGTTAATAGCCAGTGTTACGGTAAGTCATCACTTCCTTATGAACTTCCTGCCGTTCTGGATAAGTATGCCCTTGGCGTCCTTAGACACGCGCTGGCCTTCGAGGTTGTAGACAGGAGCGTTCGGGTCGAACTCCTTGTTGCTGTTACCCGTCGTTATATTGGTTATGCCTGAAGGTATATTCACGTCGTCAAGTGTAGCCGTACCCTGCAGGAGGATAATCGGAGTAGCCGAAGTTACGCCACGGCCAACGATGTTGACTACTGCCCAGCGGCCTTCGCCTGAAGGACAAGCGGTAGCAGAGAAAGTTATGAAGTTATAGCCGAGTTCAATCCAGCTGGTATTGTCAACGGCGTAAGAGGTAATCCAGTCGCCGTTACCGTCGCTTGAAGAAGCTACTTCATAATAATAATTTTCGTTCTGGTTATCATCGTACCAGTCTGCGCCTGTCATTACATAAGCAGCCGGCTCTCCAGCCTCGTTGTCCATATAACAACTTGTTCCGTCGTCAGTAATGCGCAATACATTGCAGTTCTCGATGTCAACCGTTGCCGTTTGTGTGTCGTCCGTGTAATATGATAATACTGAGCTTACGTCAACATAGTCGAAGATTCCTGTGAAAGTCATGGGAAGGGCCAAATTAGCTGAGGTGTAACTAAATGCATACACCTCATCCCCATCTGATAATAAGACATCAGCATCTTCGAGAGGATCTTCTTCTGCGCATTGGAATCCACAGAGACCTAAATTAACGTCAGGATTGTCAAATCCGGTTATTTCGACATTGAATGCCTCATCTATTACAAACGGATTTGCCACCAACGTTCCTGAAAGCGGGTCTTCAACTTTATTCGTAAAAACGATATTCCATTGATAAGCCAAACCGTAATATTCGTCGGATTCAGGATCGCCCTCTTGTGTAAGGTCTTCTGCTCCGGCTGTGAGTACGGCTATTTCCTCGCCTGCGTCGTTGGTAATTCTCATTGTTAGGGTAGCGCCGTTCTTAAGCGGGGTGTCGTCGCCGTTGTTGGATACCGCACTGAGATAAATATCCTCAACATACAATGGTGATATTGGTTTTTCGTAATGTTGCCTTACGCCAATACTGGTAAGTGCTCCTAATTCAGAATCGTTATAAGTTCCAGCCCCATAGAGATAATGAGACGATAATATACCCCACCCATTCATAGGCGTGCCGACATGGCTGTCGGTGTATGTCAACGGGGTTATTTCGGAACTGGTGGAAATTTGTCCCATGTACGTAGAACCATACCTGTTGGGAAGTTTGTATGAATCGCTGCCATTCACCAATACAGGCTCAGGTAAGTAATAGCCGCCCTGTATACCGCCTTCTATTATAAGGTTGTTGTCGGCATCTGCCATGTCGTCGGCAGATACTAAGCCGGTTTGTGCGTTAAGATACCAGTTACCGCTTCTGTCGGCGTTCATGTTTGTAAATTGCATATCCGTGTATGCAGGTGCAACAAGCCCTACATTATAGTATCCCATTCCTTCCTTGTCGAAGCCGCGGTACATTGTGCCTGCAGGACGTGTATAATAATTACCCGTAGCTGCCGACTTTTTCGGCGCATCCTTAGATTTCAACGTCATTACTTGCGACGTTGCCTTCGTCTGTCTTACCTTTTGCATCGTTCCTACGTCGATGCGCTCCGTTGTCTGGGCGAAGCATAAAGCTGAGGCCAGAACGGCTGTCAGAGTAAAAAATGTTCTTTTCATAATCGTAAAATTTTAGTTAATTAAACATTGGAACAAACCAACTGTTGTCTCCTTTCGAGAGCCTTATGTTTGTAAGGTTAAACTTTGTCGTGCCCGCCGTAATGTCATATTCGCCATTGAATGCGTTGAACATGTCTGTTATTGCCGGAATGGCTGCAAGCACGTTAGCTCCGGAATTATCCACGGGGCCTGTGTATGAAAGAGTTGCTCCGCTTTCGGTTTGCGTAAAATCAAAATTGTAGGCGATATTTACCGCACCGCCTCTCTGTGGGCGATAATTCAGGATGCATTGCAACTGTCCGTCCTGCATGCTCCATGTTAAGTAATTAAAAGTATAGCGTACAGCGCTGAATCCTGTTCTTACAGCGTCGTATAGCGCCAAAAAGTCATCCGACATGTCACAATTTCTATTCAACTGCCATGTGTTTCCGTCTTCCATCGCCTGTGTGAAGAACGTTGCAGGGTTCTCGCCTGCTACGGTAAACTCTGGGTTCTCCACTCCCGTGAATATATCGTTTTCCTCGTCGTAGACGAATTCCTGAGCCTCGGTACCGTCGGGAGCGTTCATCGCGTCGCGGAAACGCAGGTAGTACCTGTCGTTATGCTTGGTTATGAGGAAGGGATGGTAACTCTCCTGCTGTATCGGGTCGCCGCCGTAGGGGTAGATGTTTGGTATGCCGCTGCTGGCGTTTGCCATGCTCATCACGCTATCGCCAAGCGTCACTACGCACATGTTGGGTGCTGTGGATGGGAACATCGTGTTGGTAAAGGTTTGTACGTCAGAGAGGTATGCCTGGTAGTCGGTGCCGTCCTCAAGGCGTGTGAAGCGTATGTATGTGCCTCGCTTCTTGCCTTTGAACATACCGTACTCCGCATTGTCGTCAAGATTGATTACCACGAATTCATAGTCGCCTTCGGCTCCTCGGCCAAGCTCTGTGCCGGGCAATGATACCTGGCCCGGGTCGCAGAAGGCGTGGATGCAGTCGTTATACGTGTTGAAAGAGAGCACTGGGCCGTCGTCGGCTATTATCTCCCAGGCTGACTGGTCCTCAAGATACGTGTTGTTTGAGAACGTGTTGTTCATCGCCATGCGTACCGTTCCGTCATGGCTGAACTGCGCGAGCAATACGTAGCCAAGCGACGATACGTCGTCCGTATTGCTGTTATTGGTGGGATAGTATTCCATCACCCAGCCTGCGGGCGATGATTCAAGACGTTCTGTGTAGAGAGACTTGCTCTCCTCAAGCCTTTCCGCCGCCGACGAGCTGAAGAGGTCGTCTTCCTCTCCTGCACAGCCTGCAAAGGCCAGCGACGCGGCGCACAGCAGCGATATGGATAGTATTTTGTTCATTGCCGTATTTGTTTTTGTTATGTGTGAAAAGGGCGATGGCGCCGCCGGCCATGTTTGCCGGTAATAGATTTTTGCCTATGCTATTCCGTTAATCTACTTGCTTGTGCGGCTCCCTGTGCAGCCGGCAGCCCCACGCCCTATTTTGTTCGTTGTTTATTCGGTTGTCTGTAATGACTTATATTGGTTTACCTCGTCAAGCAGCGCCTCCATAAGCGTTTTAGTCGGGTCAGTGTCGAGCGGCGCGGTAAGCTTATTGATGTAGCGGCCGTTGGCACCGACTACATAATTGCCGTTGGCGTCGGTTACCCACTGGCGCTGCTGCACCTCACGCCTCAGGTCCTCAATGTCGATGTTGAAGTTGGTCTGCAACCACTCACGCACCATCTCGAGCTTCTGAAGTATGAGGCCGCGGCCGTCTATTCCGTCCTGCTCCAGATATACGATTTTGCCGTTAGCGTCGAGAATGGGGTGATCGTTGGCGTCGCGCTGGATTACCTTGCGCTGTATTGTCCATTGCTGCTCGCTTATGTCTCCCCCCTCATTGGCCGATACTTTATAAAAATATCCTATCGAGTCACGGTCGCCTCCAGTAGCCACAAGCGCGTTGAAGTCTGTGGCGGCAGTGTCTATCGTCTCCCAGTCGTAACCTGCGGTATTAATGAGGGCGTTCCATGTCTTATCGTCTTTTACGATATAATTGGCCAGCACTTCTACCCAATCCTCACGTGCCTGCGACGAGGCGTAAGGCGAAACGAAGCCCTCAGCAGCAGCGAGCGAGTCGGGGGTGTTCTGCCAGTCTATCGGATTGTAAGTGCTGTTTGACAGCAGGTTGAAGTCCGTAGGCGTAGAATAGTTCTGCGCGAGGATGTGTCCGAACTCGTGGTGCATGGTCTTGAAGAACTTTTCGTTGAGGTCGTCAATGTCGTTCTCGTTGAGGTTGTTAACGTTATAAAGCGTAATCTTCAGACCTCCCTCAGCCTCGCCGAGAGTCTCGGTGCCTGACGAAGGATTGTACGACGGCGAACCGATGACGTGGATTATACGCGGGCTGTAGGTCTTGAGGAACACGTCGCCAGCGCACTTATTGTAAACGTCGTACCAGAGATACTTGGCGAGCACGGCCAGCTTGGTGCTGTTATCGTAAGTTGCCGGCACGAGGTTTACCTGCAGGTCTGTACCGATGTCCTCCATTTTGTAGACATAGCGCAAGTTGTACGGCTCGAGAAAGTTCTTCTTGACGAACGTGTCGAGCGGGAATGTAGCCAGCGACCTGTCTAACGGCAGGTCGGGAGTATTGAAGATGGACGGGCCGAAATCATCGTCAGAGCAAGACGTAATGCAGTTGCCGGCGACGAACGCAATTACGGCGGCCAGTAATATTTTAAGTTTTGATTTCATGTCTGTTACCTCCATTTATTTGTCTGTTTTCACTCTATAATTCACGTCCTGCTTTATATCGTCATTGGCTAAGGGGCGTGAGGACTCAAGACCAGCGGCAAGTACTTCTTGCGGTACTTCGATAGCACGTCGCGGATCATCCCACGTAAGTGTTTCAACAACCGCCGGGTTGCCGATAGAATGAGAGTATTCTATGCCGAAGCGCTTAAGGTCAAAGAAGCGCAAACCGTCGAACACGGTCTCGAAACGGCGCATGTCGTTGATGCAGTTCATGTAGGGAACGACATTTGCGGGTACGATAAAATCAGGGCTCATGCGCTGGGTAAAGTCCCAATTATCGAAGCAGTTGGGGTTGTTCGTATTTGAGTAATACGACAGGATAAGGCTTTCGGTCAGGGGAACGAGCGCGCCCTGAGCCTCAAACCTCTGCTTGTCGGCGGCGGTGAAGGTCTGTCTGCTGTCGTCGAAAGCTATAAGGTCGGCGACAGCTCCGGGTATGTCTTGCCTGTCTTGCGACAGCAACTTAGCCTCGGCACGCTCGAGAAGCAGCTCCGTCGCGGTAAACTCACGGCGTATGACGTGGGGGTAACCAACGCCGGCTACTTTGTCGGTGTACTCGAAGCGCTCGGCTATCTTGGCCGACTCGTATCCGTAATCCTGTTCGCCTGAATAGAAAGTCATGCCCGATACGTAACCGCAAGGTATGACATACCACCGCCAGTTAGGCCCGGTGCGGTAATATGTGCTGCGCAGGGCGTCGCCGTTGTGGGTATAACGGTAACCGAGGAAACGACGCCACATAACCGAGTTAGTCGCTATAAGCATAAGGTTGTTTGCCGCATTTGGACTTTGCCATACGTTGGCGTAGTCGTCTGAATAGGTGCAACCGTCAAATCCGTCGTACTTCATCAGCATGTTGGGAAGGTTGCCCGTACCTACTCCGAGCACTGCGTCGGCATGCTCGATAACCTTGTCATAGTCGCGCGTAAACAGATAGAAGCGTGCTGCGAAAGCGTGGGCGGCGTTAACGTTGAAGTGCCACTTCGGCTTAGAGTAGTTAATGTCGCTGATGTCGGCAAGGCCGGCCTCGAGGTCTACCCGGATACTGTCGTACACGTCGGCCACGTTGCCGCGGTCGTAGTGCGGATGTACGGTGTTCTCAACCGTCGTGATGTAGGGCACGCCAATGTCCTGCTTGCTCAGCTCAGGATTCTTGTATGCCTGGCAGAACACGTTTACGAGTATAAAATGATGATATGCACGGATGAGCAGGGCCTCGGCGCGCGCGGCACGCAGGCTTTGCGTCCACTCGCCGCCGTTCTTGGCCACAATCTCGTCTATTGCCTGCAACGCGTGGTTGGCAGTGGCTATGGCGTTATAACATCCTTGCCATACTAACGAGGGCGAATCAGTATTAGTGGACGACTGTACCGGCTCGAAAGCGAATACCTCGTTGTCCATACGCTCGTAAGGGGCAAGATTGTAATAAACCGAGGACACTTTAGAGTCGGGGTCGGCCGGACGGTGAGGTGAATTATTATCGATTATATTGTCACTTGAAAGCTCGCACAGGTATCCGTAATTAGCGTTGGAATATCCGCTGCTAAGCAACTCCACGACCTTCTTCTCCGTGTCTATGTCCACACGCTCGTCGGGGTTTTGGTCAAGGAAGTCGTTGCAAGAGGATAGCGCCAGGACTGCCACTCCGAGCGAAAGTGCCTTATATATAAATGGTTTCATTATATAGTTTCCTTTTATTCGTTAGTTGATTAAATTCCGAGTCTTATGGTAAACGTGAATTGCCTTGACAAAGGAGTGGCTACACCACCTGAATTGACGAACTCAGGGTCTTGGCCGTTCAGCTTGTCGTCGGCATAGAGCAAGAACAGATTGGTGGCGTCGAGCTTCAGCGAAGCCGTGTTGAGTCCTATCTTGCTGAGGAACTTGCGAGGCAGGTCATACGTAAGCGATATGTCCTTAAGGCGGATGAAGCCGCCGTCAGCCACGCGTGCCGTTGAGTAGTTGTAGGCGTTATATGCGTAAGACAGCTGGCTGTCCTCCTGATACTGGCGTACAGAGGCTATCGTCGGGATGTTGGTTATCAGCTCGTCGCCCGACTGCACCCAACGGTTCTTGAACTCCTTAGGCATGGCCGTCATGTCCGAATAGCCTGCCGCGAACACCGGGTCGAGACGAATCTTGTTGCCGAACGAATAAGTGATAAATATGTTCAGTCGCCAGTTCTTGTACGTAAGGGTGTTGTTGAATCCTCCGGTGATGGTAGGCTCGGTCGGGCCTTCGTACTTCAGGTAGTCGATGTTCTCGTACTCCTGGAAGTTGATGTCAGACGTGGTTATCTCGCCCTTCTCGTTGATGAACTGCGGCAGACCCTGGTCGTTAAGGCCTACGAACGGTATGGAGAACAGAGCCGACACGGGGTAGCCCTTGCGGAAGTGGCCAGACGACTCAGAGCTTGACGTTGACGCGCCGGATACGAGGTCGATTACGTTCGAGCGTGAGTCGAGCTCGGTAATCTCGTTGGCGGCGTAAGAGAACGTAAGGTCAGTGATCCAGTTGAAGTTCTTGGTCTGGATGTTACGCGTTGAGAGCGTGGCCTCTACACCGTGCGACTTCATCGTGGCTACGTTGGCATATTTCTGTATCAGTCCGCCTACGCCTTCGGTCTCGATTATTCCGATAAGGTCGTAGTTGTTACGCCAGTAAATATCGAAGTTGAGGTTGATGCGGTTGTTGAGGAATCCGGCGTCAAGACCGAAATTCAGCTCGTGCTTCTTCTCGTACGTAAGTTCGCTGTTGGCCAGGTCGTAAAGCTGTATTCCAGTCTCTATCTGGTCTCCCTGCGGACGCCAGATGTTTGACGAGAGGAACACGGGCAGCGCGTTGGTTACCCACGACGGACCACGGTCGGCCGTAAGCGAGTAAGAGGCGCGCAGGGTAAGGTGAGACAGTGCGCCGTTGGTCTTTTCCATCCATTTCTTGAAGAAAGTCTCCTCATGCGCGTTCCAGGCGCCCGATACGTTCCATGTAGGCAGCCAGCGGGCGCTGCGGCTCTTGCCTAACTTGTTGGTGCCCTCATAACGGCCGGTAAGGTTGATTGTGTATCGGCCTTTGTAAGAATAGCTGCCGCTGAGGAAGTAAGCCAGGTTTCGCGTCCACGTCTTGGCGAACGAACTGAGCACGGTGCCTTCCTCCTTAGCCTGCTTGTAGAACTCAGGGGTGATGTTTACGATTCTGCCGTTATCAAAGTCAACGCCGTAGTCTGAGTGCATAGACTGGTCGCGGTCGGTCTTGTTCAGCTCCATACCTCCAAAGAGGTTCATGATGTGAGTGTCGTTCCATATCTTGTTGTACTGCACCGTTCCGCGGAAGTCAAGCTGCTTCACCATGTAGTCGTTGCGGATGTATATACCGCCGGTAGGCATGACCGAGATAGGCAGCGAGTTGGGGTTGTCAGGGTCCTGGTACAGGAACGGGTTGCTGTACATAATGTTCGGGTCGTCCACTCCGGCGCGGTAAGCCTCTGCCTGGTTAGAAGTGTTGAGGATAGAGTGCTCCTGCGACGTCTTCTGCGTGCGGTAAGCGCCGAGCAGGTGAATCTCGAGTCCCGTGACGGGTTTCCACGACAGCTCGCCCTGGAATTTCATGTCGGCAATCGACAGGTCGATGTAGTTGTTGTCAAGCTCGTGGAAGATGTTGAACGGGGCGTAGTTACGAGTGTACGTCTCGTTAGGGTCGAGGGCGCGCGACGTGTTCATCGCGTAGCTGAACGGGTTGATGTCGAAGTCGCGGTTTACCGCACCGGTAACGATGTCGGTGCTGCGGCTGAGAGTACCCGGCGCCTGCTGGTCACGATAAGAGGCGTTGGTAAGGATAGACACAGACAGGTTCTTAGAGAGGTTGAACGATGCATTGGTAGTGGCCGTGTAACGTTCCACCTTGCTGTCCTTAGTCCATCCCGGGTCGTTCATCGCCGAAACCGAGGCGTACAGGCTCGCTTTCTCCGAACCGGTGGATATGCTTACTGAGTGGTTCTGCACGATATTGTTGTTGAACAGAAGGTCAAACCAGTCAGTGTTCCTGAACTCGGCCGTCCTCAGGTAACCGTCCATGGCAGCCTGCGTATAAGGCAGTCCGAACTTGCCGTTAGTGGCGTCATACTGAGCTATGAGGTTATACATCTTGCCGTAGATTCCTGACGACGAGCTGTTGGCAAGCGTAGAGAACTCAAGCCAGCCCTTTTCCTCCATCTCCTTATAGATACCCATCTGCTCCTGCGAGTTGCTGATGTTGTACTGGTCGTACGTAGGCTTCAGACGGTAAGTAAACTCTCCGGTATAGTTTACCGTGCTGCGTCCGGCCTTACCGCGCTTGGTCGTAACGACAACGACGCCGGCCATCGCGCGCGCACCATATATAGAAGTAGCCGAACCGTCCTTAAGCACCTGGAAACTCTCTATGTCGTCGGCGCTCAGTCCGGCTATCGCGTTGGATATAAGCGTAACGGCGTCACCCGAAGACAGGTCGTCGGCGCTGACGTCAACTGCGTCCTCCTGTATAACTCCGTCGATAACCCACAAGGGCTTCGAGCTACCGTAAATAGACGTAGCGCCGCGCACGCGGATTTTAGGCGCAGTACCGAACGTTCCGGACACATTCTGCACGGATACACCGGCAACGCGTCCCTCCAGAGCACGACTCACGTCGGCAATACCGTCAAGTTTGGCCTTATCCGCATCAATCTTTGATGTAGCTCCGGTAAACAACCTCTTGTCCATTTTCTGCATACCGGTTACAACCACTTCACCCAAGGCGTGGCTGGAAGGCGACATCGTTACTTTCATTCCGCTTTCAGCCTTCGTTTCCACTTTCTCATAACCCACATAGGTAATGACCAAAGTGCTTCCAGGCGATGTGTTTATCGAAAACTTACCGTCAACATCGGTTACGGCTCCCGTCTTTGTTCCTTTGACAAAAACCGATGCACCTATGACTGGCTCTCCGATCTCATCGACTACAATGCCGTTAACCTTGCTTCCGCCTTGGGCAAAGGCTATACCTGCGGATAATACGGCACAGAATAGTGTCAGAAATAATTTCTTAATCATACTCTTTACTCTCTCTAATTAAATAATTTAAGGATAATTTTCACCGCTTTTTCCCCATTGGACGCACTGCCCTGGCGTGTCCGTTCATGCTGCTATGCCGCCATGACGCAACTCTTTTGTCGCTTCATCCACGATGAAATGCGTAAGAAATCCACGGCAAAAATTTATCATTCGATACTTTAAGGGTAAAGTGTCGTAGTGTTTATAATCAAAAAGACGTTATTACCTTATAATATAAAATGCCGTCTTTGAGGCTGCTAAAGACGGCATTTTGAAGTGCAAAAGGCGGCTTCCGACGCGTCCGAAGACCGTCTTTTCCGTAGGCGTCAGGTGCGGACGGTATGCTTATGCGCCAATACCTTGTTTAAACTTATAAGTGAATTCTGTACAATATCTATATTAAATACAATCGGATAATGCCCCGTATTTGTCTGTTCTCGTGCCTAACTCATGTAACGGGTGTACCCATGACGCGCTCGTCACACCGCTATCCACTCCGTAGCCGTCACACGATACATTGTGAAGTGGCAACGGAAAGTTTACGGAAGTAGGGCCTTGTCGAATCTAAACGTTAACTTAAGTAATGTTAAAAATTAAAGTTTCGCATGCATAATTATGCATTAACAAATCGCTCTCATGACGGCTTTCGACCGTCTTCAGCACGCTTCAACTTGATACTTAAACGCTCTTTAAACAAACAAGTGTAAAAAATGCACCCTATAAAAGCCACAGACTGTTTTGTCGGCAATAACCCATGATTTTACGTAAAAAAACATCCGTTTTGCTTAAATATTCATTGTTTATGCAGAAACTGACTGAACAAAATGAAAGAAAAATGGCTGTCAAAATGACACTTATAGAGGTGAATTGTGGAAATTTGACGTTGTTTTGTTAAAAAGCGGATTTAAACACATATTTTTTTCATTTTTATTTCGTTCTTATTGAATTTATCTTTAATTTTGCAAATTGTAACAAAAGTATAATTTATTTATTTAATTAGAGAGAGTATTTATGGAAAAAAGACTAACAATGATTTTGGCCTGCCTGTTCCTGTCACTGGGAATGGCACTGGCCCAAACGACAGTCACGGGCACGGTGGTGTCCCATGAGGACGGGCAGCCCATCATAGGCGCGACCGTCCGTGTAGTCGACGCCAACACCGGAGCCGTAACCGACGCCGATGGTCGCTTCTCGCTGTCTCTGCCGGCCGGACACAACAAGCTGCGCGTGTCGTACGTCGGAATGGAGACGCAGGACGTCACCGTTAAGGGCAATAGCGTCAGGGTGGTACTGCTTCCTGTGCTTACTGACCTCGACGAGGTGATGGTCGTGGCTTACGGTACTACCACCAAGTCGGCATTTACTGGTTCGGCGGCTGTAATCAAGTCTGAAGAAATCACGAAAACGGCCAATGCCAATGCGTTGTCCGCGCTTACCGGCAAGATGTCGGGTGTGCAAATCAACAACGCTTCAGGTATGCCCGGTACAGAATCATTCAATATCAAGATTCGCGGTATCAGCTCAATCAACGCCGGCAACGACCCGCTTATCATCGTTGACGGCGCGCCTTACGATGGCGACTATAACAATATAAACCCGAACGACATAGCTTCGATGACGGTATTGAAGGACGCAGCTTCTGCTGCCCTCTACGGTGCACGTGGCGCCAACGGCGTTGTCATCATCACTACTAAGAGTGCTGAGCAGGGACGTTCGTCTATTACGTTCGACGCTAAGTGGGGTTCCAACTCTAAGGGTATACCTAATTATAAGACGGTAGACAGCCCGGCGAAGTATTACGAGACATACTACCAGGCCTTGAAGAACTACGCAATGACGCCGCAGCAGAACAATCCTACGTTCCCGATGTCAGAGGCTGATGCGCACGTGTGGGCCCGCGACAACATGATAAACTCTGCAAGCTACGGCTTGGGTTACAACGTATTTACTGTTCCCGCTGGACAGTATCTTATAGGTTCTGACGGCAAGATTAACCCGAACGCCACGCTTGGCCGTGTTATCAATTACGGAGGCCACGCTTACACCCTTATGCCCGATGACTGGAAGGATGCTACTTTCCAGAACGGCCTTCGCCAGGAATATACCATAACCGCTTCGGGCGCCAATAACAAGGGCTCGTTCTACGGTTCGGCAAGCTACCTGAGCAACGACGGTATCACCATCGGTTCCAAGTATGAGCGCTTCACGGGCCGTTTGAAAGCCGACTATCAGATTAAGGATTGGTTGAAGATGGGCGGTAACTTCAGCTACGCTCATGCGACTACCGACTATCTGGGCGATGAAGGCTCAAGTTCTTCGTCTGGTAATATCTTCGCCGTAAACAACGTGGCTCCTATCTACCCGCTTTACGTGCGTGACGGCAACGGCAAGATTATGACTGACCCAAATACGGGCGGCAAGATGTACGACTGGGGTGACGGACAGATTATCGGCCTGTCGCGTCCTACGTTCAGCGGCAGTAACCCGATTAACGCTAACGAACTTCAGGAGAATAATGTTGACCGCAATTCGTTCAACGCAACAGGTTTTGCCGAGGTACGTTTCCTGAAGGACTTTAAGTTCACTTCCTTGAACACGGTAATGGTAGACGAGTTCCGCCAGACCAACACTACACAGCCTTTCTACGGCCAGTTCGCTTCAATGAACGGAGGTGTCGACAAGTACCACACGCGTACATGGAGCTACAACTACCAGCAGATACTTAACTGGCACCACGTGTTCGACAAGCACGACGTTGAGGTTATGCTTGCGCACGATTACTACCGCACACGTTACTATCTCCTCTCTGCCAGCAGGACCAACCAGTTCTCTATGTCAAATGACGAGTTGGCAGGCGCCGTTACCGACGGTGGCATGGATTCTTACCGTACCGACTATAACACTGAAGGCTGGCTCGGACGCATACAGTACAACTACGACCAAAAGTATTTTGGCTCTGTATCTTACCGTCGCGACGCTTCTTCACGCTTCGCCCCGGAGAACCGTTGGGGTAACTTCTGGTCTGTCGGCGGCGCGTGGATAATCAGCAAGGAGAGCTGGTTCAACGCTCCTTGGATTGACGAGTTGAAATTCAAGGCTTCTTATGGTGAGCAGGGTAACGACAACATCACCAATTACCTCTACACCGATACTTACACGATTGTTCCCGGTTACGGCAACATATCGGTAATACCTACATCGACGAAGGGTAACCGCGACATTACATGGGAGAAGGGCGGCAACTTCAATACAGGTTTCGAGTTCTCATTCTTCCGTGGCCGCCTTGCCGGTAGCGTAGAGTACTTCTACCGCAAGACCACAGACATGCTCGCGTTCTTTACATTGCCCGGCTCTTACGGCTACAGCGGTTACTACGACAACATCGGTAACATGAGCAACCAGGGTGTCGAGGTTGAGCTTGACGGAACTATATTCCGCACAAAGGATTTCGAATGGGGTATCAACCTTAACTTCACCGCTTACAAGAACAAGATAACATCAATGCCGGCCGAGAACAAGACTCTCGTAGTTGACGGTGTTGGCGGTTACAGTAGCGGCGAACAGTTCTACGGCGAAGGTGAGCCTCTGTATACATGGTATCTCACCAAGTACGCAGGCGTTGATCCTGAGACTGGTAACGCTCTCTTCTACAAGAACGTAACTGACGAAAACGGCAATGTTACGAGAGAAGTGACCAGCGACTACTCCAAGGCGTCACGCTATCTCTGCGGTTCTGCACTGCCTTGGGCATACGGAGGTTTCGGAACACATCTTTCTTATAAAGGTTTTGACTTCTCTATCGACTTCGCTTACCAGCTTGGCGGCAAGGTTTACGACTCTTCTTACGCAAGCTTGATGAGCATGTCGAGCGGCGGTAGCGCAATTCACGCCGACCTTCTCAACGCATGGACGACCGAAAATACCAATACAAGCGTGCCACGTCTGGTTTACGGCGACATGAGCTTCGGCGCTGCCTGCGACCGTTGGCTTACAAGCGGCTCGTACCTCAGCCTGCAAAACCTCAACGTAGGCTACACTCTTCCGGCAAGCCTCACGAGCAAAATCGGTATAAACAAGCTGCGTGTTTACGTAACCGGCAACAACCTCTGGCTGTGGTCTAAGCGCCAGGGACTCGACCCGCGCCAAAGCATTACCGGCCAGACCAGCTCAGCTTACTATGCTCCTATCCGCACCATCTCGGGCGGTATTACCGTAACATTCTAATCATAAAGAAAGGAAACAACGACAATGAAAAAGATATTAATATACGGATTAAGCACTCTCATGCTTGCCTCGTCGGCGATGACGTTCACGGGCTGTATAGACGAGACTGAGCCCACGAGCGGCGCTACGGCCGAACAGGTGGAGCAGAACAACGCCGACAATATCCTCCAAATACTGCGCGGTTCGGCAGCATACCTGTGCCAGCCTTGGACAACAAGCTATCACTGGGGATGGGGGTACGGCGCAATAATGCGCATACGTGACCTTCAGACAGCCGACATGGCCATATATGATGGCGGACGTAACTACCACCAGTTCTGGTATTGGTACGAAAACCAGGGTATGGGACGCGAGTATGCGTACGCCCAGTTCCAGTGGGAGTACCAGATGGGAATGGTCAACATGGCCAACAAGGCCATCGCGATGGTTGACCCTGAGACTGCTGACGACGAGCTGAAGGGATACCTTGGCGCCGCGCTCGCTTTCCGCGCTATGACTTATCTCGATATGGCGCGCGAGTATGAGTTCCTCGAGAATGAGTATACGCAGCCCCAAAGCCCTGAAGGCAATCCTATCCTCAACTTGACGGTGCCTATTGTCAAGGAGACGACTACCGAGGAAGAGGCGCGCAACAACCCGCGTGCGTCGAAAGAAAACATGGCCGCTTTCATCCTCGAAGACCTCAACAATGCCGAGCAGTACATATCTAACCTGTCGCTGTCAGAGAGGAACATGCCTCATCTTGACTGCGTTTACGGCCTGAAAGCACGTCTCTACATGTGGCTCGGACAATATGCCGACGCCAAGAATTATGCCCGTAAGGCTATCGACGAGGCTGCACTCTCCGGAATTGTTCCTATGACGCGTGACGAAGCGCTCAGTACCATCACCGGCTTTAACGACATAACAAAGTGGATGTGGGGCGCACAGTACACTACGGGTAACGTAAGCAACCTGCTCTGCTGGACTGCTTTCGCTGCTAACGAGGCTGTTTACGGCTACTGCGGACCAATGGCTTACGGCAGCACGGACACTTTCTCGATGATAGACGCAAACATGTATGACCGTATAAGCGATACCGACTGGCGCAAACTTGAGTGGAAAGCACCGGCAACATCTCCCCTTAACGGCCAGAACGCATACATCGACGAAGGCGTAGGCGAAGCTCTCCAGGAACTCACTTCGTTGAAATTCCGCCCCAACAGCGGCAACATCACCGACTACACAATCGGCAACGTAAGTTCGTTCCCGTTGATGCGTGTTGAGGAAATGTACTTCATCGAGGCCGAGGCCGCAGCCCAAGACGATGACGTTTCGGGTGCAATACAGCTGCTCGAATATTTCATGAAGAACTACCGTGACGCTGATTACACCTGCCCTGTAACAGCCAAGGACGACGTGATAGAGGAAATAGTATTCCAGAAGCGTGTAGAACTTTGGGGCGAAGGACAGAGCTTCTTCGACATCAAGCGTCTTGACTACCCTGTTGTCAAGGGCTATTCAGGCAGTAACCATGGATCCCGGGCACAGAGCCAAGCAAACTCTCTCACGACAAGACCGGGTTGGATGAACTGGTGTATAGTACAGAGTGAGGAGAACGGCAACGCCGGAGTGCGCGGTTATAACAACCCAGATCCAAGCTATAGAACTACACAAGAATAATAATAGTCTTGGCTCCTAATAACAAATAAATTAATAACGAGAAACAATGAACAAGATATTAAGTTATTTCACAATGTTGCTTCTTTCGGTCATGACCCTAACCTTGGGGTCATGTACCGAGGAGTACGAATACTCTGCCGAGGCCGCTAAAGGGCAGCAGGTATATTTCAGCAACACGTTGGCCTCTACGGTTACTATTACTAATGACGGGGCGCACTTCCTTGTGCCTATCAGTCGTGTAAATACCGACGAGGAACTGACCGTAAATATTACGGCCACAGACGAAAGCGGCCAGCTTACCATACCGCAATCTGTAACCTTCGAGGCAGGACAGAGCGAGGCCAACATAACAATCGACTACGATCCTAACCAAATTACGGCCGATACTTATTATGATGTGACCCTAAGCATTGCCGATGCTGATTACACAACTCCTTATGGAGAGTCTTCTTATTCATTCAGCGTAGTAATGTGGCCTCCTTACACCGTGATTGGAACAGGTACGTTTACAGACGCTTATATTGGAGTGCACAATGCTCCGGTAGAAATCAGGCAAATTGATTCAAACCCCAACCAATTCCGCATTTTGCGGCCTTATGAAGCTCTCTCCGGTACGGATGGTGCTGACTTCCTCCAGTTCACTGTGCTACATGCAGGCGATGTCCTGCCCAGTACGGGACAACCAGTCGAAGAGGACGGTTTAGTATATTTTGACGAGACATCCTTAGGATACGACATCTTCGGTGTTGGAACTCCAGCCGAGATATGGCATCCGTCACTTTTGCAGAATATGGATATCACGCACAACCGTGTACTTGCATTCCAAGACAGCGGCCTTCCCGGCGCAGTACAGCTCGCTCCGTACTACTTCGCATATCAGAGCGGTTCAAGTGTTTATGGAAACAGCCAGGCTACCAATGACGGCATAATCACCATTACATTCCCCGACTATACATATGATCCTAAAGATTACAATGTAAGCGTAAACTATCTCGGCGCATTTGTAAGTCAGGACGGCAACAACTATGCAATGGGTAACGTCACGATGGGCGCAGACGTCAATGAAGTACATGTTGGAATTGTAGAAGGAAGCGACGTGAACGAAGCTCTTAACCAGGTTCTCGGCGGAGCTGTCGAAACAATTACTGTAACATCAAATGGCGAGGTGCGCATACCTTGCTCATACAATGGTGACTGCGTTATGGTTGCAGTGGCATACGCTTATGACGAGAATGGCACGTTAGCAATGCAAAACTACGCCACCACAGCGTTCAACTTCGCTATTGGACCGAGTCAGTGGACATCACTTGGAACGGGTCTCTACACCGACCATATATTCTGTCTGAACCTTCGTGTTGACGAATCAGGAACTACGGCTCCTCCTGTACAGTATCCTGTAGAAGTACAGGAAAGCACGACTACGCCCGGCGTTTATCGTGTAATCAATCCTTACGCACCTGATATCTACGGCTATAAGATTCAAGGTGAAACTGGCTATGACGAAAGTCAGAATTACAACATAACAATTAACGCCCATGATCCGGACGCAGTTTATATACAAGGCCAGCCTATGGGATTCTATGATGACGGCGATGCGATGCTTATAGCCACTGTTGGTGGACTAAATTATGATTTGATGTATCCTATGTACGGCGACAGGACATTCGACATTCTCAAGCAAGCAGGAATAATACAAGGCACACTTTCTAATGGTGTCATTACGTTCCCGGCCGGTGAGTTGTTGTTCTCATTCTCAAACATTTACTCACAAGGAATGGCTGGCCCGGCCAACGAAAACGAGGCAACGAGCGTGCTTGTATTGCCTGATGCCGTATCTGCACAGGCGAAAGCTAAAGCCATGAGGAATGTTGAAAAGTTGCGTCAGGCTAAATACAGTATGCGAGGAATGAAGACTGGTAAGGCAAATGTTATGAATCTAAAGAAAAATAAGGTCTTAACCGTGTTCCAGCTTAACAAGAATGCCAAGCTTAACCGCAAGTAAGCAAGGACTATAACCTGTAAAAACAGGATGGAGTTGCGACCGCAGCATGTCGCGGCTTCATCCTTTTTTTGATTATACCGAACAACTATCGCCGCCCCTGGCGTCTATCCATAGGCGTGGTGGCGGAGCACAACAAAACAACAAACGACTATGAAAAGAACATTTATCGCAATCGCAATGCTCATGCTGACGCTCGGCATGGCGGCCGTTCCGGCAAAGCGCGGACAGTGGAAGACTGTAACCCTTGCCGACGGCACGCAGGTAAAGGTAGAGCTAAGGGGTGACGAGTTCATGAAGTACTGGCAGGCTGAAGACGGCCGCAAGTTCGTGAAAAACGCCAAGACTGAACGTTATGAGGTGGCCGATATGGACGCCTTGAAGAAAAAGGCCGTTGAACTGCGTACCGCCGCAGGCGTGAACACAGACAGTCAGAACGCGCCGGCGCGTGTGCCCGGCACGAGGATAGGTTCAGACTATACAGGCGAGAAAAAAGGATTGGTCATCCTCGTGGAATTCCCCGACATGCAGTTCACCCATGGTACGCCTGAGCTTTACCAAAGGCTACTGAACGAGGAGAACTATTCTGACGCATCGCTCGGCTTTGTCGGCTCGGTAAGCGACTACTTCCGTGACCAAAGCAACGGCGTGTTCAATCTCACTTTCGACGTTGCAGGCCCCGTGATGATGCCCGAAAATTACGCCTATTACGGCAGTAACATCCCCTACGACGACGCTAACGTACGCACAATGCTTACAACCGCGCTCAATGCGATTGACGCTGATACTGATTTCAGCCGTTATGACTGGAACGGTGATGGCGAGGTGGAACAAGTATTCTTTATCTACGCCGGACTGGGCGAGGCAAATGGAGGCGACGAGAATACAGTATGGCCGCACAAGTCAATAATCAGCAATCAAGGTGTCACGCTCGACGGTATGACCGTAAATACTTACGCATGTAGCGCCGAATGCCAGCCGATATACCAAGGCGGATACGTTGTTGACACGCATATCGACGGAATTGGCACCATCTGCCACGAGTTCTCCCACTGCCTCGGACTGGCCGACATGTACGACACCGACTACAGCGGCGGTTACGGAATGGGCTCATGGGATCTGATGAACCAGGGTAGCTATAACGCTGACGGATTCCGCCCGGCGTGCTACACAGGTTTCGAACGCATGCAGATAGGATGGTACCAACCCATCGAACTGACAGAGAATGTCGAAATACGCGGAATGGGAAGCCTTGCCGACAACGGCAATTTCTACATTGTGCGCAACGACGGTAACCCCGGAAGTGGCAATCCCGTTTACTCAGGCGAGTACTACGTCCTCGAGAACCGTCAGCGCACCGGTCGTTGGGACACCGGACTGCCGGCCTCGGGCCTGCTCATCACGCACGTTGATTTCGACCAAAGCGTATGGAACGCCAACAGCCCTAACAATGACCCGAGCCACCAACGCTGCACAATCATACCGGCCGATGGCAGGGCAAGCACACTAAGTGAGGCTGGCGACACATACCCCTACGGCAGCAACAACAGCCTTACCAACGAGACAACGCCCGCAGCGACCGTCTATACCAAGAATACCGACGGCTCAAACTACATGAACAAGCCAATTACGAACATCACACAGAACGCCGACGGCACGATAAGCTTCAGCTTCGGAGTCAACGAGGGGCCGCTGTTCTACGAGTCGTTCGACAACTGTACGGGCCGCGGCGGCAACGACGGCATATTCGTCAACATGGGCTCTTCGCAAATAGGCAAGGGCCAGCTGCTGACCGACAACGACGGATGGACAGGCAACGGCGGAGGCGCAAGCAAGTGCGCTATGTTCACTGGACCGGCAACAACACCCACGATTCAGCTTAACGGAAAGGCTGAACTTACCTTTAGGGCTGCGGCCGTTATACCGGCCACCAACCCGAAGATAAGCATCGCCATAGAGGGAGCGGCCACACTCAACACCGAGGCCGACATGAAGACGGCAGCCTTCACCAACTACAGCCTCGAACTTGACATCAACGGCCCCGTCACATTCACGTTCTCTTCCGACGCTGCTGCCTTCATCCTCGACGAGGTTAAGGTAACCTCGAGCGTCAGCACCGGAATAGACAACGTAATGACCGTGACCGGAACTGACGGCATTCGCCCCGCCGACAACCGCATTTACAGCATCGACGGACGCTACGTCGGCACAGACGATACTAAGCTGGGCAAAGGCCTGTACATACGCAACGGCAAGAAATTCATTAAAAGATAAGACGGTGAGAACGTGAGGAGGTGGGACGGCATAGTCCGCAACGCCCCCTCGAAGACCGTCCGGACAATAAACAAGAGCCGCCCAAACCTTCCGTTTGGACGGCTCTTATTATATACGGCAACCCCATTGATTATCAGTGATTATGCGAAAGGCCGTGTTTTGCACTGCAAAACACGGCCTTTTAGCCTACTGTTGGCGGCCTTTCGGCGTGAGAAAGACGGCTTATCGCATATTCACTGATAATCAAAGCGTTAGCCATATGTGCCAAGTATTTCTGTATTAAGGCAAAGAGCCGTCCAAACCTTTCGTTTGGGCGGCTCTTGTTTATTGTCCGGACGGTTTTCGAGGGGGCGTTGCGGACTATGCCGTCCCGCCTTCTCACGTTCTCACCGTCTTATCTTTTAATGAATTTCTTGCCGTTGCGTATGTACAGGCCTTTGCCCAGCTTGGTCTCGTCTGTGCCGACGTAACGTCCGTCAACGCTGTATATACGGCGGTCGTTATCTGTTGATGGAGATACTGTTATGTTGTCAATGCCGGTAGAACCTTCGGCTTCGTTAACGATGACTTCATCAAGATAGAACATACCGGAGTTTGTTTTGAAGGTCAGCTTCACTGGCCCCGAACCGTTTATTGTAGTCTCGAAATTAGTCCATCCTCCGTTTTTCATCGTGAATGTCGACTGTTGCAGCGTTGCGTTGCCTTCTGCTACTTCTACCGTAAGGCTTGTGCCTCCGCCTGTGTATGGTGCAGCCATGAAGCTCAGCTTGTGTTCTCCGCTGAGCGTTATCGACGGTGTTGTTGCCCATCCGGCAGCTCTTGACGTGCCGAAGCGTGCGCAGAGATATCCGGCTCGCGGTGTCTCGCCCGTCCATCCGTCGTTGTCGTATGTCGGGGTGGCCATCGCCAGACCGCTGAAGTTGCCGTCATTGCCGCCTTGTCCCTCGCATTTGTCGAAGGTTTCGTTGAACATATACACCGGCGCTCCAATGTTGAACGAGAACGATATCGTGCCGTCCTGCTGTTGGGTGATACCTGTTACCGACTTGTTCATGTACAGCGATCCGTCCGTGTTGCGATTGAACACTGTTGCCGCGGGGCGCGACGTGTTGGTAAGCGACATGATACCGTTATACGGCCATACGTCTCCGGCCGGATTACCGTCGTACAGACTGCCGTCGGCCGGTATCGGCGAGCAGCGCTGATGGCTGGGGTTTACGTTGGGATTGTTGTAGCGCTGCCATGACATCTCGTCATAGTCGACGTGAGTTATGAGAAGTCCGTCGCCAGGTATGGCCACGTCCCAGCGTCCCGTGCGCTGTCGGTTCTCAAGAATATAGTACTCGTCAGCGTAGCCGTCGTTGCGTATCAGGTAGAAATCTCCGCCCTCGGCAATGCTCTCCATGCCGCTTACGTCAGTCGGCTGGGTAAGTTCTATCGGGCTTTCCCAGCCTATCCACATGCGTTCGGCACCGGTATAACAGGCTGGATGAAATCCGTTTCCGTTATAGCTACCGCTCGACATCAGGTCCCATGCGCCCATTCCGTAACCTTCGCCGCCGCTGCCAGCGTAGTCGGTGTCATACATGTCGGGCAGTCCGAGGCAGTGGGAGAACTCGTGGCAGATGGTGCCAATTCCGTCGATATGCGTTGTTGTGGTTGCTCCCGAGCCTATGGCTGGCTGGCATTCTGCGCTGCACGCGTATACGTCTATCGTCACGCCGTCAAGTTGCATAGTGCGTCCAATGGCGCCGAGCAGCTGCCACTTGTGCGGCCAGATGGTGCCCTCGTCGCCACCGTTGGCCTCGCCCAGGCCAGCGAAGATGAAGTACACCTGCTCGACCTCGCCGTCGCCGTTCCAGTCGTAGTCACGGAAGTCAACTTCGCTGTCGACCGCATTGAGGGCATATTGGAACATCTCGCCCTTGTTCACGTCGCCGCCCTGTCCTTCGTTGCCGTTACCTCCGTAGTATGCGTAACCTCTCGGCATACGCACTGGGCCTGCAATGTCGAACGTGAGGTTGAACTGTCCATGGCTTTGGTCGCGGTAATAGTCGCTAACAGAACCAACGAAGCCCAGCAGTGGATTGGAGTAATTTTCTCCGTTGAGTATCTGTTGGTAACGCTCTCGTGAACCGTGTGTGAAGGGCATGTCGTCAAAGTCGACGAGGATTACTAGCCCTTTCTTGTCGCCTACGTATGGACTGCCGCCCGTTTGGCGGTCAGCGCCGGTACGAGTCTGTGCCCTGCGCGCTTCCGTCAGAGCCTTCACCTTGGCCTGCCGAGCTTGAGCCTTATCCATCAACGTCTTTACGTCTACGGTCTTGTAGTATCCCTTCTGGCTGTCCTTTACGAACGTGCGCCCGTCTTCTGCCTGCCAGAAGTGGCAGAACTCGTCGCCGCGCAGCTCAACTCTTACCGTAGTTCCGTCTGCCAGGGTCACCGTTTTCCACTGTCCGCGCTTTGCAGGCACAGCCGTTGCTATAGCCGTTATTGCAGCAAAAAATAATGTAGTGAATAGTTTTTTCATAATACCTTGTGTTAGATTATCAATCAAAAAAGGTGTGCAGGGACTGCGTCCGTACGCTTTCCCTTACACACCTTTAATTATAAGTATGGCTTATTCCCTCGTAAGGGTAATGCCTGTGAAACCTTGCAGGATACCATAACCCTGACCAGTGTAAGCACAACACATAAGGATATATGTGTTATCGAAGGTTATGGTCTGAGGAAGGCCAGTATCGGAAACTTCCCAGTTAGCCGTGATTGGTACTATTCCTATCTGGCTGCCGTTTGGAGATGCCAGCCAATAAAGCGGGTACGCACCAGCATAATTACCGATTGTCGTGTCTGTACTTGGGTTGAACGCCAGCAGACCTATGCCTGCCGCATCATCGTACATCCACTGGAACTGCCAAGTCAGCGTCTCGTTGGCGCCACAGAGGTTTGAGGCTGTAGCGTAAAGTACGTTTTCGTAGTCAGCATCCCCTTCCTGGGCAGCTGTTATTGTAAGCGGCCTCTTTATCTGTACTCCGTCAAGGTTGGTGGCGTTGAAATACCACTGACCGGCGAAGGCGTCATAGAAGTTACCGTCATTGTCGGTTATCGTTACCGTGATTTGGCTCGTCTCTACCGTTGCCCCCTCAACCGACGTGATGGTAAGGGTAAACTGGCGGTCGGCGTTCATCACGTAGTCGTCGATAAGACGCATCTCTACGTTAACGGTACCGGTGCTCAACGTGTCTGCGTTGAAGTTCAGGGTCTTGTCCGTTATAGCGTAATTCTCGCCCTCAACGGCTGGTGTAGAACCTGTGCCTTCGCTTGAAACTGTTATGTGTACAGGACCGTTCCTGCGCCCATCAATGGCGATAGGTATGTTGACATATCCTTCCGTAAACTCGCTTACGGTCATCTGGCTGCTCGTAAAGCCTACCGTACATTCAGCAGAGTTGACGTCATCATCGTCACACGAGGCGAAGAACGGAACGGCTAACGCCGCGAGCAAAAACATTCTTATATATTTCATGATTTCTTTCTTTTATCTGTTAAGTTGGATTAATAACCCGGGTTCTGCTTGATCTGCGGGTTTGCGTCAATCTCGTGCTGCGGTATCGGCCATACGTAGTGCAGGCTGTTGCCCGTTGTTCCGCCGTAGGTTACTACGAGGTTGGTCGTATTAGACTGGCCGGGCAGGTTGCAAAGGTTCATCTGCTGCGGTGTGCCGCGGCGGATGTCATCGTGCCAACGCTTCAGGTCAAATAGGCGCATGCCCTCGCCGAGGAACTCACGCTGGCGCTCGTTCTTAACCTCCTGCATCAGCTCGTCGGCGTTGGCGAACGTCTGTTCGGTATAACCGGCGATACGTCTGCTTTCAAACGCGTTCAGGTATCTTGCGCCTTCGGTTACCATACCCAGTTTTGCGTAAGCCTCGGCTGCGATGAGATACATCTCGGCAATACGGATAACTTTGGGCTGGCAAGTCCAGCGTGCGTACTCAGAGTTGCCGCCGTCGTAATACTGGGCACATCCCTCGGTGTACTTATCGAGTAAGAAGGGCTGTCCGCTCGTACCTGTTGACGTTGTAACCGACGTCTGGAGGAAGAGGAACGTTCTCAAGTCGTTCTGCGAATAGAGGTTCATTACCGTCTGGGTCGGTATGTAGTTGGGTATTGAACCTGCCGAATATGGCTGGAAGTTAGCTCCGGTCTGTCCGGAAGCCTCTGACGGATAGCTGCTGTATAGCTTGAAAATACTCTCTTGGTCTGTCTCGTCTGTTCCGGAAAGATATACTTGATTACCTTGCACAACTGTTGAGAGTCCCCACCACATACGGGTAAAATCGTAAGGGTTACCACTTTGGAACACGTCTGTATTAAGCGGATAGTTACCAGTATTGATAACTTCGGTAGCGTACTGGGCAGCTGCAGTTGGGTTGTCCATTACGAGAGCGATACGTGCCTTGAGGGCTGTTACAGCGTCACCGGTTATGTCATACCTGTCGCCGCGAGTGTCTGGCGTAGCTGTTACGTACTTGGCTGCGCTGTCAAGGTCGTTGGTTATCTGGGTATAAGTCTGTCTCAGGGTGTTACGGGCGGGGTATTGTGATGCGTCCATTGTGGGGTTGTACTCCGTCATGTACGACACACCGCTGTTCTCTTGGTCAGCAGTGCTTTCCTCATAGTCGGCGCAGAAGAACTTTGCAAGCTCAGACAAGGCCCACGCTCTTGTGAAGTAAGCCTCGCCGAGGATGTTTCTGATGTTTGCGATGGCCTCGTCATCGAAGAGGTTTGTGTTCGACATGTCGCATGTGTTGTAGCTTTCGATGATGAAGTTCGCGCGTGAAATCAGTCCTTGGCAGTTGGAGTAAACAGTTCCGACCTCGGAAGAATTGCTGTTGAAGCTCCAGTTATACATGTAGCCTAACGATCCGCTGTAACCTGCTACGGCATTGAACTCATCGGCCTGAATGTCTGGTGCGTTGTAGAAAGCCTCAGTTCCCACACATGAACGCAGGCCGCTGTAAAGGCCGTTGCTTAGGCCTTCGAAATCCCTCGGTGTCACGATGGCCTCGTCTACAGGCAGTGAGTCGTAAGGCTCTTTGTCCATGTCGCATGACGCAAGCGTCAAGGCGAATGCCATCACCGGTAAAAATATCTTTTTGTTCATTGTTATTCTATTCTTTTATTATATGTTAAACGCTAATGATTAGAATGTAATCTGCGCGCCGAACGAGTACTGGCGCGTGTTCGGGTAGTTTCCGAGCGTCACTGAGCTGTTAACTTCGGGATCATAACCTGAATAGCCTGTGAAGGTCAGCAGGTTACGTCCTGTAAAGAACACCTTGACACCTTTGATGAAATGGGTCGCATTCATCCATTTCTGTGGCAATGTATAAGAGAGTTGCAACAGCTTCAAGCGTACGAAGGAAGCATTCTCGAGGAACTGTGTGTCGAGCTGACGGGCACAATTGGCTGCGGGTACGTCGGTTATGTCGCCTGGTTTTGTCCACATGTTGAGCATGTTTGTTGTCATGTTGGTGGCTGAAGCGTTGGCCGGGTTCTCGAGCAGGTAGCGCTCGTTGTTCCACATATAGCGGTCGAACATGCCAGAGAACTGTACGTCAAGCTGCAGTCCTTTCCATGCAACGGTAGTAGAGAGACCTGCTGACCATGGAGCTATCGAGTTCTTGCCGGTCTGTACGCGGTGTGCCTCAGAGTAAACCTTGGTTTCGTTGCCGTTAGCGTCGAGCCATACGCTCTGTCCGTCTGCCGGGTCAACGTGGCTCCAACGTACCATGTAGAACTCTCCATAAGGATGGCCAACCTCAAGCTGCATGAAGTCGCCTGAAGCATAGCTGTCGCGGCCCTGGAACAGTTTTGTCACCTTGTTTGAGTTGTAGTTGCCGTTCACCTTCAAGTTCCAGTACCAATCCTTGCTCTTGATGATGTCTACACCGATGGCGAAGTCGAAGCCTCGGTTACGCATTTCGGCTACGTTACCCCATGTTGCGCTGAATCCGGTTGAGTATGAGAACGGTATTTGCATCAGCATGTCTGATGTCTGCTTGTTGTAGAACTGGAAGTCGAAGTCTACACGGTCGAACAATCGACCAGACAGTCCGATATTGAAAGTCTTGACGGTTTCCCATGTAAGTTCGTCGTTACCGGCTTGGGTCGGAGCCATCACGGAGCCGCCGTTATAGCTGCCACCTGCACCTACAAGTGCAAGAGCTGTGTATGCGCTGATACCGGAGTTACCTGTAGAACCGTAGCTTACGCGGAACTGGAGGTCGTTGAGCCAGCTCTTTGTCGTCTCCATGAACTTCTCGTTAGTGATGTTCCACATTGCGGCAACAGCGCCGAACGTACCCCAACGATGATCCTTGGCGAAGAGTGAAGACCCATCGCGGCGGATAGAAGCGTCGAGGAAGTAGCGATCGCCAAAATTGTAGTTCAACATACCGAACCATGAGTTGCGTACCTCTTCAGTGATTGACTGTGAAGGAATTTCCAATCCTGTTGAAGGAGCTGTAGAGATAAGCATGAGGCGGTTGTTTGCAAGTCCGCTTACCGAAACGCCGAAGCTCTCTGTCTTGCTCGTCATGCTCTCCTGTCCGAGAAGAACCGTTACGTGGTGATCGCGCAGGAAGTCGAACTTATACTCTGCAGTATTTGTCACCGTCCAGCGGTAGAAGCGTGAGAAGCTTTCGCTTGCAGAACCGTAAGGATTCTGTCCGTCAGGTTGTTGTTCGTTCCATCCGAGAGGATAATCAAGTTCCAGGAAGTTGTAGAACTTCTGCGAGCCCCTGCGGTCGTTCCAGTCGAGACCTACTGCCGAGCGGATGTTCAGTCCCTTGATGGGGTTAATATTTACATAAGCGTTCTCGTTGATGCGTATGCGGTTATATATGATTGGCTGCATCTGTGAGAGCAAATCAGGGTTGATGTATCCCAGAGTAGAATAGTACTGATATTCCTTGCCGTAGCCCTCGAAAGTACTGTTTGCATAGTCTACGTTTCCGTTCTCATCATATACAAGGCCCAGAATTTCACGGTCGGGCTGAGTTGGATTGTACATGTTTGCGGCAAACGATTTGTTGTAAACAGAGTTTGGAGTGTCGCTCCAAAGTGTAGTCTGCTCTTTTGTATAAGCAAGGTTTGAGTTAGTTCCGACTTTCAGCCAAGGCGTAATGTTTGCCTCGAGGTTGGCGCGCAAGGTTTCACGGCGCATCCAGGAATCGTCAAACAATCCGTCAGCGTCATAGTGAGAGAAAGACACTAAGTAAGCAGTATTCTTCGAACCGCCGCGTATGCTAGCGTCCACCTGCAATGTAGGAGCGGTATTGCCAAGGTATTTTTTCTTCCAGTCAGTACCTACGTTGTATTTCCTGTAGTACTCTTTCATTGCCTGAAACTGCGGGTCGTTTGCGTAATCAGGTGTCATCATTTCCTGGAAATCGAGCCACTGGTTAGCGTTCATAACCTCAGAACCGTCGTGCGCGATTTCAGAAATTGAATATTGAGCCGTTACTGAGATAGTGGGAGCCTCGCCGAACTTACCTTTCTTTGATGTTATGATAACAACGCCGTTAGCCGCGCGAGAACCGTAGATAGCCGTAGACGATGCGTCCTTGAGCACCGTAATGTTCTCGATGTCGTTCGGGTTGAGAGAAACGAACGTCTGAGAGGAAATCTCGCTACCGTCGAGGATGAACAAAGGCTCAGTAGAGGCATTGATAGACGTTGTACCACGGATGGTCATTGATGTGGTAGCCGAAGGCTCGCCCGAAGAGGTGAACACCTGCAAACCTGCCACCTGACCCTGCAAAGCGTCGCCCACGTTGGCAACAGGACGGTTGGCTATGGCCTCGCTTGACACGGTAGATACCGAGCCGGCGATGGTTCCGAGTTTACGTGCCGAACCGTAGCCGGTGACAACCAGCTCGTCAAGTGCGGTATCGTCGCTCTCCATTACGACGCGGATGTTCCTGCCTGCCTTGACGCGGGCCTCCTTCATACCGATGTAGGTTATGGACAGCTCTGCGTCGGACGGAGCGTTGACACTGAACTTTCCGTCTACGTCGGTCACCGTGCCGGCATTGCTACCGACCACGCGGACGGTCGCGCCCACTACCGGCTGCCCGTCCTCATGGGACACCACCGTGCCCGTGACTGTCGTTTGGGCCAGTGCCATTCCCAGTGACAGGAACAGGCAGGCCAAAATCATTGTTAGTCTTTTTTCCATAAATACTCTCTCTAATTAAATAAAATAGGGATAGTATTGTGTTGTTTTTGGGGTGGTGACGGCTGTCACGCGTTTTTGACATAATGTCGGTATATGTCCATATTTGGTGACATGTTGATTTTATGGGGTAGGAGACAGGGAGTCTTTATGGCGATATATATATTTTAACATTCGTATGTTAATGTTTGTTATCCCATATGGCGTGTGGCAGGTATGGATTTGTGGTGTCGTCGTGGTGGTTTTCCGTTATGCCTGGAGGGTGTTTTTTCGCTGTTTTGTGTTGGTGTATGTGTATGCCGCCGCGGGTTTGTGTGTAATTATAATGGCTTGTTGTGTCGTGTTTTGTGAACTGTTGCAGCTCTTCAATTGCGGTTTTTTATTTTTTTGATGTAGTTTGTTCGCGTTTCAAAAGGCCGTGTTTTAGGTTGTGGTTTGTGGCCTTTTGTTTTATGAAAGGTGGCCTTTTACGGTGCGGGAGATGGCCTTTTGCGTTTTATTCCGTTGTACGGCGTTCCGTAGGCGCTGTGCCGGCGCTTTCATGGGGTTGTTGTCGGCGTGGCTGTTTCAGGTGTTATAGATGTAAAAACGACGTGCGGACAAAGGGTGTGTCCTTGTCCGCACGTCGTTTTATTGCCCGTCAGGCGGTTGCCTGACATGGTTGTTGTATGCGTCAGAGCTTCTGTTTCACTTCTATTTCGGTGAAGGTTTCGATGATGTCGCCTACCTGTATGTCGTTGAAGTTGACGAGGCTTATACCGCACTCGAAGTTTACGCCTACTTCCTTGACGTCGTCCTTGAAGCGCTTTAGGGCGTTGATGTCGCCGGTATGTACTACGATACCGTCGCGTACTACGCGTGCCTTGTCGTTGCGGTGTACCTTGCCTTCGCTGACGTATGCGCCGGCCACGGTGCCCACTTTCGATATGTGGTAGACTTCGCGCACTTCAACCTGGCCCGTAACGACTTCTTTCTTAACCTTTTCGAGCATTCCTTCCATTGCTGACTTGACGTCTTCGATGGCGTCGTAGATTACCGAGTAGGTGTTGATTTCCACGCCTTCCTGCTCTGCCAGTTTGCGTGCCGCTGCCGACGGGCGTACCTGGAAGCCTACGATGATGGCGTCGGACGCGTCTGCCAGGGTTACGTCGCTTTCGGATATCTGGCCTACGGCCTTGTGGATGACGTTCACCTTTATTTTCTCGGTAGACAGCTTGATGAACGAGTCGCTAAGTGCCTCGATACTACCGTCTGTGTCACCCTTGACGATGATGTTGAGTTCCTTGAATGAGCCGAGGGCTATTCGGTGGCTGATGTCGCTCAGGGTCAGTCGCTTCTGTGTGCGCAAGCCTTGTTCGCGTTGCAGTTGCAGTCGCTTGTTGGCTATCTCGCGGGCTTCCTGTTCCGTCTCGAGCACGTGGAATGTGTCGCCGGCCGTTGGCGCTCCGTTGAGTCCCAGTATGATTGCAGGCTCTGCCGGCTCTGCCTTTTCGATGCGTTGGTTGCGCTCGTTGAACATTGCCTTGATGCGTCCGTAGTTGGTTCCGGCTATCACGACGTCGCCTACGCGCAGCGTACCGTTGCTTACGAGCACTGTTGACACGTAACCGCGGCCCTTGTCGAGCGAAGACTCTATGATACTGCCGGTAGCCTTACGGTTGGGGTTTGCCTTGAGGTCGAGCATCTCGGCCTCGAGCAATACCTTTTCGAGCAGCTCGTCTACGCCCATGCCTTTCTTGGCGCTGATTTCCTGGCACTGGTATTTACCGCCCCATTCCTCTACGAGGAGGTTCATGTTTGCCAGGTCTTCGCGTATCTTGTCGGGGTTGGCGCCCGGCTTGTCTATCTTGTTTATGGCGAACACCATCGGCACGTTGGCAGCCTGTGCGTGTGCAATTGCCTCGCGTGTGGTGGGCATTACGCTGTCGTCTGCCGCGATGATGATGATAGCTATGTCGGTTACCTGTGCTCCGCGGGCACGCATCGCGGTGAAGGCTTCGTGTCCTGGCGTGTCGAGGAAGGTTATGTGGCGGCCGTCGGACAGCGTCACGTTGTACGCTCCGATGTGCTGCGTTATGCCTCCGGCCTCGCCCGCTATGACGTTAGACTTGCGGATGTAGTCGAGCAGTGACGTCTTACCGTGGTCTACGTGGCCCATTACGGTAACGATAGGCGCGCGTGGCACGAGGTCGTTTTCGTCGTCGGCCTCCTCGGTTATGGCTTCAGACACTTCTGCGCTGACGTATTCCGTGGTGAAGCCGAACTCCTCGGCAACGAGGTTTATGGTCTCTGCGTCGAGGCGCTGGTTGATTGACACCATTATACCAACGCTCATGCATGTGCCTATTACCTGGTTCACCGATACGTTCATCATGCTGGCAAGCTCGCTGACGGTTACGAATTCAGTCAGCTTCAGTATCTTGCTCTCAGCCTTGGCTTCAGCTCGCTGCTCCTTCAGGTGCTCCTGTACGGCCTCGCGTTTCTCCCTGCGGTACTTGGCGCCCTTCTTGTTCTGTCCCTTGCTGGTAAGCCTTGCGAGTGTCTCCTTTACCTGGCGTGCAACGTCTTCCTCGTTCACCTCGAGCGGCTTGTGTCCGCGCTTGCGGTTCTTCTTCTTGCTTCCTGCCTGTGCGTTCTGCGCCGCGCCGTTGCCGTTTTGCTTCACTGCCTGGTCTATGTTGACGCGTTCCTTGGTTATGCGTGAGCGCTTCTTCTTGCCCTCCGAGTGTGCCTGTGCGGCCTTTTCCTCGCGTTCTTTCCTGCGTTCCTCCTTTGATTTCTTCTTGGGACGTGTGCTTTGGTTAAGCGAGTCGAGGTCGATTTTACCCAATACGTTTACCTTCGGGGCCAGCTTCTTTTCGCTCTTCAGCGTGAAAATCTTGCTTTCCTCGGTCGTTTCGTTGGCCGTCTGCATATCTTCTTTTGCCGTTTCGGCCTTTTGGGGTTTGCTTTCCTCGGCGTGCGTTGTGGCTTTCGGCTCGTCCTGAGGCTTTTTGTCCACAGTGTTTTCAGCCTTTTCCTCAAGCGGCTTTTGCGGCTGCTCAGCGGGCTTTTCCACCTTTGTGTCAGCCTGTTTTGTCTCTTCTTTTTCCTTCGGGGCTTGTGTCTTTGGCGCCTGGCTTACGGCAGAAGCCTTTTCCTCGCCGGCCGTTTGCTGCTGGCGGGGCTGTGCGGCGTGTCCCGTTTTCTTGTCAAGGCTGTCGAGGTCGATTTTCCCCAGCACGGTATATTTCTGCGGTTGGGTGTTTCTTTGGGTGTTTTCAGCCTTCTGCTCCTTGCGTTCTTGTGTCTTCTTTTTCTCTTTTGGGTGTTTCTGGAGGAGTTTCTCTGCCTGGTTTCTTACTTCCTTGTCTGACTTGAACTCTTCCACGAGGGCGTTGTACTGGCTGTCGCTGAGCTTGAAGCTTAGGTCGTCCCTTACTTCGCCCAAGTCACTTCTTTTCTTAAGGAATTCAACTGCCGTCTGAAGTCCTATGTTCAATTCACGTATTGCTTTATTTAATCTGATACTCATACTCTTTTTAATTCATAATTCATAATTCATAATTCATAATTCCAAATTGGCTTAACCGAGTGTTTTTTCATAATCCATAATTGACTTTCGAGCATTTGAATGCGCAGCCAATTATGAATTACGAATTATGAATTATGAATTACTCAAATTCTGCCCTCAGCACTTTCAGCACGTTGTCCACCGTCTCTTCCTCGAGGTCGGCCTTCTCAACGAGCATTTCGCGTGGTGCGTTGAGTACGGCTTTTGCGGTGTCAAGGCCGATGCTCTTGATGGCATCGATGATCCATTGGTCGATTTCGTCGGAGAATTCGTCGAGGTATATGTCCTCGTCAACTTCGCTTTCGTCGAGTTCGCGGAATACGTCTATGGTGTATTCGGTCAGCATGCTGGCCAGCTTGATGTTAAGTCCGCCGCGTCCGATGGCAAGCGACACTTCCTCGGGGCGCAGGTAAACTTCGGCCTTCTTGTTCTCTTCGTCTACGTTGATGCTCGAGATTTTCGCCGGGCTGAGTGCTCTCTGGATGAACAGCTTGATGTTGGCGGTGTAGTTTACCACGTCGATATTCTCGTTGCAAAGCTCGCGTACGATACCGTGCACACGGCTTCCCTTCACTCCCACGCAGGCTCCTACGGGGTCGATGCGGTCGTCATAGCTCTCTACCGCTATCTTGGCGCGCTCGCCCGGCATGCGTGCAATGCGGCGGATGGTGATTAGTCCGTCGGCAATTTCTGGCACTTCGGCTTCGAGCAGGCGCTCGAGGAACATGTTGCTCGTGCGCGAGAGGATTATTTTCGGGTTGTTGTTATCGTTGGTAACGTCTTTTATTACGGCGCGTACGGTCTCTCCCTTGCGGTAGACGTCGTGCGGAATCTGCTCTGACTTGGGCAGTATCAGCTCGTTGTTTTCGTCGTCTACGAGCAGCACCTCGCGCTTCCAAACCTGGTAAACCTCGGCGCTGATAACCTGTCCTACGCGGTCCTTGTACTTGTTGTACAGGCTGTCGTGCTCAAGCTCGAGTATTTTCGAGGCCAAAGTCTGGCGCAGGTTGAGGATGGCCCTGCGTCCGAACTTGCTGAAGTCAACCTTCTCGCTCACCTCTTCGCCGACCTCATAGTCGGGTTCTATCTTCAGGGCGTCTGTCAGGGCTATTTCCTTGTTCTCGTCTTTTACCTCGCCGTCGGCTACGACTATGCGGTTGCGGTAGATTTCGAAGTCGCCCTTGTCGGGGTTGACGATGACGTCAAAGTTCTCGTCACTGCCGAATATCTTGGCTATGACGTTGCGGAAACTCTCCTCAAGCACGCTCATGAGCGTTGTGCGGTCGATGTTCTTGGTGTCCTTGAACTCCTTGAAGGTGTCGACCATGCTTACGGTTTCTTCATCTTTCTTTCTCGTTGCCATATATGTTTGTTGTTTATTTATTCTTTTTATAGTAGTTAAAGGAGTTTGAGTAGTTAGCGCTCCCTACGGTCGCTAAGTAGTTAAAGTCAAATGACATGTCCGTCGGGAGCGGCATTCAAGGAGTTAAGGAGTAATGAAGTTAAGGAGTTAAGACAATAGTCTTGATGGACATTTACTTTTATTTCTTTCGCTTCTTCATCTTTTTTATCCATTCTCCTCTTGCCTTTCTATTGTCAAGGCATATCAAGCTCCCTTCTTTCGGGAGGGTTGGGGTAGGTTGATTCCTCCTTACTTAAAGCTGATAAGATACTTTGTGTACTTCACTTCGTCCATCGAGAATGTCTTGTCAACATCCTCCATCGTGGGGCGCTTGGCGCCGTCCTTCTTTACTTTCTCGCGTACGGTGACGGTGAAGTTGCGGCCGTCAACGGCCTTGAGCACACCCTTGTGCTTCTTTCCCTCGGCGTCGAGCACCTCAACTTCCTTGCCCACAAAGTTGACATACTGCTGCGGAACCTTGAACGGTTGGCCCAGTCCGGCGCTTCCTACCTCAAGCTCGTAGTCCTCCTCGTCACGGCTCAGATGGTCCTCGATGTACTTGCTTAGCTGTACGCAGTCCTCAATCCATACGCCGTCGGCATGGTCAATCTCGACTACAATCTTGTCATCCTGACTGATTTCAACGTCTACAAGGAAATATTCCTTGTCCTTCAGCCATTCTTCAACTAAATTCCTTACTACGTTTTTGTCTATCATAAACGGGTATTTAAAATAAAATGAGGAGCTTCGCGAGCCCCTCATTCCACTGAACGGTGCAAATTTAGCAATAAAATCGCACCCTCACAAATATTTTGCCGTTTTTTATGCAAAATGTAATAACTCGGCGATTCTTTGTTAGCGGACAAGCAGACGAGTGACAAGCAGACAAGGAGATTTGTCTGGTTGGCGCGCTTTTTTTACCTTTCAAAATGCCATTCTCACCTTCTCACCCTCTTACTTTCTCACCTTCCCCGTATCTCTTTGATTATTAACGCATTATAAAAGGCCGTCTTTTGACTTGTAAAAGACGGCCTTGTGCATTGCGGTTGACGGCCTTTTGGAACGCAAAAGGCCACCTTTTGCTTTTTCATTCTATTTCGACAGCCTGCGTGGCGGTCTTGCCTTCGTCACGCTTCTTGGCGGAATAGCTTACGCTCAGTATCACCCCGATGTACGCGCAGTTGATAATCGTCGACGTACCGCCCTTGCTTATCAGCGGCAGCGGCTGTCCCGTTACGGGCACGAGGCCTACGGCTACGGCCATGTTGAACAGGGCCTGCACCACGAGCAGCAGGGCAAAGCCCATTATCAGCAGCGCGGGGAAGGTGTTGGCGCAGCGGTTGGCAATGCTTGCCGTGCGGAACAGCAGCACGATATACAGCATGCAGACGAATACCGCGCCCAGTATCCCGAGTTCTTCAATGATGATGGCGTAGATGAAGTCGGAGAAAGCCTGCGACAGGAAGTCGCGCTCTACCGAGTTGCCGGGCCCCTTGCCTATGACGTTCGACGAGGCGATGGCTATGTTCGCGTGTGAAGTCTGTGCGTCCTTGCCGTTGATGTCGACATCCTCAGGCGCCACGTATTCATGGCTGAGGAAGTTGTCTATGCGGGCCTTCCATGTGTCGAAGCGGTGGAAAACCTTTTCAACCACGGTCTCGTCCTTCTGCGTCGCCTGCTCCACCATTGCCTTGTCTGGCGCCGAGGCGACATCTTTCGTGTTGTCGTGGCCGAAGAGCATTACCATCGAAACCACAAGGGCGAGCAGCAGCATGACCGTGCCCAGCAGCTTGCCGAGCTGTTGTCCGGGCACTTTCCCGATGAACATCATCAGGAAAATCACCGTACACAGCAACACGGCCGTCGACAGGTTCTCGACCATGATTAGCGGTATGATGAACGCGCATACAATGAGTATGTACTTTATCGCCCGCTTGTCGGTGCCTGCGGGGGTCTGCATGGCGCTCAGGATTTGCGCCGTCGCAAGTATAAGGGTTCCCTTGGCAATCTCCGATGGCTGGAATTGTATGCCGAGAATCTCTATCCATCGTTGCGAGCCGTTGGTGCTTTCGCCCACGAAGAACACAACGATGAGCAGGATGAACGACAGCAGCAGGGCAAACGGCGTTACTATCTTGAAGTACCGGCACTTGATGTTCATCGTGCAGACCATCACCACCACGCCCACGGCCAGCAGCGCGCAGTGCTTCAGTACGGGGCCGAGATAGTTGCCGGTCTTGAACGACAGGTTGCTCGAAGCGCTGAAAACCTCGATTATGCTGATAAGGCACAGGAAGAAAAACACCGACCAGATGACGGCGTCGCCCTTGAATTTGCTTTCTGTTACGTTGTCCTTGGACATTTATTCTGATAAGACTTAATAATTAGGAATAGAAGATTGAGTTAAGAGTTAAGAATTAAGAGTTAAGAAAATATGCCGCCGCCGGTTTCTTACTTAATGTTTACGTATCGCCAATCAAGAATTATAAAACCGCCCTTGTACGCTCAAAGCACGGGTATTTTCTTAACTCTTAATTAGCTTACGCTGACTTTCAGTTCTTAACTCTTAATTTTTTACAGTTTCCTTACGAGCGTCTTGAACTGCTCGCCGCGGTCTTCCATGTTCTTGAACAGGTCGAAGCTGGCGCAGCAAGGGCTCAGCAGGACGGTGTCTCCGGGGCGCGCCATCTCGTAGCAGGCAGCCACGCAGTCTTTCATCGAGTGCGTGTCGCGCACCGGAATGCCCATTCCGTCAAAGAAGTTGTGCAGCTTCGTGTTGTCCGCTCCTAAGTAGACAAGGCCCGCGCACTTCTCTTTCACCAGGTCCTTTATGGCGTTATAGTCGTTGCCTTTGTCCTTTCCGCCAAGAATGAGGATGACAGGTGTCTTCATGCTTTCCAGCGCGTACCAGCACGCATCGACGTTAGTCGCCTTCGAGTCGTTGACGTATTGCACGCCCGCTACTTTCGTAACCTTCTCCAAGCGGTGCTCAACGCCGGGGAAGTCGCTCAGGCTTTTGCGTATAAACTCCTTCTTTATTCCGGCTACGTTAGAGGCTATTCCGGCGGCCAGTGAGTTGTAGATGTTGTGCTTGCCTGTAAGGCTCAGCTCCTCTTGCTCCATGTTGAAGGGCGTGGGTTTCTCTATTTTGTACTGCCCCTCCTCGATGTATCCAATCGAGCCTACCTCCTTCAGCTCGGAGAACGGGTACTGTATGGCCTTTATGTCGTATTTGTTAAGCTCGCGCCTGATAATCGGGTCGTCGTTCCAATATATGAAAGAGTCATCCCCGGTCTGGTTCTGCAGAATGCGCATCTTGGCGTCCACGTAGTTCTGCATGCAGTTGTCGTAGCGGTCGAGATGGTCGGGCGTGATGTTGAGCAGGATGGCTATGTTGGCGCGGAAGTCGTACATGTTGTCCAGCTGGAACGAACTCAGCTCGATAACATAGTACTCGTGCGGGTCCTCGGCTACCTGCAGGGCAAGGCTGTTGCCGATGTTGCCTGCCAGTCCGACGTCATAACCGGCGCTCTTGAATATGTGGTAGATGAGCGAAGTGGTAGTAGTCTTGCCGTTGCTGCCCGTGATGCAAATCATCTTCGAGCGCGTGTAGCGGCCGGCGAACTCTATTTCGCTGATTATGTGTATGCCCTTGTCGGCGCATTTCCTTACCATCGGCGCGTCGTTGGGTATGCCGGGGCTTTTTATTATCTCGTCGGCGTTGACGATTTTCTCCTCCGTATGCCGGCCTTCCTCCCACTGAATGCCGTGGTCGTCGAGCAGTTTCTTGTACTTATCCTTGATGGCCGACATGTCGGATACGAACACGTCAAAACCTTCCTTCTTGGCTAATACGGCGGCTCCGGCGCCGCTTTCGCCTGCTCCGAGTATTACTATTCGTTTCATGTTATTTGTTATTTTAGTTGACAAGCAGACGAGTTGACAAGTAAACGAGGAGATTTGCCTTGTCCGTTGACATGGAGTAATCTCCTTGTCTGCTTGTTTACTCGTTTGCTTGTCTGCTTTTTCTCATCTTACTTTCAGCGTTATTATTGTCAGGGCGGCGAGGATTATCGTCACAATCCAGAAGCGGATGGTGATTTTAGACTCGTGAACGGCGCCCTTGGGTTTCTTGAACAGGTACTTGATTTCGGGGTCAAGCTGTTCCTGTTGGGTGCGGAACGTGTCGTGCAGGGGGGCTCGCTTGAACATACGCTGCTTCACTCCGCGGCGCGTGCCGAGCTTGGCGTACCACACTTGCATTATCACACTCAGGCTCTCTACGAAGAATATGCCGCACAGGATGGGCAGCATAAGCTCCTTGTGGATGATGATTGCGCATACGGCTATTATTCCGCCGATGGTCAACGAGCCGGTGTCGCCCATGAATACTTGCGCCGGATAGGCGTTGTACCACAGGAAACCGATGAGCGCGCCTACGAACGCGCACATGAACACCACAAGCTCCTGAGAGCCCGGTATGTACATGATGTTGAGGTAGGCGGCGTATTCAATGTGGCTGCTTACGTAGGCGAAGATTCCTAAGGCGACGCCTATTATGGCCGAGTTGCCCGCGCACATGCCGTCCATTCCGTCGTTGAGGTTGGCTCCGTTGGATACTGCCGTGACGACGAAAATGGTCATGACGACGAACAATATCCAGCCGGCGACGTGCTTGTACTTGCCGCAGAAGCTCATGATATTGGCGTAGTCAAGGTTGTGCCCTTTGACGAAAGGGATGGTGGTCTTGAGCGATTTTTGCGCCTCGGGTCTGTGTTTCACCACCATTTCCTGTCCGTTCTGCCTCTCTATGGCCAGGTTTTCGTTGATTTTCGCGTCGGGGCTGTACCATAGGATAAGGCCTACAATCAGTCCGATACCTACCTGTCCTATGATTTTGAACCGTCCCGGCAGGCCCTCCTTGTTGTGGCGGAATATCTTGATGTAATCGTCCATGCCGCCTAAGAAGCCAAGCCACAGCGTCGTGACTATCATCAGTATGAGGTAGATGTTGCGCATACGGCCCAGCAGGAGCACAGGCACGAGGATGGCCACGATGATTATCACGCCGCCCATCGACGGCACTCCTATCTTGTTTACGCCGAAGGGGTCGATCTTGGCGTCGCGCTGTGTCTCGGTGATTTGCTTGCCCTTGAGATACTTGATGAACTTCTCGCCGAACCATGCCGATATGATCAGCGACAGTATCAGCGCCAGCAACGAGCGGAACGATATGTATCCCCACATGTGGGAGCCCGGTATGCCGAACTGTTCGAGGAATCGGAATAGATAGTATAGCATTTTATTGTCAGGAGTTAAAGGATTTATTGGAGTTATAGCTCGCCGCGCTCACTGAGGAGTTAAAGGCTAATGCCTTGCCGCTTGCCGGACTCTTGATTTTTACCTGTTAATTCTTCGTTTTATAATTCATGGCCTTTCGCCTTGTAAAAGGTGGCCTTTTGCCTTGTAAGAGACGGTCTTTTGCAACCTCATTTGCGGCTTTTTGCAAACCGCTTGTTTAATAGGGGTTTGACGGATAGGCGTGATTGGGCTGATAAGTCTGATACGCCGCCATCGAAACTGTTTGATTCTTCACTCTTTTCTCTTTACTTTCCACTCTTCATTTTTCAATTCTTAAATATTTCTTGCAGCACCTCCTTGTCGTCGAAGTGGTGTTTTACGCCCTTTATTTCCTGGTAGTTCTCGTGTCCCTTGCCAGCCACGAGTATTACGTCCCCTTTCGTTGCCATCATGCATGCGGTGCGTATTGCCTCGCGACGGTCGGCAATGCTTATCACCTTCTTCATCTGTTGCGCGTTCAGTCCTGCCAGCATGTCGTTGATGATGTCCTGCGGGTCTTCGAAGCGGGGGTTGTCACTTGTTATGATAACCTTGTCGCTCTGCCTTACGGCCTCCTGCGCCATGAGCGGCCTCTTGCCCTTGTCGCGGTTGCCGCCGGCGCCGCATACTGTTATCACGTGCCCCTTGCCGTTGAGCACTTCGTGTATTGCCTTGAGCACGTTCTCGAGCGCATCGGGCGTGTGGGCATAGTCCACGATGGCCACATAGCCCTCGGGCGAGTGAACGGAGTCCAGCCTTCCGCTGACACTTTTCAGCGTGCTCATGACCACGAGCACGTCCTCAGGCTTCTCTCCCAGCATGACGGCAGTGCCGTATACTGCCAGCAGGTTGCTTACGTTGAACTTCCCGATGAACTGTACGCCCACCTCGCGGCCGTCAATCTCGAGATACATGCCGCCGAAGTGGCACTCGAGTATTTTGGCGCGGAAGTCGGCCATGCGTTGCGTAGAGTATGTCTTGACCGTCGCCTTGGTGTTCTGCACCATCACCATGCCGTTCTTGTCGTCGGCGTTTGTTATGGCAAAGGCGCTTTTGGGCAGGCCGTCGAAGAAGGCTTTTTTAGCGTCGCGGTAGTTCTCGAACGTCTTGTGGTAGTCAAGATGGTCGCGTGTCAGGTTGGTGAATATGCCTCCGGCAAACTTGAGCCCGCCAATTCTCTTCTGGGCAATGGCGTGCGAGCTGCACTCCATGAAGGCGTATTGGCAGCCGGCCTCGACCATTCTTGCCAGCAGGCGGTTAAGCTCTATGGGGTCGGGAGTTGTGTGGTCGGCAGGTATCTGCTCGTCCTCTATGTAGTTGCAGACGGTCGACAGCAGTCCGCACTTATACCCCAGCTTGCGGAACATATTATATAATAAGGTGGCGATGGTGGTCTTTCCGTTGGTGCCCGTAACGCCCACGAGGCGTAGTTTGCGCGACGGGTCGCCGTAGAATGTCGTCGCCGCTTCGCCCACAGCGTCTTCCGTCGACTTTACCTGTACGTAGGTTACCCCGTCTTTAGTCTCCTCGGGCATGTCCTCACACAGTATGGCAGCCGCTCCTTGGTCAATGGCCTTGCCTATGTATGCGTGCCCGTCGGTCTGGGTTCCCTTCATTGCTACGAACAGATGGCCGGCGCCTACGCGGCGTGAGTCGATATCCACGCCGGTTATTTCCACATCCGTGCTGCCCGTAATGTTGACGGGCCGGATATTCTTGATAATCTCTTTAAGTTCCATACTTATGTCTTTTTATATTTATTCCTTGTCAGGAGCCTTGCTTGTCGTGGCTGCTCTTCCTATATCTCCAGCTTTAGCGTGCATCTGTCGCCCTTCCTTATCCTGTGTCCGGGCGGCAGGCTCTGGTGCGTTACCTTGCCCCGGCCGTATATCTTGACTTTCACTCCGCGGCGCTCCAGCGCGTAGACGGCGTCGCGCGCGCCCATTCCCGTCACGTCAGGCACCTCGTTGTCGGCGCATGCAGGCTTATGTTCAAGCGTCATTTTCTTAGGACTCCATTCAGCCTTTCCCCATATCGGGTGCCCGTCGGTAGGGCTAAGGCTCCAGTTCTTGTACGCGTCAATGCCGAGATACTTCAGCACGTAGTCGGCCGCAACGAGGTCGCCGCTCTTCACTTCGGGAATGAATATCGACAAAGAGTCGCGTGCGTCGGCAACGTCGAGCTTCAGGCTTTGTGCCATTATTCCCTCTGCTATGTTGTGGAACACCAGCGCGCTGAAACCGCTCGACGCCGGCAGTCCCGGCTTCTGTATGCACACGATGCAGCTGTAGCGTGGAGCGTCGGCAGGGAAGAAGCCCACAAAGCTGAGCAGATAGTTCATCGTGCCCGACTTATAGCCGCTTAATCCCTTGGATATTTGCGCCGTTCCGGTCTTGCCGGCTACCTTGAACGACGGCGAACCGGCCTTTTTGCCGAGGCCCTGGCTTACTACATGCTCAAGGATTGTCTGTATCTCGCGCAGCGTCTTTTCCTTACATATACGCTGCTTGATGACTTGCGGCGGAAATTCCTGTATCACCTGGCCGTCTTTCTCCACAGCCTTTACGAAGCGGGGACGCATCATTGTTCCGTTGTTTGCTATGGCATTGTAGAACGTAAGGGTTGAAATCGGCGGCACCTGGGTCTCGTATCCTATGCTCATCCACGGCAGGGCGGTCTTGCTCCAGTTTACGTATTGCCCGCGGCTGTTCTTCTTCGGCATGCGGATACGTGGCGGAGCGTAGCCCACGATGGGCAGTTTCAGGTCTTCGCGGATACCGATACGGTCAAGGCCTTGCACGAATTTCTCGGGGTTCTTGCCGTAATATTTGTCTATTATACGGCTCACTCCGATGTTCGAACTGTACTCAAGCGTCTGCGGGAGCGTGAGCACCTGGTATCCGCCACGGTGCCAGTTGTGGTCGCGCATCTTGGCTCCGTACATGTCCCAGATACCGCTTCCGGTGTCTACGGTATATGTCGTGTCCACCACTCCGTCGTCAAGCGCCACCATAAGTGACGCCGTCTTGAACACAGAACCAGGCTCAAGCAGGTCGGACACGGCGCTGTTCTTTATCTCGTAATACTCTCCGTCGGCGCATTTTGTCATGTTTACTATGGCCTTGATGTCGCCGGTTTTCACCTCCATTACTACCGCAACGCCCACGTTGCCGTTGACTAATTTCAGCTCGTCGATGAGCGCACGCTCGGCCAGGTCTTGTATGTTGACGTCAATTGTGGTAACAATGTCGGCGCCGTTGACCGGATCCTGTATGGTTATGTCGAGGAACTTGCTTCTTACTTTCTGGCGGCTTATCTTGCCCATCTTGCCTCTCAGTATGGAGTCATACGACAGTTCAAGACCGAACTGAGCGGTGTCCTTTGCGCCGAACAGGTCGCCGATTGTGCGCTTTGCAAGTGAACCGAACGGCCGTTGGCGTGCGTTGAACTTTTCATAGTGGAACCCACCCTTGTTGGCTGACAGGTTGAAGACGGGCAGCTGCTTTACTTCCGAGAAGGTGTTGTAGCTCACTCGTCCACGCCATACGGGCCAGTGGCGGCTGCCCTTGGCGCGTCCTTCCTCGAGGTGGCGCTTGAATTCGTCTGCCGTTTTTGTCGGGAATATGTCGTGCAGGCCCATACATATACTGTCAACCTTGGCTTCCCAGAGCGAGTCGCGTGTCTCGTTGTCGTCGCCTCCGGCCTTGAAGTCCATGAACATGCGGAATTCGGGCAGCGAACTGGCCATCAGCCGTCCGTCACAACTAAGGATGTTGCCCCTTACGGGCTTTACGTCAACGCTGTCGCGTACGAGTCTCGAGGCCACGTCCATCCAATAGTCGCGCTTTACAGTTGCTATGTACGCCACCTTGATGATTACCACCAGGCCGACGGAAAGCATTGCGTAGGCTACAACTTTATATCTCTTTATTATTTTCTTTCTGTCAAACAAGCTACTCATTTTCAGGCACTGTTATTATGTAAGGTGGCTGGGTGGGGATTTTCAGGACGCTGTCCTTGTTGTTTTTCAACATGTCCAGCACATTGCTTTCGCGGCACATTTCGGTAAGTTCGCTCGAACTTGCCAGTGCCTTGTACTTCGCGTCCTTCAGCTCCGTCTTCAAATGGTCTATCTCTATGAGGTCCTGCTGGCAGTTGTATCTGTTTGATATATACACCATCGTGAACACCGCGATGATTATTATCACGCCGATTTGCCTCCTGATTACTTCTGTCGTAAGGAAGTCTCCGCCCAGGATTTTGCGCAGGGTGTCGCCCGCCGATGGTAGCGCGTCCTCCTCGGTGGCCTGTTCCCTTATCGCTTCTTTTAGCTGCGATGGCGCAGGCTCCTTGTGCCTGTCGTCTTCCAGGGGCTGCTGTTTCTCCTCTTTTATTATGTTTTCGTCGCTCATTCTTCTACATTCTTCTTTTCCGCTATCCTGAGCTTTGCGCTCCTGCTGCGTGGGTTGCTCTCTATTTCGGCGTCGCTTGGCGTCACCACCTTGTTGTTGACTGCCGTGAACGGTGTACTTACCCGCCCGAAGAAGTCTTTTTCCGTCTCTCCCGTGATGTTGCCGGTGCGTATGAAATTCTTTACGATACGGTCTTCCAGACTGTGGTAGGTTATCACCGAGAGACGCCCTCCGGGCTTCAGCAGCTCGGCCGAGGCGTTGAGCATTGCGCCAAGGGTGCCCAGCTCGTTGTTGACATTTATCCTCAATGCCTGGAACATACGTGTGATGTCCTTCTTTTCGCGTTCGCGCCTGAACAGGTTGGCCGTGGCGTTGATTAGGTCTTGGGTGGTTTCGATGGGCTTTACGGCCCGTGCCTTGACTATTGCGGCGGCTATCCGGCGGGCGTTTCTCAGTTCCCCGTACATGTAGAACATGTTGGCCATCGGCTCTTCTGGCATTGTGTTGAGCAGCTCGGCTGCCGTAATGCCGTCGCGCCGGTTCATGCGCATGTCGAGAGGGGCGTCGAAACGGAAGGAGAAACCGCGCTCCGCATCGTCGAAGTGGTGGCTCGACACGCCGAGGTCGGCTATCAGTCCGTCGATATGCTCCACGCCGTAGTATCTCATCCAGTTCTTTATGAACTTGAAGTTGCTTCGTATGAACGTGAACCGTCCGTCGCCTATGATGTTGCGTTCGGCGTCGGCGTCCTGGTCGAAGCCGAACAGGCGGCCGTTGCCGCCCAGCCTGGAGAGTATCTCGCGGCTGTGTCCTCCTCCTCCGAAGGTTACGTCTACGTAAGTCCCGTCGGGACGTATGGCGAGCCCGTCAACGCTTTCCTTGAGCAATACGGGCACATGGTATGTATCTGCAGTGGTTGTCATATCGTGTCGTCGGTCAGTCGTTTAACATTGAGTGCCGGCCTGAGGCGTGTCTGCAGGGCCTTCGCTCATGATAACCTCGATGGCCTTGCCGAACTCGTCAGGCTCCATGAACGGTTTTCCTGCGTTCTTTCCACTCCATATCTCGATGGAGTCGTCCATGCCGATGAACTTTATCGCCTGGCTTATTCCGGCCATCTTCATGTATCTTTTGGGGATGAGGAAACGGCCGTTGGCGTCGAGCGTTATGGCCTCGGCGTCGGCAACGAACTGGCGGAAAATGCTTTGGTGGCGGCTGTCCCACCTGTTCAGGCGGGTCCTTAGCAGGTCAATCTGCATGTTCCATACGCTTTCGGGATACAGCACGAGGCATGGCTGGAACACGTCCTTGCGCATGACGAGGCTTGTCTCGCCGGCGCTTTGCAGCTCCTTGCGGAACGACGCCGGCAGGAAAGCCCTTCCCTTTGCGTCTGTTTTTGCTTCAATGCTTCCTAAAAAACGTACCATTCCCGATTAATCCTATCAGCAGGCAAAGGTAAGGAAAAATCCCCACATCGCACCACTTTTCACCACAAAAGTGCAAATATTTATTCTTTGAATAAAATAAGCTCGCTGATGCGTCTTTGTTTTAGTGTTCCGTAAATATTGACAAGGCGGTTTGCCGGCCATTGTCAGCATGCCGTTTGTCTGTTGTCGGGGTGTAATTGTTATGACGGTTTGTGCTGAATATTTATGCAATTCGGCGTGTGCCGAAATGCCTCCGCCGTCACGTTGACGCTCCAGGAAGGCCGTCGGCCGTCACGAAACTGCTTTCGGTCGTGAAAACGTCGAAATTCAGCTGCTTTTATAACATCTTGAAAATCAGTTGGTTGTGCTGTTTGTGAAGTAATGTGAAGTAACTTTACACGCTTGTTAACCGTTATTTTGTCATGTGTAGATTGCAGAATAAGGCTTGAAAGTGACCTTTTATGCCTGCGAAAGACGGCTTTTTGCATTGTAAAAGGCCGTCTTTGGCATTTTGATTGACGGCCTTTGGCGTTATAAACGATAAAAATCCGCCATTTCATCGTTTGTTTTTGACTCCACGGTTTCTATTTCGTGAATTTCTTTTGTCAAGACTTTTGATTTTCGTTAATGCATGTTTATGCGTCGTTAATGTATAAATATGCATTGCCGGCGGTTGCCGCGTGACTGACGGTTGACAATCAGGCGCCACGTATTTATGAAACTGGTTCGTCTGTAAACGCTGCGTTCCGCTCTTTCTGGGCGTCGCTGCCGGCTTATGTTATGCGTATTGTGGTGCCTGGTCGTTGCGCTTTTGTTACAAAATAGTGTATTTTCTGATGTTTTTCTTTAAAATCTGTATGTTTTTGAAAAACTTGCATTATTTTTGCACATAATAAGCTACGTCTCGGCAGTTTCAAGCGAGCTTGTCCGTGCCGACTTGCCTATTATATAAGATGTTAGTATCATAGATGATGGAAAAAATCACTGAGAGAACAATCGACATACGTGAAATCCTCAAAGGCAAGATGGGAGCTAAAGCCAAGTATGTGCCGGCGCCGCTGGTCAAATGGCTTGAGCGCATTGTTCACCAGGACGAGGTCAACGACTTCCTGTGGCAGAACCGCGACCTTGCGGGCGTGCCTTGGCTCGAGTCGTGCCTGCGTTACCTCGACGTTACGCTTGACGTGGTCGGGGAGGAGAACCTGCCCCCGAAGGATGACGGCCGTCTGTACACCTTTGTCAGCAACCATCCGCTCGGCGGACAGGACGGCGTTGCCCTCGGCGCCATCATCGGCCGCCGTTATGACGGGAGGCTGCGCTATCTCGTTAACGACCTGCTAATGAACCTGCCGGGCCTTGCCCCGCTCTGCATACCCATAAACAAGACCGGGCAGCAGAGCCGCAGTTTCCCCGCGATGGTTGAGGCCGGTTTCCACGGCGACAACCATATTATAATGTTCCCCGCCGGCATTTGCTCGCGCAGGATTGACGGGAAAATCCATGATTTGCCGTGGAAAAAGACTTTCATAACCAAGAGCGTCGAGACACACCGTGACGTAATACCAATACATTTCGGCGGTCGCAACTCCGATTTCTTCTACAACCTGGCAAACGTGTGCAAGCGTTTGGGCATAAAATTCAACATTGCCATGCTGTACCTTGCCGACGAGATGTACAAGAACCGCCACAAGACGTTCCGCGTTGCCTTCGGTAAGCCTATACCGTGGCAGACGTTCGACAAGTCGCGCACGCCAGCGCAGTGGGCCGGCTACGTGCAGGACATCGTATATAAACTGTAATTTACCGACTCCGTACGAGATTACCAATATCAACAACAACCATCAACAGCTTGATAAAATGGAACAAGACATCATCCTTCCGATAGACAAGGAAGTGCTCAAGAGCGAACTTACGCAGGACAGGCAGTTGCGCATGACCAACAAGAGCCATAACGAGATCTACATAATCACGGCGCACAACGCGCCGAACGTGATGAAGGAAATAGGCCGCCTGCGCGAAATCGCATTCCGTGAGGCCGGCGGCGGCAGCGGCAAGAGCATGGACATAGACGAGTTTGACACGTGCGACAACTGCTATAAGCAGCTCATCGTATGGAATCCTGAGGAGGAGGAAATAATCGGAGGATACCGTTATATGCTGGGATGCGACGCTGATATTGACGCTGACGGCCAGCCCGTGCTCGCCACAAGCCACATGTTCCACTTCTCTGACAAGTTCATGAAGGACTACATGCCTTGGACTGTGGAGCTCGGACGCTCGTTTGTCGCCACCGAATACCAAAGCTCCAAGATGGGCGCCAAGAGCCTTTTCGCCCTTGACAACCTGTGGGACGGCCTCGGGGCGCTCACCGTCATACGCCCTGATATAAAGTATCTGTTCGGCAAGATGACGATGTATCCTTCGTTCGTGCGTAAGGGCCGTGACATGATTCTGTATTTTCTTAAAAAGCATTTCAACGACCCCGACAACCTCATAATCCCGATGGAACCGCTTAAAATAGAAACAGACGAGGCCGAACTGGAGCGTCTTTTCTGTGAAGACACGTTCAAGGAGGATTACAGGATACTGAACCGCGAGGTGCGCAGGCTGGGCTATAACATCCCGCCGCTTGTCAATGCGTACATGGGACTCAGCCCGACGATGAAGATGTTTGGCACCGCCATCAACTATGGTTTCGGCGACGTGGAGGAAACCGGCATACTTATCGCCGTTGACGAGATACTCGAGGAGAAGCGCATACGCCATATCGACTCGTTCATTAAGGAGCATCCGGAGGCTCTGCACATAACATCCGGGGCCAACAGCGTTATCTATAAAGACAACGGCAGAGGCGAGTAATCCGCCCAGTTTACGGGCGGACATGTTCCGTCCGGATGTGTATTCCCTGCCGTGAGGCACGGTTTCGAGCGGCCGCAGGCCCTGTCCTGCCGCCCGCCCAATGCGCTCATGCCTGTCGTGAAGCGCCGATAATTGTTCCTTGACACCATGAAGAATAAAACAACTACATTTCTTATAATCAATATCTATCAACCTTTTTTAATTTTTAAAGCCTATGAAAAATCTACAGATGTATATCAACGGAAAGTTTACCGAAGGCCGTTCGGGCAAGTGGATTGACGTACTTAACCCCTCGACAGAGGAAGTTGTGAGCCGCCAGCCTGACGGAATGGTGGAAGATGTGGCCGAAGCCGTAGACGCGGCTTACGCCGCGCAGAAGTCGTGGGCCAAGATTCCGGCATGCGAAAGAGCCGTTTACCTGCACAAGATGGCTGACGGAATACGTGCCAACTTCGACAAATTCCAGGAGATTCTGGTGCGCGAGCAGGGCAAGACGCAGGCTCTCGCCGCTACCGAGGTGGGCGTTACGGCCACTTACTTCGACTATATGGCCGAGTTTGCTCGCCGCATCGAGGGCGAGATTATCCAGAGCGACGCCCGCAACGAGACCATGATGCTCTTCAAGAAGCCGCTCGGCGTGGCGGCAGGAATACTGCCGTGGAACTTCCCGTTCTTCCTTATAGCCCGCAAGGCGGCTGCCGCCCTCATCGCGGGATGCACCATAGTGATCAAGCCTTCGCAGATAACGCCCGAGAACTGTTGCGAGTTCTGCAAGATAGTTGACGAGATGGGGCTGCCCGCCGGCGTGTTCAACGTCGTTACTGGCCGCGGCTCTCTAGTGGGCAACGCCATGGCTTCTAACCCCAAGGTGGCTATTGTCAGCCTTACGGGAAGCGTCGGCGCGGGTACGAAAATCATGGAGGCAGCCGCTCCCAACATAACAAAAGTGAGCCTTGAGCTGGGCGGCAAGGCTCCGGCAATAGTATTCCCGGACGCCGACCTCGAGCTTGCTGCGCAGGCAGTACTCGAAAGCCGTATCGGCAACAGCGGCCAAATATGCAACAATGCCGAGCGTCTGTACGTGCATAAGGACGTGAAGAAGGAGTTTACCGACATACTTTTGAAAAAGTTTGAGGCCGTTAAGGTGGGCGACCCTGCCGTCATGAAAGACGCCGACATGGGACCGCTCGTTGAGAAACGTGCCCTCGACAGCGTGATGGAAAAGGTTGACCGCGCCGTTAAACAGGGCGCTAAAGTGCTTTGCGGAGGCCACCGTGTCGGTGAAAAGGGCTATTTTTACGCTGCCACTTTGCTTGATGACGTTAAGCAAGACTTCGACATCGTGCATGAGGAAACGTTCGGACCGGTGCTTCCTATCATCGAGTTTGACAACATAGACCAGGTAATCGAATGGGCCAACGACGTTGAATACGGGCTTGCCTCGTCAGTATTCACCAAGGACATCGACACCGCCACCCGCATGTGCCGTGAACTGGAGTTCGGCGAGACGTACATCAACCGCATGCACTTCGAGGCCATCCAGGGCTTCCATGCCGGCGTGAAGAAGTCGGGAATAGGCGGAGCTGACGGCAAGCACGGCCTTGAGGAGTACCTCAGTACGCATGTAGTATATCTCGATACACATTATGAATAATTCCAAAAGGCGGTCTTTTGCTTTCTAAAAGGCCGTCTTTTACACGCCAAAAGGCCACCTTTCGAGCCTCGAAAGGTGGCCTTTTGTATTGCCGTTCGTAACGTCTTGTTTATCAATAACTTATAAATCTCACCTTTTCACCTTCTCACTTTCTCACCTTTAAATGCCTTTCCTCACCTTTTCACCTTCTCACTTT